>Ga0209345_10001076_pt1 | contig 33988 bp, 32 predicted proteins | sample Cruoilmetagenom7_FD_187294 | JGI IMG/M metagenome (GOLD analysis project Ga0209345, IMG submission 187294) | Oil polluted marine microbial communities from Coal Oil Point, Santa Barbara, California, USA - Sample 7 (SPAdes) (version 2) | ecosystem: Environmental > Aquatic > Marine > Oil seeps ...
GTCAGGCGGCACAACGCTCAGCGTGCAGGGGCAATTCGACGTGGCCACACAGGTGTCCACGCTTGGCGGAACCCTGACCGGGCGCGATCTGGGCTTTGGGCTGGGCAGCTATGACAGGCTGACCGCCGGGGACAGCCAGGCACGTTTCGCGGTGCAGCGCGATGGGAACGGAACGATCCACATCGACGACCTTGACCTGGCCACACCAGAGCTGAGCGCTCAGGTGACCACAGCCGATGACGGTGCCTTGCAGTTTACAGCCCGTATGCGCGATCTGGGCGTTGTCGTTCCCGGCCTGTCGGGGGCCTTTACGACAGACGGTCACGCCCAGCAAACTGAGGCCGGGTGGCAGGTGGCGCTTGCTGGGGCGGGGCCGGGTGGCACGGATATGACCGTCTCTGGTGTTGTGGCGGCAAATGGTGCCTCGGCCAATCTGGCGCTGCGTGGCCGCGCGCCCTTGGCGCTGGCAAACCCGTTCATCGCGCCCCGACAGCTGGATGGGTTGGCGGTGTACGATCTGGCGCTGAACGGCGCGCCGACGCTGGCCGCGCTGTCAGGAACCGTTACGGTGAATGGTGCTCGCGCGGCCCTGCCGCATCTGCGCATGTCGCTGGACCCGATCAACGCCACGGTGCGCATCGCGAACCAACAGGCGCGCATTGAAACGACGGCGGCAGTGTCCTCAGGCGGGCAGGTTTCGCTGTCCGGCCCGATCGGCCTGACCGCCCCCCACGCCGCCCACCTGACGATCCGTGTCGACAGGGTCGGGCTGACCGACCCGACGCTGTATGACACAATCGCAAACGGCATCGTTACGCTTGATGGTCCCTTGACCCAAGGCGCCCTGCTGGCCGGAACCATCGACCTTGCAGCGGTCGAACTGCGCATCCCTGAAACCGGGTTCGGGGTCGATGGCAGCCTGCCAGAGCTGACCCACATTGGCGCCTCGGCAGACGTTCAGGCCACCCGTGCACGGGCCGGTCTGACAGGCCAGGGCGCGCGCCCCCATGCCGGCACTGTCTTTGCGCTGGATCTGACCATATCGGCCCCTGATCAGGTATTTCTGCGCGGGCGCGGGCTGGACGCCGAACTGGGCGGCGCGCTGCGCATTGGCGGCACCACGCGCCGGATTGAAACCCAGGGTGGGTTCCAATTGATCCGCGGTCGGCTGGACCTGTTGGGCAATCGCCTGATCCTGACCGAAACCACCGCGACCCTGCAAGGCAGCCTTGCGCTCTATATCCTGATCAAAGCGAAAACCGCGATTGAGGACGTCAGCATCCTGATTTCGATCGAAGGCCCGGCTACGGACCCGCTGGTCAGCTTTACATCATCGCCCGACCTGCCTGAGGATGAAATCCTGGCCCGACTGGTCTTTGGCCAAGGATTGACGCACATCTCGCCGTTTCAGGCGTTAAAGCTGGCCTCGGCGGTGGCGACCCTGTCGGGCCATGGCGGAGCGGGCACCATCAGCCGCCTGCGAACTGGTTTTGGCCTGGGTGATCTGGACGTGACCACCGGTGATGACGGCCAGATCAGCCTGCGCGCAGGTGCCTATCTGTCCGACAATCTGTATTCGGATGTCAACGTCGGCACCGATGGACAGACCGACATCAACCTGAACCTGACCGTCACCCCGGACGTCACCGTGCGCGGGCAGGTCTCATCAGATGGCGACACCGGGATCGGCATCTTTTTTGAACGCGACTACTAGGGTCTGTGGACAATCGGAATGCCCATTGTGCCTGATTTCTGGCTCAAGCTTTCAAAATGGAGGTTTGAGCGAACGAGCAACATTTTGTGGTGACGGATCGGGTTTGGCGACGGCTTGAAGCGCATCTTCCGGGGGAGGTCCGCGACGCCGGAGCGACCGCAAAGAACAATCGGCTCTTTCTCGAAGCCGTGTTCTGGCTGGTGCGAACCGGCTCACCGTAGCGCGATCTGCCGCCCGCTTTTGGCAACGAGAACGCTCAGTTTCGTCGGTTTCGCCGCCGGGTCAAGACCGGTGTTTTCGAGAACCTTTTCAAGGTGGTGCGCGGCAACCCTGATCTCGAATATGCGCTCATCCCCTCTCGGCAGATCTCTGCATGATCGCCTGTCGGGCAATGGACGGCGCCACCGTTTCGGTTCACCAAAAGGCAACGGGCGGAGTTGAGGGGATCAGGGGCGTCTCGTTCAACGCGTTGCTTGCCGACAAGGCGTTTGACGCGAACTGGCTGCTGGAAGACCTGGACAAGCGGGGTGCAACCTCTGTGATCGCACCAAAACCGAACCGTAAATACATGCGTGCCTATGACGCCGTGGTCTACAAATGAAGGCATTTGGCCGAAACCTACTTTGTAAAGATCAAGGAATACAGAGGCATAGCGACACGATATGATAAAACCGATTGCAGCTATGCAGCTAACCGGAACCTTGTCGCGCCCTCATTGCCGCAAAGTGAATGTCCACGGGATCTAACCAAACACGATCAGTTGTGAACTGACGATGGCCCAGATTGTTGCCAGACCAAACAGCCCAAAGGCCACCATGGACAAGCCGATCAGCTTGCGGATCCGGGCGGGCAGGATGTCACGCAACGAGGGACGCCCGACAAACACCTGCAACGCCCCCGCGCCCAGCGCCAGCGCCGTGCCGAAGAACAGCGGCAGATACAGAACATAGCCATAATAGCCATGTTCTGGCTGCAACAGACAGAACGGACAATGGTGGTTCGGGTGGTCATAGACATACAGTGAGATGATCGAAATGATCGCCGCCAGCGCCACAAAGAACAGCACAACGCCCGACACCGCGAACAGCATCTGGCCCCGGCCCCACCACAGGCTGGCCGCACCGCTCAGGGCGACGACCAGACCAGATCCCCCCAGCAGCCACAGCGCCAGCGCGGGCGGCAGGCCGGTCACTTCCGAACTCAGCCCCTCATTCGCCGGGGTGAACAGTTTTGAGCAGCACGAGGTGATAACATCGGTCTCCAGCCCCGCGAAATACGTCAGCTCAACCGCGCCGCCCGCCAGGATCAGCGGTGCCAAAAGGATGATGCCCGCATATTTCACGCGCGTCAGCGGATAGTCGCGCCCGGCCCGGTCGGCCCGGTCGACAATCAACCATACCGCCGCAGCAAAAAAGGTCGCGACCTTCAGATACAGTGCCGGAAAGCCGTATTCATTCACATTCAGCGTGCCCACCGCGCACATGGCGCCAACGAACAGGTTGGCCATCCGGTCGGCATTATAGACGAACAGCAAAAGCGCCAGCGCCTCGGCCAGCATGACAAAGCCGAACAGGGTCGAAATCAGATGCGTCTGACGCTCCATTTCCAGCTGTCCCCGACTGCCATCGGCCAGGTTCCAGCGGCGCAGCACACGCAGCCCGAACCAAGCGCTCCACAGCGCGACAAGCCCGGCCAGGCCCGACACCAGTAAAAGCGCCATGATGGGGGTCTGAAAGATCACGCCGGGGCCTCCTCTGTGTCCAGACGCCCATCAACCATGCGCACCACATTGTCGACCAGGCTGGCGGTAAAGATACGCGGATCGTGGCTGGTCATGATCACCGTGCGCCCCTCGGCGCGCAGGTCGGCGACAATATCCAGAAACCGGTTCACCAGAACCGTATCAAGGTTCGCGGTCGGCTCATCCGCAATCAGGATCGGCGCGTCATTGATCAGGGCGCGGGCAATCGCGGCGCGCTGGGTTTCGCCACCCGACAGGTATTCAACGGGAATATCGGCCTTGTCGGCCAACCCCAGATGTTCCAGCCGCGCCATGGCGCGTTCGGTCAATTCCACGTGATCCGGGCCAAGCGGCACCGCCGGCAGGCGCACGTTTTCGATGACGGACAGACCGCGCACCAGGTTGAACCGCTGAAAGACGAACCCGAAGGTGGTGCGTCGCAACCCGGTCAGGAAACTTTCGGGCAGGCCCGACACCATGTCACCGTTCAGATGAACACGCCCCGATGTGGGCCGCGCCATGCAGCCGATCAGCGACAACAGCGTCGTCTTGCCCGACCCGCTGGGCCCGGTCAGCACGGTAACGGCGTCGCCCGGCACCGTCAGGTCAATCCCGTCCAAAGCGGCCATCTGGTTCGGACGGCCTTCGTTATACAGCTTGGTGACGGCGGAAAGGGTAATCATGGCGCGCACTCCTTAACGCATCACCTGGTCGGGGTCGCCCGTGGCAACCCGCCAGATTGGAACCAAGGTGGCGGCCACATAGGGCAGCACCGTCACCAGAAACAGGGTGGTCAGTTGCAAGACGTCAATCTGCGGCGTCAGGGCGAAATCCGGATACAGCACCGACCAGCCCTTGAGCACCGGCGCAAACAACCCGGCCCCGCCCAGAAACACATGCACATAGGCCGCAACCGCGCCCGTCAGAAAAGCGCCGACAGACACCAACGCCCCCTCCCACAGCTTCATGGCAATGACATCGCCCGTGTCCCAGCCGATTGCCTTGAGAATACCGATTTCGCGCGTCTCTTCGGCTGACAGACCCGACGCCTTTTCGGCGGCAAAAATGCCAAAGGCCAGGATCGCGGCAATGGCCAGCGTGACCAGCAACCCCTCGCGCCAATCGAACAGTTTCTGATAGGTGCGCGAGATGTCGGCGCGGGTGACAAAGCGCGCCTTGGGCATCACCTTTTCAGCCTTTGCGATGATCGTCGCAATTTCGCGTTCATTGCGGATACTGACCGAAATATCGGTGTAAACATCCGGCGCCAGACCAAAGAAATCGCGAAAGTCCTGTTCGGTGATCAACATCAGATCTGCGCTGACCAGCGCGCTGTCATGGGACAGGGTGTCGACCACGTCGAACTTCACCAGATCGCCCTCAAAGCGGCTCAGGAACAGCGGCGCGCCCTCCCAGGACAGGCCCCGGCTGCGCGGGATGGCTTCGCCCAGAATGGCCTGGCCCTGTTCCAGCTTGATCGTCGGATCATCCGGCACCATCACGGTATAATTCGCCCCGTTCAACCGGTCGTAATAATACCCCCACAGCCGTCCCTTGGCCGCAGTCACGCCGCGAATGGCGGCCAGCTTTTCAACCTCGCCCCCCGCGATCAGCTCGTGACGCCCCAGGGTCAGTTGTTGCACGATCAGTTCGGGCGCCTCGGACAAAACCAAGTCGGCCTCGCGGCGCATGCCCGATGAAAACATCATGATCGAAGCAACCAGAAAAACGATCAGCGCATAGATCACCACAAGGCTGATATTCTTGCCCTTTCGGCGACCCAGCGCGGACAGGGTATAGTCGGCCAGAGCACGTTGGCGGCGCAGCCAGGGGGTCATTGGGAAAAGTCCTTTTCGCTCTGCCCGATCTGGCCACCAGGAAGGTGGGCCGGTGGGGCAATGAACAGGCCTGACGGGAAATGTTCAAACGACATCGGATTGTCCTGAAACGCGGTGTGAAGGTCGGCCATCGACGGATGGCGGGTATACCGTGCCTCGGTAAACAGGGCCAGATCGGTCAGACCCAGCACTTTGACCAGACGTGTGCTTTCGGCCAGGCGCGCGCGTTCACCCGGCGCCCGAACGGCCACATGGATCGCCGCCAGACCCAGCCCAACCACAAGCAGGCCAAGCGCGGCAAAAACCGGCGTTGTCGGGCGGCGGGCGGGTGTCATTCAAACGTGCCTTGGTCAAGGCCAGTCAGAATTTCGGGCGTGACGTCATCAAAGCCCAACAGGCGTTTTCCCGCGTGGTCTTTCATGAAATCAGCCGCATCCAGATCGGTCATCAGGGGGATCAATTCATGCCCCATCGGGCCATAAGTATCTGATCCAATGACATATTGTGCCGAACGCGCCTCAACCATCTTCAGCCCATAGTATTCGGTCACCCCCATGCCGGTGATCTGTTCCACCGCACGGTCGGGGGCGTATTTGGGCATGTCGGCCAGGTATTTGAAGAAATCCTTGGCACCGTCAAAATGCACCGCATTGCCATCGTCATACAGCACCGTGGCGACCCATTCGGGGTATTTCGACACGAACATGCCGCAGACCGGACAGGTGTCGCGCGGCCCTGGGGGCGGCAGGTCAATCGGGCTTGCGGCAGCAAGCGCCGGGCGCAGCGGCAGCGCGCTGAGCGCGGTGGCGGCGGCCAGGCCGGACAGAATGCGGCGACGGCTGTGCAGCGGGCGGGGGGCGCGGCTGTGATGAGTACACATGGATTTGCTCCTGTTCGCAGAAGGACTCGGCCCCGCCGCGAAGGCAGGGCCGAGCAAAGGTTTAATTGGCAGCGCGGTTGCGGCGCTCAGCGCGGCGTTTACGGATGCCAATCGTGTCTTCAGCCATGTCGGCATAGGCGGTGCGCAGCGCGCCATCAAAGTCGGTCACGACCGCCCCTTCGGAGACGTCCGCGGCGGCTTGGGCAGCGGCGGCGTCGCCATAGGCCCATTTGGACACTTTGGTCATGGTGCCCATCTTGTTGCCATCAATGACATAAGCGGCATCGGCGCTGTCGATCAGCGGCTTCATCTCGCCTTCGGCCCCTGCATCACCGGCATAGATGGTGCGCGGCACGCGGTCCAGGTTCAGCGACAGGCTGATCGCGGCGCAGTGGATCGAACAGGTCCCGTCCACACTGTCATCATCATAGACGATCAGGTGGCGCGAGTGGCTCCACATTTTGCGCACCATGCCGCAATAGGGGCAACGCGGGAACTTCTCGTATTCGTTTTCCAGCGGTGCGGTGTCGGTCCTCAGAAACCGGGCCAGACCGTTTTCGCCGGTCCAGTCCCAGGGGCTCTGCATTTTCATTTCAGCACTGGCTTTGGTGGCGGTGGCGGCGAACAGAGCACCGGTCGAAGTCGTCAGGATAAAGTTGCGACGGTTCATGGGGTTTCCTTCCCTATTGAGGGGTTTGTCAGTCGTTCTGGGGGAACCACATGGGCGCGCCCACGCGAATGCGTGCGGTCAGGCCGACATGGTCAAGGCAAAGATCAGGCCCGCAGAGGCGGAGCACGGATCGCAGCACTGCCCGCGCGCGCGGCCCCCACAGGGGCTTCGCTTGCGCGCGCAATATCCAGCCGCGCAACCAGGCCAAAGGCACAATCAGCCAGGGCCACAGGCGCAGGCTGATCAAAGCCTACCACGCTGGCCGAAGCACAAATCAGGCAGGTCGATCCAAGCGCGCTACCGGGTGCCAATTCACCATTGCTCAGAATGACGACCCCGTCGCCGGTACATATTTCCAGAAAACCCAGCTTGTCGTCCGGCCCTGCCACTGCGACATTGCGGGCAGCAGAAGCGCTGACATGTTCCGCATACAGCAGCGCCTGAAAGGCCATCGCCAAAAGCGCGATCCACAGCGCCGTCCAGCGGGCAAAACTGCCCATCTCACAGCGGTCTGCAAAGAACTTGATGGCACGTTTCACGGTTTGCCCTGTTCGCTTTCGTCACAAAATTCGACGGCTTCACGTTCTTCCTGTCGCGGCCAAAGCACAAGTTGTCATTCTGTCGCAATACGGCAGGAAACTGGGGGCCAGGGGCGGGCAGCTCGCCCCCTTCCGGGACAATCTCCCCCGGTCGGGCGGGTTTGACGGCAGGCCGCTTTGCATGAGTCATTTACCTGATCCAACCGCATGGTAAAAGGAACGCAATGCTGGCACATCCAGGATGGGTTGGGCATGGCACCGTCGTGGCTGTCGCGCTGTTGGCAAACACCTGCCGGGGCAAGAAAAAGGAAACGCACAATGAAACTTGCACGTTACGGGGACCGCTACGGCTCCAAGATCCCCTGTCTTCTGGATGCCGATGGGGTCGCGCGCGACGCCTCGTCCATCGTCGCCGATTTCGGCCCGCGCAGCCTGTCGCCCGCGCTGTTGGCACAGCTAAAAGCGACCGATCCCAAAACCCTGCCGGTGGCCGATATCGACGGCATGCGCCTGGCCCCGCCGGTCGCGCAGCCTTTCAACATCTGGTGCATCGGCCTGAACTATTCAGACCATGCCGCTGAGGCGGGGATGGCCATTCCAGACGAGCCGATCCTGTTCAACAAATCCACCGCAACCTATTGCGGCCCCAATGACGACATCCTGTATTCCCCGAAGATGACAAAACTGGATTGGGAGGTCGAGTTGGGCATCGTCATCGGCAAACCGGCGCTGAACATCACCCGGGACGAGGCGATGGAGCATGTCGCGGGCTTCGTGCTGGTCAACGACGTATCCGAACGCGCCTGGCAGCAGGAGCATTCGGGCCAATGGACCAAGGGCAAGAGCTTTCCGAACTTCTGCCCGACGGGTCCATTTCTGGCGACGCCGGACGAATTGACGGATGTGCAGTCCCTGGACATGTGGCTGGATGTGAACGGGCAGCGGATGCAGACCGGCAACACCAACAAGATGATCTTCGATGTCGCAACGATCATCAGCTATATGTCCGAATTCACCCGGCTTGAGGCAGGCGATCTGATCTGCACGGGTACCCCCCCGGGTGTGGGTGCGGGCAAATCCCCGCAGGTCTGGCTGACCATCGGTGACACGGTGTCGCTGGGCATTGATGGGCTGGGCGAACAGACCCAGCGCGTTGTGCCGCTCTAGCTCAAGGCAGTTGCGCCAAATCGGCGACGGTGCGAAATATCTGAGCCTCCAGCTTGCCAGCAGCCGGAGAGCTTGGTCGCGCGGTTTTGCGCAACACCTGAAGGCTTCGGCGCTGCGCCGAATCAGCCAGGGGGCGGAACACGACGCCCTGAACGCCCTGCATCTCCATCGCGGTTTGCGGCAAAATCGTCACCCCAAGACCGGCCTGCACCATAGCCACCAGCGACGTGTTGTTATGGGCGGTCAGAGCCGCCGCTTCATGTAACGCCCGACTGCTTGGGTCATCAATCTGGCCCGACAGGCTGTTGGCGATGAACTGTTCCCGGGCGATCTCGCCCCAAGTCGCAGGCCCCTTGGCGCGCGCCAGGTTTGAGCCGACCCGGCAGACCACGCCAAAGGCATCGCTCAACAGATCCGTTTGCACCAGCGCACAGGGGTGGCCCGCAACCGAGGCGATACCGATATCGGCGTTTTCACGCGCGACCTCGTTCAGGACCGAGGGGGAATCCATATCCCTGATTTCGACCTTCACACCGGGGAAGTCATTGATAAACTTTGAAATTGCTTGTGGCAGAATAGTGCCTGCCACCGACGGAACCGCCGCGACGCGCACATGTCCATGTCTTGACGACGCATAGTTTTCGATCGCCCGAACGGTCGCATCAAACTGTTTCAATTCGCGCGTTGCCTGCTCGAACACGAAGCCCCCCAGGGCCGTCAATTTTGATTTGCGTTCGGTTTCAAACAGCGGCTCGCCCAGGTGCTCCTCCAACTGTTTCAACGTCATGGACAAGGCTGATGGCGTGCGGCCCAGAAGGGCCGCGGCTTCGCTCAGCGTGCCCGTTCTTGCGACGGTCACAAAACTTCTCAGCGCTTCTATTTTGATCGCCATTTCAGCTTCCCTGAAGTTTACTTAACAAATTCTATTTTGACTGAAATGCGCTTCTCCGTCCATACCAACATGACGCGCAGAAAATCCCCAAGTCCCGGAGAAAACCATGTCCGCCACCAAACTGAACCTCATTGCCGGCGACTGGTTGGCGGGCGACAGCGACGTCGAAAACCGCAACCCGTCTGATCTGTCCGACCTGGTCGGGGTCTTCACCCAGGCCACCCCGGATCAATTGGAGGCGACGCTGGATCAGGCCCGCGTGGCACAGGCCGAATGGGCCGCCTATGGGATGGAGCGCAAGCAGGCGGTTCTGATGAATATCGGCACCGAACTGATGGACCGCGCCGAAGACCTGGGCACGCTGCTGTCGCGCGAAGAAGGCAAACCGCTGGCCGAGGGCAAGGGCGAAGTCTTCCGCGCCGGTCAGTTTTTCACCTATTACGCCGCCGAATGTCTGCGCCAGCTGGGCGAAAACGCCGATAGCGTGCGCGCGGGTGTCGAAGTCGACGTGCGTCGCGAACCGATCGGCACGGTTGCCATCATCAGCCCCTGGAACTTTCCGACCGCGACCGCGTCGTGGAAGATCGCGCCCGCGCTGTGTTATGGCAACGCGGTGGTCTGGAAGCCCGCCAACATCACCCCGGCCTCGGCGGTGGCGCTGGCCGAGATCATCAACCGTCAGGACATTCCCAAGGGCCTGTTCAGCCTGGTGATGGGGGCCGGGCACACCATCGGCCAGCGTCTGGTCGAAAGCCCCAAAATCAACGCGATTTCCTTTACCGGGTCCGTGCCCGTGGGCAAGGGCATCGCCATGGCAGCGATCCAGAACCTGACCAAGGTGCAGATGGAAATGGGGTCGAAAAACGCGCTGGCCGTGATGGATGACGCCGACCTTGATCTGGCGGTGACCCTGGCCGTCGGCGGCGCCTTTGGCGGCTCTGGTCAGAAATGCACCGCGTCCTCGCGTCTGGTCGTTCATGCGGCAATCCATGACGCGTTCGTGGAAAAACTGGTGGCGGCCACGCAAGCCATGAAGGTTGGTCATGCGCTGGCCCCCGGCACGCAGATGGGTCCCGTTGTCAGCCAACAACAGCTGGACGAAAACCTGACCTATGTCGATCTGGGCAGGTCCGAAGGGGCCGAACTGGCCTGTGGCGGGCAGCGTCTGGAGATGCCCAGCGACGGGTATTACATGTCGCCCGGCGTGTTCCTGAACAGCCGCAATACCATGCGCATCAACCGCGAAGAAATGTTCGCCCCCCTGACGTCCGTCATCAAGGTCGACAGCTATGGCGAAGCCCTGGCCACGGTGAATGACACCCGTTTCGGCCTGACCTCGGGTATCGTGACGCAAAGCCTGGCGCGCGCTACCGATTTCCGCCGCAACGCCCAAACCGGTGTGGTCACGGTGAACCTGCCCACGGCTGGCACCGATTACCACGTGCCGTTCGGCGGGCGTGGCGACAGTTCATATGGCCCGCGCGAGCAGGGTAAAAACGCGGCTGAATTCTATACCACCGTGAAAACGGCATACATCAGCGCCGGGGTACCGGTCTGATGCGGATCGACAATCTGCAATATGCCAATTGGTCCGAAAAGATCTTTCGCCAGATGCGCAAGGGCGGCGTGGACGCGGTGCACGTCACCATCGCCTATCACGAGACCTTTCGCGAAACTGTTCTGAACTTTGAACAGTGGAACCGTTGGTTTCAACAGTTCCCCGACCTGATCATGAAAGGTCAGTGGGCCAGCGACGTGGACAAGGCGCGCAAAACCGGGCGCACGGCGATCTTTTTTGGCTTTCAGAACCCCAGCCCGATGGAAGACGATATTGACCTGATCGAAATTCTGCACACGCTGGGCGCGCGCTTCATGCAGCTGAGCTATAACAACCAATCGCTGCTGGCGACGGGCTGTTACGAGGCCGAAGATACCGGCATCACCCGCATGGGCAAACAGGTCATCCGCGAAATGAACCGCGTCGGGCTGGTCGTGGACATGAGCCATTCGGCGGATCGGTCCACAATCGAGGCCGCGGACCTGTCCGAACGCCCGATCGCGATCACCCATGCCAACCCCTATGACTGGTCCCCTGCCCTGCGCAACAAGACCGATGACGTCATCCGCGCGGTCACGGAAAATGGCGGCATGTTGGGCTTTTCGCTGTACCCGCACCACCTTAAGGGCAAGTCCGCCTGCACCATCGAAAGTTTCTGCGAGATGATCGCCCGCACGGCTGAAAAATTCGGCCCCCAGCATCTGGGGATCGGCACCGACCTTTGCCAGGACCAGCCCGACAGCATCGTCGAATGGATGCGCGTGGGACGCTGGAGCAAGGACATCGACTATGGCGAAGGTTCAGCCGCCGCGCCGGGTTTCCCGTCAATGCCCATATGGTTCAAAGACAATCGCGATTTTGGCAACATCGAAAACGGCCTGCGCACCGTCGGCCTGTCGGAAACCGAGGTCGCCGGGATCATGGGCGACAATTGGCACCGGTTCTATGGGGACAGTTTTTGTGCACGACAGGGGCGTTAGAGCACGCCCACAGGGGCCCCGGGCTGGGCAACACCCTTGCCATAGGCACGCAAAAGGCGCGTATCTGGGGGACCAGAGGGCGACCTGATTGAAAACAGGGAGAGACGCATGACACAAGAACGCCAAGCCGGGCGGCACGTGCCCCTTCGAGACCCCCGTGACGTCATGCGATTGGCACGGCTGGGCGCGCTCCATCAATCCCGCCTGTCCTTCATGCGCATTCTGACCCGGCGCATGGCCCGCGAAAACTGGCGCTTTGACCGGATCGCCTTTGAAATCAATACCCAGGGCGTCGGCCACGCGGTCTATACCGCCCACACGCCGACGCGCAGCTATTCGCTGGTGGCTTTCGCCCATGATCTGCCGCCCGAACAACGCTCGGACCGCGTCATCGCCACGGCCTGGGACGCAACCTTTACCCTGTTTGACGGCGTGCCGACAGCGGATGACATCACCCGCCTGTCGCAAAATGTACCTCTGCAAGAGGCCGGGCGCGTGTCGCAAACGGAACTGTCTGTTTCACGCGCCAACCGCTCCGTGCGCCTGTGGGAACATGTCGTGGCGTCATTGGCTGCGGGTGATCAGCCCGACATGGCCCGGATCAAAGCCGTCGGATACCTGATGCGCACGACCGCCGTCTATGGCTCGGGCAAACTGGGCGCGGCGGACCGCGAAATGATCGCCGACCGCCCCGAGTTCAACCCGCCGTTTCAGGTCGAAATGCTGTCCGTATTCCTGACCCGCGCCTTCGTGCGCGACCTTGTGCAACACATGGCCAACACGCGGGGCGGCGACCAGACCGCGACGCTGGACGGCAACATTTCCCGCCACATGGGGATCGGCAATTCCACAGGGCTGGGCATGGCACCGTTCCTGTTGAACCACCCGGTTCTGTTCAACAACTGGGTTGCGGCCCGCGAGGAAGCCCTGGCGCGCGTGCGCGCGATCAAAGCCGCAAGAGATGGCGAAATTGCCCTGTTCAAACAGATGCTTGACCGCTCTGCCCTGTCTGCGCAGCAATGGCATTCCGACCACCCGATCCAGATTAAAAAGCTGGCCCAGCTGCGCGCAGATCTGGACCAGCTGCGCGCCCATCTGGACAGCACGGACCTGCGCGCGCCCGACCCGTGGGACACGCTGTATCTCTGGGCCGAGGCCAACCTTTCGCTTGAGGGGCAGGAATGCCTCGCCTCACTGCTGTTGGAGCCTTATGGCGCCTTGGTCGATGAGCTGTCCGAACACATGGCGGCTGACAACACGCCGACCTTCCGCATTGCCGGGGCGATGACGCTGGGCGCTCTGCGGGGCATTCTGGAAACCGATTATGGCTGGGCCCTGAACACCGATTGGAGCGCGCCGGAGAACCGCGCCCGCGCCTGGTACGTCTCTGAGGAGAAACTGGAACCCCGGCTGGGGGATCGGTTCAAGGAGGCGATTGAGGATTACGAACAGCCGCTCGCGCCGGGGCGCGATGCAGCAACGCTTTTCGCAGCCATTGCCCATTGGCCCGACGACACCCCGGTGGCCGAGTTTCTGCTGCGTCACCCCGAACACCGCCACATCCTGCGCCGTGCCCAGATCGTGAACCGCGCGCCCTATGCGGAAATTCGCGACAACACCATTGCCGAAACGGTTCTGCCGATTGACATGCTGCGCTGTAAACTGGCGTTTTTTGGCGCCAGCCACTTTGATCCACGGTCCGATCGCTGGGTGCGCATCTGCATGTATGGCGGCGCGCCCTTCCCCGAGGACCTGTGCCCGGACACCGCCGATACCTGGGTCTATCCGCAGCTGGAGGATGACACGTGACTTTTTCCCTCAATGAAATCGAAGCGATGAGCAAACGCGCCGCACGGGGCGCCGGGCTGCCTTGGGGCCTGTGCGAGGAAGCCGCCAAAGGCACGCGCTGGCTGGCCAGCTTTGGCCTGCCCGGCCCAGCCCTGTTGGCCGATCTGCTGGAGCTGAACGACCGCCTGCCGCCGGTGGACCTGTCGCCCATCAGCCTGAGCGGCGATTGGCGCGCACCGGCCGGGCGGCTCAGCCCGCTGATCGCGGGATCCGCCATGAGCGATAGCGCCATGCGTATGGATCAGGGCGACACGATCACCATGGTCAACGTCAGTTTTCCCCTGCTGGTGGTGCCGTTTGCCTCAGGTGCCGCGCTGCGCCTGCAAGGGGCGGTGACGGTGGAGTGGGGTGACGTGCACCTGACCACTGACGGGCTGAACCTGAGCATTCAGGGGCCGATTGAGGCGCTGGAAACCGACCTGACCGATAAGCTGTGCTGCTTTGCCAGTGCCGGGATGACCGCGCCCAAGGCCCCCGTCGTGCGCGGCACATTGGACAGCGACGTTGCCGCCCGCCTGAACGCCTTTGCCCACCGCACCTATGCCCCGGCCACAGAACAATCCCGCCTGCTGGGCGCAGGGGCCGGGCTGAGCGATAACGACTGACCAAGAACGGAAAAAACATGACCGCCACAGAAATCCTGAGCCTGAGCCAGATCGAGGACATCTCCTATAAGGCGCTGATCGCTTCGGGAACCTCGCCCGAAAACGCCGCCCCCCTGGCGCGTGCCACCGCCATGACCGAAGCCGACGGCGTTGCCTCGCACGGGTTGGCCTATATCCCGATCTATGCCGAACACGTGCAATGCGGCAAGGTGGATGGCACGGCGGTGCCCGACCTGTCCCAGCCCCGCCCTGCGGTCATCAATGTCGATGCCAAGACCGGCTTTGCCCACAGCGCCATTGACCTGGGCTTTGACACCCTGATCCCGCTGGCCCGTGAACAGGGTGTCGCGGTTTTGGCGATCAGGAATTCGTACAACTGTGGCGTTCTGGGCTGCCATACCCAGCGCCTGGCCCAGGCGGGTCTGCTGGGCATCGGGTTCACCAATGCCCCGGCTTCGATCGCGCCCTCGGGCGGGTCCAAACCGATCGCTGGCACCAACCCGTTTTCCATCGCGGCCCCTGGTGAAAACGGCGAGGTCGCCATTCTGATCGACCAAAGCGCCAGCACCATCGCCAAAAGCGAAGTGATGAAACACGCCCGCGAGGGGCGCCCGATCCCGGTCGGCTGGGCGCTGGACGCCGAAGGCAACCCGACCACCGATCCCGCAATGGGTCTGAAAGGGTCAATGGCACCGTCTGGGGGATACAAGGGCGTCGGCATAGCGCTGTTTGTCGAAATGATGGCCGCCGCGATGACCGGCGCCACGCTGGGCATTGACGCCAGCCCCTTTTCGGGCCCCGTCGGCGGCCCGCCCAGGACAGGCCAGTTCTTTATCGCCATCGACCCCGCCGCCACCTCAGGCGGGGCGTTTGGCGCGCGCATGACGGAGCTGGTGGCTGCGATGCAGGCCCAGGATGGCGCCCGTATTCCCGGCGAAAACCGGGGCAGCAAACGGCGTCAGGCGGCCCAGGATGGCGTTGCCATCAGCACCGCCACGCTGGAACGTATCCGCGCGCTGATCGGCTGAAACAACGCCCTGTGACGTGGTAAGGCCCACCGCCGTTGGGGACGGGCCTCTGGTCCTATCGGTTTCGGCCCGTCAGGCCGACAGCCACCCAGCCAGTTTTGCCGCATCCGGCAGCCCGCCCGCGTGGACCAGTTGGCCATCGACCGCAACACCCGGTGTCGACATGACCCCGGCCATGGCGATATCGCGCGGATTGGTGACCTTTTCGACGGTGACCTTGACGCCAAGCTCGGTGGCCGCGTCCTGGACCATCTGCGCGGTCGTTTCACAGCGGGCACATCCGGGGCCGTATACTTTCACGGTTTTCATGGGTCTCTCCTTCAGAGAATTGCGTTGAACAGAAAGCCGGTGGCAAGAATACCTGCCGCCACCACCGCGATGAAGATCGCGATCAGGCGCAGGGTCAGCACCTGTTTCAGAATGATCATTTCGGGCAGGCTGAGCGCGATCACCGACATCATGAAGGCCAGCGTCGTGCCCAATGCCGCGCCCTTGCCCAACAGGGCTTCGACAATCGGAATGACCCCGGCCACATTGGTGTACATGGGGATGCCGACGACCACGGCGGCGGGCACGGACCACCAGGCCTCGCCGCCCATGATCCGCAACATCGTGGCTTCGGGCACATAGCCATGGATCAGCGCGCCGATGGCGATGCCGATCACCACCCAGATCCAGACCTTGCCCAGGATCTCGCGCACCTGCTCCAGCCCGATCCGCATCCGGTCGACCAGGGTCAGGCGCTCTTCGGGCAGACCCGGCGCGGGGCCTGCGTTCAGCTCGCGCACCCAGTCTTGCAAATACCGCTCCAACCCCATCCGCCCCATGGCCCATCCGGCCAGGGTCGAGATTGTAAAACCAAACACCAGATAGATCGCGGCAATGCGCCAGCCGACCAGACCGAACAACAGGCCCAGCCCCACCGGCCCGACCATCGGCCCGGCGATCAGGAAGGAAAACGTGACCCCCAACGGAATTCCCGCCGAGACAAAGCCGATGAACAGCGGCACCGAGGAACACGAACAGAACGGCGTCAGCACGCCCAGCGCAGCGCCCAGCGGATAGCCAAGGATCGCGCGCTTGCCCGACAGGACCGCCCGCGTTTTTTCCGGGCTGAACCAGCTGCGCAGCACGCCCGTGACAAACACGATCAGCGTCAAAAGCAGCAACACCTTGGGCACGTCATAGAGGAAAAAGGCGATCGCCTCGCCGGTATGACTGTCACGCGCGACGGGAAACAGTGACGTGGCCCAGTCGGAAAACGGGATCAACTGTCGGTACAGTAACAGCCACAGGATGCCAGCCAGCGCGGCCCCGCCATACCACAACCAATCGGGGCGACTGCGTTGGGGCATCGTGCCCTGTGTGTCGGCGCTCATGCGGCGTTCCTTTCTGCGGTTCGTTCAGCGGCCAGGACGGCGTCGATGATACCGCTCAGTTCCTTGGCCAGCGCGGGGTTTCGACGGTATCGCACCCATTGCGCGTCCCGGCGATCCACAACAATCCCGGCCTGTTTCAAAATTTTCATATGGCGCGACATCCGGCTTTGTGTGGCGTCCAGCCTGGCCATCAATTCACAAACACAATGTTCGCTACCATCCCACAAGACCTGCAGCGCTGCGCGCCGGATCGGGTCAGCGATGGCGGTCAGGAAGTCTTGCATCGGGTTCTCTCCTGAAAATGCGGCAAGACGCATATGCGCCGAAACGAATACGATAACAATGGGCGGATTGTCACAGCAGAAAGGGTGGTGCGGCGCAGCAAATCGGCAAGGCCGCGTTCCGGTCGCTCATCCCCGCTGTGGCGCGACCGGACCGGCATTCCCGGCTGGACATTCACGCTTTCGGGCCTTGATGGATACACTCAATTGCGCGCCGGGCGCCCGAAGACCTCGATGTCGAAAACGCGCACCATTTTGTCGCGTTCTATGCAAAGGGGCTTTACACCTGCGCGTTTTGCGCCCTCACTGAATACGCTGTCGTATTGTACGGCGCGGGTCAGAAAGGATGCGGACGTGAAGCCAACCGATACCCTCAACCCTGAGTATTTTCACAAGGTCGTTGACTGTCAGCATGCCTGCCCCGCGCACACGCCGGTGCCCGCCTATATCCGCCTGATCGCCCAGGAACGATACACCGATGCCTATCTGGTCAATTGGGAAAGCAATGTCTTTCCCGGTGTCTTGGGCCGCACCTGTGATCGCCCTTGCGAGCCGGCCTGTCGCCGTGGCCGGGTCGAAGACGACCCCGTGGCCATCTGCCGCCTGAAACGCGTCGCGGCTGATTTCAAAGACGATGTCACCGACCACCTGCCCGTCGCTGGCCCCGCAAATGGCAAAAAGGTTGCCCTGATCGGCGGTGGCCCGGCCTCGCTGACGGTGGCACGCGATCTGGCGCCTTTGGGCTATGAATTGCACCTGTTTGACGCCCAGACCAAGGGCGGTGGCTTCATGCGCTCGGAAATTCCGTCCTTTCGCCTGCCCGACAGCGTTCTGAACGAAGAGGTGGGCTATGTGCTGAACATGGGCATCACGACCCATTTCAACACCTATATCGACAGCATGTCGGACCTTCTGTCCAAGGGCTATGACGCGATTTTTGTTGGCAGCGGCGCGCCGCGTGGCCGCGACCTGCCCGACCTGCCGGGTCGCAAAAAGGCCGACGCCAACATTCACGTCGGGCTGGACTGGTTGGCCCATGTCGCCTTTGACCACACCCACAAGGTCGGTGAAAAGGTGATCGTGCTGGGCGGCGGCAATACCGCGATGGATTGCTGCCGCACCTCGCGCCGCTTGGGCGGCAAAGACGTCAAGGTGATCGTACGCAGCCCGTTTGCAGACATGAAAGCCAGCGATTGGGAAAAGGAAGACGCCCTTCACGAGGGCATCCCGATCATCGACAACCATGTGCCCAAGGAATTCGTGGTGAAAAAGGGCAAGCTGGTTGGCATGAATTTCGAAAAGGTCGAACCGATCTATCACGACGATGGGCACCGTGAATTGGTGCCCACCGGGGATGGCCTTGCCTTTTACCCCTGCGACGACGTGCTGATTGCCATTGGACAGGAAAACGCCTTTCCCTGGATCGAACAGAACACCGGCATCCGGTTCACCGACTGGGGCACGCCGATCCTGAATGATGACGAAACGCTGCAATCCACCCGCAAAGAGGTGTTCTTTGGCGGCGATGCGGCCTTTGGCCCCAAGAATATCATCACCGCCGTGGCCCATGGTCACAAGGCGGCTGTGTCGATCGACCTGTACTGTCAAGGCAAGGATCTGGCCCAGCGGCCAGCCCCCCATGTCAATCTGGTCAGCCAGAAGATGGGCATCCACGAATGGAGCTATGACAGCATCCCCGTTCTGGACAAACGCGAGGCCGTGCCGCTGGTCGATCTGGAAAAGGCGCTGAAAGATCGCGACCTTGAGGTCGAGCTGGGCTTTGACGCCCAGGCCGCCTTTACCCAGGCCGAACGCTGTCTGAACTGTGATGCCCAGACCGTATTCACCGCCGAAAACTGTATCGAATGCGATGCCTGCGCCGATATCTGCCCGACCAGTTGCATCAACTTCATCGCCAATGCGCCCGAGGAGGACCTGCGCACCCGCCTCATGGTGCCTGCGACCAATATGGACCAGTCGCTCTATGTCTCAGACACGCTGAACACTGGCCGGGTGCTGGTGAAAGACGAAGACGTCTGCCTGCACTGCGGATTATGCGCCGAACGCTGCCCCTCGGCGGCCTGGGATATGCAGATGTTCACCTATAATGTCGCCAAGGCGACCCCTGAGCTGATGGACCTCACATGAAACAGATCAAAGGCGTCAACGACTTCGTGGTGAAATTCGCCAATGTGAACGGCACCGGGTCAGCCAGTGCCAACCACCTGTTTGCCAAGGCGATTTTCCGCATGGGCATTCCCGTCAGCCCGCGCAATATCTTTCCGTCGAACATCCAGGGCCTGCCCACCTGGTACGAGGTTCGGGTCAGCAAGAACGGCTATTTGGGTCGGCGCGGCGGTGTTGACATGATGGTCTGCGTCAACCCGCAAAGCATGGAAAAAGACATCGCCAGCGTCGAGCCGGGCGGCTATTTTCTGTATGACAATACCAAGCCGTTGGCGCCGCACCTGAAACGCGACGACATCACCTTTTTCGGCATTCCGCTGACCGAAATGTGCATGCGGGAGTTTGAGACGCCGCGCCTGCAACAGCTGTTGAAAAACGTCGTCTATGTCGGCGCGATGGCGGCGCTTTTGAACCTGAAGTTTTCGATCCTGAAGGATCTGTTGAACGACCAGTTCAAGGGCAAGGAAAAACTGATTTCCTCAAACGTGCAAGCGCTGGAGATGGGGTATCAATACGCGACCGAGAATTTCAACTGTCCGCTGCCGATCCGGCTGGAGATGGGCGGCAATGCCGCGCCCCATATCCTGGAAAGCGAACATATTCTGATGAACGGCAACACCGCCGCCGCTTTGGGGGCGATCTATGGCGGAGCGACCGTGGCGGCCTGGTATCCGATCACGCCGTCAACCTCGGTGGTGGATGCATTTGCGAAATATGCGCAACGGATGCGGATCGATCCGGGCAGCGGCAAGAAGAACTTTGCCATCGTTCAGGCCGAAGACGAACTGGCCGCAATTGGTATGGTGGTGGGGGCCGGATGGAACGGCGCGCGCGCCTTTACGGCCACCTCAGGACCGGGCCTGTCGCTGATGAGCGAATTCCTGGGCCTGGCCTATTTCGCCGAACTGCCTGCGGTTTTGATCAATGTGCAACGGTCGGGCCCTTCAACCGGGATGCCGACCCGCAGCCAGCAATCCGACGTTTTGGCCGCCGCCTATGCCAGCCATGGCGACACCAAACAGGTGCTGTTGTTCCCCGCCACGCCGCGCGAATGTTTCGACATGACGGTGCAGGCGTTTGACCTGACCGAACAGTTGCAGACGCCGGTCATCCTGATGTCCGACCTTGATCTGGGCATGAATGACTGGATGTCGCCGCCGCTGGAATGGGACGACGACAGGTGCATGGACCGGGGCAAGGTTCTGGACGCCGACGGGTTGGACAAGGCCGAAAAATGGGGCCGCTATCTGGATGTCGATGGCGATGGCATCTGCTATCGCACTCTGCCCGGCACCCACCCTGACAAGGGCGCGTTTTTCACGCGGGGCTCTTCGAAAAACGAAATGGCGGTCTATTCGGAAAGCGGCGACGATTACGTCCAGAACGTCGACCGCCTGTTGCGCAAGTTCGACACGGCGAAATCCTATGTGCCCAAGCCCAAGACACACCCGCCGATCGAGGTGAAGAAGCCCAAGACCGAACTGAAGCTGGGCGCGCTGTTTTTCGGAACCTCTGCCTCGCCCAGCTATGAGGCCGTGGAAATGCTGGCCGCCGAAGGCTATCCCATCGACACGATGCGCATCCGTGCCTTTCCGTTCCATACCAGCATTGATGCCTTCATCCACAGCCACGATCTGGTGTTTGTCATCGAACAGAACCGCGACGGCCAGATGCGCCGCCTGATCATCAATGAATGCGAGATCCCGCCGGGCAAGCTGATGCCAGTGTTGAATTATTCCGGCACGCCGATCACCGCCCGCAATATCGCGGGCAAGATCCGCGAAACCCTGAAAACCAAGAGCGCCGACGTGGTGCCGCTGCATCCGGAGACCGCTTGATGTCTTACATAAAGCCGAAATTTCGCCACCCGAACCTGCCCATCAACGCCCTCGGCAACACTGTCGCCGACTATGACGGGGCGATTTCCACGCTCTGTGCGGGCTGTGGGCATGACTCGATCTCGGCGGCCATCCGCAATGCCTGTTTCAAGTCTTCAGTCCCGCCGCATCGGATCGCGAAAGTGTCCGGCATTGGCTGTTCCTCCAAGATGCCGACCTATTTCCTGGGCAAAAGCCACGGCTTCAATTCGGTCCATGGGCGCATGCCGTCGGTTGCCACCGGCGCAAGCCTGGCCAATCGCGGCCTGACCTATATCGGAGTATCGGGCGACGGCGACACGGCATCAATCGGAATGGGGCAGTTCATTCACTTGATCCGGCGCAATGTGAACATGACCTATATCGTTGCAAACAATGGCTGTTATGGGCTGACCAAAGGCCAGGACAGCGCCACCGCCGATCTGGGGTCGGTCAACAAACAGGGCGCGGCCAACCCGTTTGACGGCATCGACCTGGCCAGCCTCGCGTTGTTGCAGGGCGCCAGTTTCGTCGCACGCAGCTTTTCAGGCGACAAGGACCAGCTGGAGCCGCTGATCCGCGCCGCCATGGCGCACAAGGGCTTTGCCTTCATCGACGTGGTGTCGCCCTGCGTGACCTTCAACAACCATGCCGGATCAACCAAAAGCTATTCGCAAACGCGCGATCATCTGGACATGATGCCGCTGGATTTCGTCCCCATGCGCGAGGAAATCCGAACGAGCTATGACGCGGGCACGACACAGGGCATCACCTTGCACGATGGGTCCGTCATCCACCTGCACAAAGCCAGTTCCGAGTATCAGGCAGATGACCGCGCCGCCGCGTTGCACGCGGTTCAGTCGGCCCATGACGCCGGGCGCATCCTGACCGGTCTTTTGTATCTGGATCCCGACACGCAGGACCTGAACCAGAGCCTGAACCTGGCCACCCGCCCGCTGAACGAGTTGGGCAAAGACGAGCTCTGCCCCGGCAGCCGTGTTCTGGACAGCATCAACGAAGGCCTGCGATAAACGACGTCATCGCTTTGGTGATGACGTCGGGCGTCAATCGGTGGGCATCAATCGACCTGGTGCGGAGGATGTCTGTCTTCACCTGACTACCCCTTGTTGATGGCAGCCTGTGAGCGCTGCGCCCCCTTTGTGGCAAGGTGGCCCAACGGCGTGTCGCGGGACAATGCCCCAGGCCGGGTAACATGTTTGCGACACTTTAGGCAAAAGTCCTGGAAAGCCCCACGTCAGGGTGTCACGGCGTCTGGTGCTGTTCGGCCACTGCTTCCATATCGGACCAGAGCTTGTTCAAGGTCGGTTTGCTGTTGTCGCGATCACGGTACAGGCGCAGTTCCAGCCGCTCAACATAGCTGTCATCCCCCACGATGCCCAGCAGACCCGCAGCCAGCTCCTGACGGCACATCTCGCGGGGCAACCAGCCCAGACCAAAGCCCTCCATGATCATCGCCTTCACGGACAGGGCCAGGGCATTCTGGTTCACCACCAGAATTTTCGGCCCGTCAATATGCTGGCGCAACGTGTGATCCACCACCGCGCGCAAGGCCGAGGCCGCGCCATAGGACAACAGGGAAATGGGTTTCTTCTGACCCGGTTCTAACGTGTGCAGCGGACCTTGGGGGCCCATCTTGGACACCGGCACGAAATCATCCGTGCCCAGCGTTATAAATTCGCATTTGCTGACATCCAGCGGTGCCAGGAAATCCATCGCCGGGTGCCAATAGGTCAGGATCACGTCGCAATAGCCTTGCTGCAACGCAGAGACAAACTGATCCGCCGCCCAACCGGTTGAATTCAGGTCAATATCCAGCCCGCCTTGTTCCACCAACCCGGCAATATACGCCTTGTAATGCGTCATATATATCGACTGTGACGTGGCAAACCGGATCACGTTTTCCCCGGCGGCATCAATGATCTGACAGCGTTCCAGCGTTTCATCATAGGTGCGCAGCATGATGCGGGCCTGGGACAGGAACACATCGCCCGCAGGGGTCATCGACAGGGGCAGCGTCTGACGATTGATCAGTTGCACGCCCACCGCGTCCTCAAGCGCGCGAATGCGGCGCGAGAAGGCGGGTTGGCTGACATTGCGTTCCTCGGCGGCGCGCGAGAAATTCTTCTGCGCCACCAGCGCCTCAAAATCTCTGAGCCAAATAATGTCCAAATCCTGGGTCCGTTCTGCCTGGGGATCGCGGCTGGGTTACGTGTCCAGCCGGTCTTCTTCAACCGCATGACAGGCAACCAGGCTTCCGTCAGGTTGCTGCATTGGGCGCGGTTTCTCTACCATGCACCGTTTGTCGGCGAAAGCACAACGGCTGTGGAACGGACAGCCCGTGGGCAGGTTGATCGGCGTCGGGATTTCGCCTTTCAGGCGGATGTGGCTGGGTTTGTCGTCCTGCAACTGCGGCACGGCAGACAACAGCGCCTTGGTATAGGGGTGTTTGGGACTTTCAAACAGCGTGGCCGTATCGGCCAGCTCGCAGATCGACCCCAGATACAGAACCACGACGCGCGTGCCGAAATGTTGCACCACGCTCAGATCGTGGGTGATGAACATATAGGTCAGCCCGCGCTCGTCCTTGGCCTCGAGCATCAGGTTCAGAACCTGCGCCTGGATCGACACATCCAGCGCGGAAATCGGTTCATCCGCGATGACAAATTCCGGGTCGACCGTCAGGGCGCGCGCAATCGCGATCCGTTGGCGTTGGCCGCCAGAGAACTCGTGCGGATACCGTGTCGCCCAGCTGGGATCGACACCAACCGATTTCATCACCGCCTCGACCTTGTCTTTGACCCCGCTGCGCCCCAGCCCGGGATTGTGATAGCGCACTGGTTCCTCCAACGCCTGTTGGATCGTCATGCGTGGGTTCAGCGATGCATAGGGGTTCTGAAAGATCATCTGCATCTTCTTGCGCAGACCCAACATCTCGTGACGTGATTTGTTGTCGATCCGTTCGCCGTCATAGTGGATTTCACCCGCCGACGGCTCCAGCAGACCGGCGACCAGACGCGCGACCGTGGACTTGCCACAACCGCTTTCGCCGACAACACACAGGGCCTCGCCCCGCTCCATCGACAGGGACACGTTGTTCACCGCATGCACCTCGCGTTTTTCGCGCACCAGACGGCCACCGCGCAGCTTGAGGGTTTCCAGAAACCCCTTGTCCAGTTCGAACCGCTTTTCCAGGTTCTTCAGCTCAAGGATCTTGTGATCAGACGCCATGTCCTTCATGCGCTTTGGTCCTCGGTTCGGGTTTCGTGCAGGCGGTTGACCTCGTGACAGGCGACTTCGACGTCGCCGTAACGCACGAGTTCAGGCAGCGTTGTGCGGCAATGGTCAACGGCGAACTGGCAGCGCGGGGCGAAGGGGCATCCGACGGGCACCGCGTCCAGCCCCGGCATATTGCCCGGGATCTGTTTCAGGCGCTGCCCCGGCAGAGTCTGCTGCGGCAAGGCGTTGATCAGCCCCTGGGTATAGGGGTGCTGTGGATCGTTGATGATCTCGCGCGTGCGCCCCGCTTCGATGATACGGCCCGCATACATCACCAGCGTGCGTTCGGTCATCTGACTGACCACGCCCAGATCGTGGGTGATCAGGATCAGCCCGACCTTGTTGGATTGGCACAGCTCCAGCAACAGCTCCATGATATCGGCCTGAATGGTCACATCCAGCGCGGTCGTGGGTTCGTCCGCGATAATCAGTTCCGGGTCCAGCAACAGCGCGATGGCGATGATGATGCGCTGGCGCATACCGCCCGACAATTCGTGCGGATACTGGCCCAGACGTTCCTCGGGTGACGGGATATAGACCTCGCGCAGCTTGACGATGGCGATCTGTTCGGCCTCGGCCTTGGACAGCTTGCGATGCGCCTGCAGGGTTTCGACCATCTGCTGGCCGATGGTCAAAACCGGGTTCAGCGTGACCATCGGATCTTGAAAGATCATCGCCATGCGGTTGCCGCGGATCGTGCGCATCTGGGCCTCGGACATCTGCACGATGTCTTCGCCTTCAAAGTGGATCGAGCCGCTGTCGATGAACCCAGGGCGCGACAGCAGGTTCATCAACGCAAAGCCGGTGATCGACTTGCCAGCCCCGGATTCCCCAACGATGCCCAGACGTTCGCCTTTCGCAAGGTCAAAGCTGATGTGGTTCAACGCGGTCACAGTCTGGTCGCGCATGGCGAATTTGACCGACAGGTCACGGACGGAAAGCAACGACATACCGCTTATCCCTTATACAGTTTCGGGTTCAGGATATCGCGCATCCAGTCGCCCAACAGGTTGATGACCAGCACCAGAACCACCAGCACCACACCGGGAATGGCGGTGATCCACCAGCTGCCCGAAAAGATGTAATCAAAGCCCGACGAAATCAGCGACCCCAGCGACGGCTGGCTGGGTGGCATGCCCAGGCCCAGAAAGGACAGCGATGCCTCGGAGATGATGGCGTTCGCCACCTGCACGGTCGAGATGACAAAGATCGGTGACAGCGAATTGGGCAGGATGTGGCGCACCATGATGCGCAGCGGGCCAAAGCCCAGCACACGGGCGCTGTCGACATATTCCTTCTTTTTCTCAGCCAACACGGTGGCGCGCACGGTGCGCGCATATTGCGGCCACTCGGCGACGCCAATGACGGCGATCAGGAAATAGACCGCGTATTGGTTGAATGTCTCGGACCCGAACATCGCCTGGGTCACAGCCAGAAAGATGATCGCAACCATCAGGGTTGAAAACGACAGCTGGATATCGGCCAGCCGCATCAGCAGGCTGTCGACCCGGCCCCCGACATAGCCCGAAATCAGGCCAATCGAGATGCCCAGGAAGGCTTGCAGCCCCACCGCGCACAGGCCGATCAACAGCGACAGGCGCGTGCCATACAGGATCGTCGACCACAGGTCGCGGCCCTGATCATCGGTGCCCAACATGAACTGTGCGTCCGACCCATCGACCCAGATCGGGGGGTATTCGCTGTTCATGATGTCGATCTGCGCCGGATCATAGGGATCAAACGGCGCAATCAACGGCGACAACAGCGACATGACCGTGATGATCAGGAAAATCGCCAGCGAGACCACAGCCACCGGATTGCGGCGAAAGCTGTAGGCCATGTTCGAGTTCCACGCCTTGGACAGGCGCGAGGGCTCAGGGTTGGTGCTCAGGCTGCTCATGCGCCCATCCTCGCAAGGTTGACGGTCGGATTGACCAGGCCATAGATCAGGTCGACGATGGTGTTCGTGACCACAAAGATAAAGCCGACAACGATCAGATAGGCGACGATCAGGGGGGTATCGACGCGGTTCACGGCCTCAAGGAACATGAACCCCATGCCGGGCCACTGAAACACGGTTTCGGTCAGGATCGTATAGGCCACCATGGTGCCGATCTGCACACCGCCCACCGTGATAACGGGCAACAGCGTGTTCTTCAGCGCATGGACGAAATAGATGCGGAAGGGGCGGATGCCCTTGGCCTTGGCGTATTTCACATATTCAGATTGCAGCACTTCCATCATTTCCGCCCGGATCAGGCGGACAAACAGCGGCAGCATGATCGAGGCCAGCGCGACAGAGGGCAGCAGGATGTGCATCCAGCCATCGGCGCTGAGGAAATTCGTGTCCCAGGACCCGAACACATGCACGACCTCGCCCCGCCCGAACGAGGGGAACCAGCCATATTCGACGGAAAAGACGAAAATCATCAGGATTGCGGTCAGGAACACGGGGATGGAAATGCCGATGATCGACACGCCCATGATGATGCGGCTCAGGATCGCGTTCGGCTTGATCGCCGTATAAACGCCCAGCGGCACGGACAGGCCGACAATGATCAGGGTCGCGCCCATGACCAGCTCGAGCGTGGCGGGCAGTTTCTTGAGGATCACGTCCAGCGCCGGTTCCTTGAAGAAATACGAGGTGCCCAGATCGCCCTGCAATGCATTGCCGGCGAAACGCAGATATTGGGTCATGAAGCTGTCGTTCAGCCCCAGTTCGTCACGCAGCTGTTGACGGACTTCTTCGGACACGGATTGACCGACCAGTTCGCGCAAGGGGTCGCCCAGGTTGTCCTGGATCGCGAACCCAATCAGCGAAATGGCGAACATCACAGCGATGGCCTGAAAGACACGTTTGACGAGATAAGCGAGCATACCTCAAACCTTCCTGATGCAGTTTTGCGGGCGCAGCTGTTGCCACCCCACAGGGGGGCACGTCCAGCGCCGACAATTAGGGAAGTGACAGTTGAAATACCGGGGCGAGAACATGGCCCGCCCCGGCAAATGATCCGTATCAGTCGACGACCAGGTCGCCAAAGTACGGGAAGTTCAAGGCGTTGACGATCGCGTCAGCGTGCACACCTTCGCGTGCGCCCCAAGCCAGGTTCTGCCAGTGCAGCGGGATGAAGGCGGCCTCATTATACAGAATGCCTTCCATCTTGCGCAGCATCTCGCCACGTTTCGCCACATCGGTTTCCGCATTCGCAGCCGCCATCAAAGCGTCAGCTTCGGCGTTGCAATAGTTGCCCGAGTTGTACTGACCGTTGCCGGTTGCCTCATCGGGGCAAGCCGACAGGAACTGGTGAAAGTTCGCGCTGTCTTCGGTGTCCGAATGCCAGCCGATCATCATCATGTCAGCGGCGCGTTCGTCGAACTTGGGCCAGTATTGCGCTTTCGGCATGGTTTGCAGATCAACGGTGATGTTGATTTTCGACAGCATCGAGGCCACGGCCTGGGCGATCTTGTCGTCATTCACATACCGGTTGTTCGGCGCCATCATGGTGACCGAGAAACCGTCAGCATAGCCAGCTTCGGCCATCAGTTCCTTGGCGCGGTCCAGGTCGAAACGCGGAGCCAGCGCTTCGTCATACCCCAGGTACCCTGCGGGCGATGCCTGTGCGCCAACGGTGCCGAACCCGCGCATGATGCGGTCAACGATCCCGGCGTTGTTCACGGCATAATCGATCGCCATGCGCACGCGGGCGTCTTTGAAGGCTTCGACACGGTCCTGGTTCATCTGGAACGTGATGATGCGGGTGCCGGGCATGGTGATCAGGTTCACGCCAGCAGCTTCTTCAACCCGTTTCAGGTCGGTCGGCGGCACGGGGGCGATGAAATCAACGTCGCCCGACAACAAAGCCGCCACGCGGGTCGGGTCTTCTTTGATCGGGGTCAGGACGATCTTGTCGACGTTGCCCGCCGTTTCGGTGTCCCAGTAATCGGCGAAACGATCAAAGACCACTTTCACACCCTGCTCACGCTCGGACACAACAAACGGGCCAGTGCCCGACACGTTGCGCGAGGCAAAGCTGTCACCGTGCTTGACCAGTTCGCCACGGTCTTTGCCGTCTTCGGTGGTGCCGCTGTAAAACGCGCTGTCCATTGGGAAGATGTAGGTCGCGGTGTGCAGAACCAGCGGATAAGGCTCGGATGTGATCAGGTCGATGGTGTAATCGTCAACCACGACCACATCGGTGAACAGCGAAAAGATGCCCTTGAAATCCGGGCTTTCTTTCAGACGATCAAACGTCCAGTCCACATCAGCGGCGGTCATCATGTTGCCGCTGTGGAATTTCACGCCTTCACGCAGGTGGAACCGCGTGGTGGTTGCGTCGATCTGTTCCCAGCTTTCGGCCAGACGGCCTTCGAATTGCAGGTCCTGGGTCCAGCGCACCAGCGGGTCGAACACCATGTGCGACAGTTGCAGCGTGCCACCCGACAGCTGCTCGTGCGGATCCAGCGACACCGGGTCGGCGTCATAGGCCACGCGCACGGTCGTTTCGGCCTGGGCAGCCACACCAAACGCGAGGGTCATCGCGCTGGCTGCTGCTATGCGAACGAAGTGATTCATTATAGTTCCTCCATGTCGGCGACCGGATGCGGCCCCCAGAATCGGTAAAGAAAGCCTAGGTCACAGGGGGGAAGCTCGACCAATGCCGATTTCAAATCGACCATGCACATTGTGAATGGCGCACCAGGCCTGGCGATCAACCATCTGAAAACAAACGGCTTCAAGCTGCCTGTCGGGGCTCCTCCCTGCCACCATGACGCTGGGTTGGCGAATGGGCTTGGGCCGCCACTCCGTCACATCACGCCGAAGACCGAAGGCCGCGACGCTTACCCGTCATCGCCGGAATACCGCGCCGGTGCAGGCCCGCGCATCTTTGCGGTCCACTCCTCAGGAACTTCGCTGCCATCAAACAGGAACGGCAAAATCCCCTTACGGCCGGATTTGCCACGCGCTTGCGTGATGTCATCATCCGATTTGGTGACCCGTTGCGCCAACCGCCGCCCCCATTGGGCCAGACACCCATAAAGCCGGTCGATTTCGGCCTGATGCGCGTCCGCCTTGGCCAGGTCGTGGAATTCTTCGGGGTCGGTCTCAAGATCAAACAGCATCGGGCGAAAGCCACCTTCGGCGTGGATCAGTTTGAACCGTCCATCAAACACCCTGAACAGGCGGGCCTCGCGCGGCTCAAACCCCAGCGCCACGCATTGCGGGGTCGAGGAAAAATCGTATTCGCGGATCGCAAAATCACGCCAGTCTGGCACCTCGCCCCACAGCCAGGGCAACAGGCTGCGCCCTTCGATGATGTGGTCAGGCACGCGGCCCCCTGCCGTTTCACCAAAGGTGGCGGCCAGATCAATCGCTTCAACCAGCGCATCACAGGTGGTGCCGCGGGTTGCGTCGGCTTGGGCAGCGACGCGGTCAAAATTCGGCGTGTGCAGATGGGGGTGTCCTGCACAAGACAGATAATCGAACCGCAACTGGTCATACATGATGAACAGGATATTCATGCGCGGCCCGATCTTGCCGCTTGCCTCAAAGAACACCCGATCCGTGCGGTCGCGCACGAATTCCACCGCGCACAGCATGCCTTCGCCGCGAATGTCACCGACATTGGGGGGATCGTCCAACGCCGCGCGCGTTACCGACCATATCGTCACCCGCGCGCTGGAGCTGGCCGAACCGGGGCTGCGCAAGAACGATCTGGTCGCCGAGGTGAGCCACGCGGCCATCACCGGCGTTGGCGACGACTGGGGCGACTATCCCGCCATCGTGCCGCTGACCCCGTCCGGGCGCGACGCCACCGCGCCACATCTGACCTGGAACGGTGATGAAATGCGCGCGGGCGAGGCCACGTTCTTTGAACTTTCGGGCTGCTACTGCCGCGATCATGCGCCGCTGTGCCGATCCGTGTTTCTGGGCACACCGCCGCAAGACATGCTGGATACTGCGACCGCACTGACCGAAGGGCTCGAGGCCGGGCTGGACGCGGCGCGCGCGGGTGAATATTTGGCACGGCGACACTGGCACCAAGGCCAATCTGTTCGCCACGCTGGGCCCGGATCACGACGGCGGCATTGTCCTGTCCGGGCACAGCGACGGGGTGCCGGTCACCAATCAGACCTGAGCCAGCGACCCGTTCACCATGGTCGAACGGGTCGGCAAGCTGTTTGGGCGCGGCACATGCGACATGAAAGGGTTTGTCGCCGCCACCCTGCCCCTGGCCCGTCCACTGCATTTCGCCTTTACCTATGACGAAGAAATCGGCTGTTTCGGCGCCCAGGCTTTGGCGGAAAAAAGGCACTGTCGATTGGGAAATGCGCCTGGTTCACCCCGATGACGCCGCCTTTGTGAAACAGGATCTGCACGTCTATTGCCACGACATCCTGATCCCCGCATGCAGGCCGTCAGCCCGGACGCGGACATCACAACCGAGGTGATTGGCGAAGTCGCAGGCCTGAGCCGGACCACGCAAAACGAAGCGCGCGACATCGTGCTGGCGCTGACGGGGGCGAATGGCGCGGACCTGGTACCCTTCGGCACCGAAGCCGGGATTTTTCAAGCCCTGGGCATGGACGTCGTGGTCTGCGGCCCCGGCTCGATCAGCCAGGCCCACAAAGCGGACGAATATCTTGCGCTTGACCAACTGGCCCAATGCTTGGCACTTCTGGACCACCTGCAATGCAAACTGGTCTGAGCCACAACATGACACAAACACCCGCCGCCGCCCCCCCCGCAGCCGGTTTGAACGTATCCACCATGCGATCCGCGACCGGATTTGCCCGTTGGAATATACCCCCGGCGCGCGCCTGTCGGAAACCGCGCAGGCCCAGGAAACCAATGTCAGCCGCACGCCCCTGCGCCGCGTTCTGGCGCGGCTTAAGGACGAAGGCCTGGTGCAATCGGTACACGGGGTCGGCACCTTCGTCACCGATATCAGAAATGATGATCTGGACCAGACATTTGCGCTCAGGTTCGAGCTGTGCGACCTGTCCGAACGCCTGTTCTTTCAAACCACACCCATCTGGCTGAAATCTGTCACCGCTTTGGCGATCGGAGATCTGCACGCCGCGGCCCTGATCCAACAGGCGCATGTCTCGATGATCTATCGTCGGATGCGCCAGGGCTAAGCCGCCTACAATACGTCCAGCGACGACTTCACCCGGTCCATCACAATCGAGGTCTTGAACCGGCTGATATTGCTTTCCTCAAAGAAATATTCCTGGGTAAAGCGTTCGTATTCCTTCAGATCACGCACCACCAGAACCAGAATGAAATCCGCTTCGCCGGTGGTGTAATAACACTGCTGCACCCCTTCGGCGGCGCGCATCTTGCGTTTGAACGCATCCAGTTGTGCCAGGTTTTCGCGTTCCAGAATGACCTCGACAATAATCGTCATCTCGCGCCCTACGGCGGCGGGCGACAACACCGCAATTTCGCGTTCAATCACCCCGCCGTCGCGCAGCTTTTTCAGCCGTTTTTGCACAGCCGCCGGCGACAGGCCGACCTCGGCCCCCAGCGCATCCGCCGTCAGGCGCGCGTCATTCTGCACAAGGCGCAATATATGTAGATCTTTGTCATCCATGTTCCGTTTGTCCTCGCGAAAGGCCCGCCTGACAATGGTTTTCCACCCGGATGCCGCATTTTTCTCCGACCGACCGCGCCGCAATCGCATAAGATTCGCGATATGGATGACTTTGACCAAACCCTGACCACCCTGCGCCGGACCTTTCATCAGGACCCTGAATTGGGCTTTGACGAAAGGCGCACCAAGACCCGCGTGGCCAACCATCTGCGCGCGCTTGGACTTGAGGTGCACGAGGGCGTCGGCGTGGTCGCCACCTTGCGCGCGGGGACCGGCAACCGCGCCATCGGGCTGCGCGCCGACATGGACGCATTGCCGATCCATGAGGTCAGCGGCCATGATTACCCGTCGCAAAACCCCGGTGTCATGCATGCCTGTGGCCATGATGGGCACATGACCATGCTGCTGGGCGCGGCCGAAATTCTGACGCGCGACCGCGACTTCGACGGCACCGTCGTGTTCCTGTTTCAGCCGAACGAAGAACACGGGCTGGGTGCTCAGGCGATGATCGACGAAGGCGTTCTACAGCGTTTCCCGATCGACGAAGTCTATGCCATCCACAACCTGCCCGGCGCCCCGGTCGGGCAGATTTCGACCCGCCCCGGTCTGATCTGCAATTCCGAAAGCCTGTTTGAAATCAATATCCTGGGCCAGGGTGGCCACGCCTCTATGCCGCAGGTCGGGGTTGACGCAATCACGGTCGGGGCCGAGCTGGTCAGTGCCCTGCAAACCATCGTTGCACGCAAACTGGCGCCGGGGTCGGGCGCAGTGGTTTCCGTCACCGAATTCCTGACCGATGGCCAACGCAATGTGCTGCCGGGTCGCGCCACGCTCAAGGGCGACGTACGGTGCCGCGCGCCCGAAGACCGGACCAAAGTCGACCGCCTTCTGCGCCAGATCGCAGTAGGCATCGCGGCGGCCCATGGCGTGCAGGTCGAGATCCAGTTCAACACCGAATTCGTCGAAACCATCAACGCGCCCGGCCCGGTTCAGGCCGTTGCCCGCGCGGGCCACAGCGCCGGATGCGAAGTCATCGCAGATCGCGATCCGATGAGCTTTTCCGAAGATTTCGCTCATTTCGCCGCCGCCGTGCCGGGCTGCTTCCTGTTGCTGGGCAATGGCACAGACGGGCCAAACGGCCAGCCGCTGCATGCGGCGGACTATGACTTCAATGATGCCCTACTGCCCATCGGGGCACGCTTTTGGGCCGAACTTGTACGCGACCGCTTGCCGGTCCGGGAGGGATAAATGAACGTATTTTCAAAGGCCAAGCTGGGTCACACCGCAGGCAACCCGCGTCAGGGCGACGCCGCACAGCGCGTTTTGTCGCCGCAGGATTTCGCCACCGCCTGGGATGAAATCACCGCCTGGGACGGCTATGCGCCGACCCCGCTGGTCGCCCTGCCCGCCCTTGCTGACAGCATCGGCATTGACGCGATCCTGTACAAGGACGAAGGCCCCCGGTTCGGGCTGGGCAGCTTCAAGGCGCTTGGCGGATCCTATGCCGCGCTGCGCGTGATGCAGCGGGTGATCAGCGATCAGGTGGGCGCGCCGGTGTCGTTGGCCGACATCCGCAACGGCAAACACGCCGACGCCTGCGCCGCCATCACGCTGGTGTCGGCCACCGACGGCAATCACGGGCGGTCGCTGGCCTGGGGATGCCAACGCATCGGCGCGCCCTGCCGCATCTATATCCACGCCGAGGTCAGCGAAGGCCGCGCCCAGGCCATGCGCGACTTGGGCGCCGATGTGGTGCGCATCAACGGCGATTATGACGCCTCGGTCGCCTTGGCGCGGGACGAAGCGGCGGCGAACGGCTGGTATGTCGTGTCCGATACCTCCTGGCAGGGATATTCAGACCCGCCGCGCGACGTGATGGCGGGCTATGGCGTCATGACCCGCGAGGCCTGCGCCGCCCTGGAGCCCCCCCCCC
>Ga0209345_10001077_pt1 | contig 33967 bp, 34 predicted proteins | sample Cruoilmetagenom7_FD_187294 | JGI IMG/M metagenome (GOLD analysis project Ga0209345, IMG submission 187294) | Oil polluted marine microbial communities from Coal Oil Point, Santa Barbara, California, USA - Sample 7 (SPAdes) (version 2) | ecosystem: Environmental > Aquatic > Marine > Oil seeps ...
GCGCGTGATGCGCGAGTTGGAGCGGCGCGAAGGTCAGGCCGGGGCGGATCTGCAATTGACCGTCGACGCCAATCTGCAACGCTATGTGCAGGCCCGTCTGGGAGACGAAAGCGCCGCCGTGGTCATTATTGACTGCGAGAATGGCGATCTGGCCGCATTGGCCTCTTCACCCAGCTATGATCCAAACCTCTTTATCGGCGGCATCTCCTCGGCGGATTATAATCCGCTGTTGAATTCCAAATACCGACCTTTGGTGAACAAGCCTGTGCAGGGCACCTACCCGCCTGGCTCAACCTTCAAGATGATCGTCGCACTCGCCGCTATCGAAGAGGGCATCGTCAGCCCCGAAGAGACGGTATATTGCCCCGGCCATCTGGAAGTCGCGGGGCGGCGGTTCCACTGCTGGAAACGCGCGGGCCACGGATGGGTTAACCTTCAAGATTCTCTCAAACAATCTTGCGACGTGTATTATTACGACCTCGCCGTAAAAGTGGGGATCGAGAAGATTACCGCCATGTCGAACCGCTTTGGCCTTGGGATCAAACATGATCTGGCACTGTCTTCGGTTGCGGGCGGGCTTGCACCGACCAAACAGTGGAAACGCTCGGCCCGGGGCGAGGAATGGGTCGTGGGCGACACGGTCAACGCCTCTATCGGGCAGGGTTTCACCCTCTCCTCCCCGCTGCAACTGGCCGTGATGAGCGCCCGGATCGCCACCGGGCGCGTGGTGACGCCACGGTTGATCAAATCCATCGACGGCGTGGAGCAGCCCAGCGGTGCGGGCGAACCGATGGGTCTCAACGAAAACAACCTGCGCCAGTTACGCAAGGCGATGTACGACGTTGTCAACGATCGGCGCGGCACCGGCTATCGCAGCCGCATCATTGACGAGACGATGCGCATGGCCGGCAAAACCGGCACCAGTCAGGTCCGTAACATCACCGCCGCCGAGCGCGCGCGTGGGGTGACCAGCAACGCCGATCTGCCGTGGGAACGGCGCGACCACGCGCTTTTTGTCTGTTTTGCCCCTTTCGACAAGCCGAAGTACGCGGCCTGCGTATTGGTGGAACACGGCGGCGGCGGCTCGACCGCTGCCGCGCCAATCGCCCGTGATGTGATGTTGCAGGCGATGGCCGGGGGCGAACCGCCGTTGGAAGCTTACCCCAAGTCTGACCGGGGCCGCATCGCCACCCAACAAGAAGAACTGCGCAATACCGCCCCCGAAACCGCCGCCAGCGCGGAGGGGGACGATCAGGCATGAGCTATCTCGAACATACGGTCAAATCCGTCCCCACTGGCCTGCGCAAAATACTGTTTATGAACTGGCCGCTTGCGATCCTGTTGGCCAGTGTCGCGGGCGTTGGTTTTTTGATGCTCTACTCAGTCGCGGGCGGTTCTTTCAACCCTTGGGCCGAGCCGCAGATGAAGCGGTTTGGCATTGGCATGGCAATCATGTTCACCGTGGCGATGGTGCCGATCTGGCTCTGGCGCAACCTATCGGGCGTGGCCTATGGGGCGACGCTGGTGCTGTTGGTCGCGGTGGAATTATTCGGGTCGGTCGGCATGGGCGCGCAGCGCTGGATCGACATCGGCTTCATGCGGCTGCAACCGTCGGAGTTGATGAAGATCACGCTGGTGGTGTTTCTGGCCGCCTATTACGACTGGCTGCCGGTTAAAAAGGTCTCGCGCCCCTTTTGGGTGCTGTTGCCGATCTTGATCATCGTCGTGCCAACCGCGTTGGTGTTGAAACAGCCCGATCTTGGCACCTCGATCCTGCTGCTTACGGCGGGGGGCGGGCTGATGTTCCTTGCCGGGGTGCATTGGGCCTATTTTGCTGCCGTCATCGCCGCTGCCATCGGGCTGGTTACTGCGGTTTTCCAATCGCGCGGCACGCCGTGGCAGTTGCTCAAGGATTACCAGTACCGACGCATTGATACTTTCCTTGACCCCAGTCAGGATCCCTTGGGCGCAGGCTATCACATCACCCAATCCAAAATTGCGCTTGGCTCAGGGGGGTGGTCGGGGCGTGGCTATATGCAAGGCACGCAGTCGCGGTTGAACTTCTTGCCCGAAAAACACACCGACTTCATCTTCACCACGCTGGCCGAAGAATTCGGCTTTGTCGGCGGCCTATCACTCTTGTGCCTTTATGCGCTGATTATCCTGTTCTGTGTGGTGTCGGCGGTGAAGAATAAGGATCGGTTTTCCAGCCTGCTGACTTTGGGTATCGCGCTCAACTTCTTTCTCTTTTTCGCTGTTAACATGTCGATGGTCATGGGGCTGGCCCCTGTGGTGGGTGTGCCGCTGCCGATGGTCAGCTATGGTGGCTCGGCCATGCTGGTGCTGCTTTTGGCCTTCGGCTTTGTTCAATCGGCGCATGTTCATAGACCGAGGTAATTTATGACGATCAATATTCTTTTCGCTGCCAAAGCCGAACGTTGGACTGGCTATGAAAAGCCGCTGAACAAGGCGCTATCGAAGGCGCTGGCGGGGCGGGAATTCAAACTCGACACAGAGTTTCCACCAGAAGATGTCGACTACATCGTCTATGCGCCCAACAGCGACCTACAGGATTTCACGCCCTACACCCGCGCCAAAGCGGTGCTAAACCTCTGGGCCGGGGTGGAGAACATCACCGGCAATGAGACGCTCAAGATCCCCCTGACCCGCATGGTCGATTTCGGCCTGACACATGGCATGGTGGAATGGGTCACGGGCCATGTGCTGCGCTATCATCTGGGGCTGGATATCGACATCACCCGCCAAGATGCCAAGTGGGAGCCGCGTGATCAACCGCTCGCCCGCGAACGCAGTGTGGCGATCCTTGGGCTTGGCGCGCTTGGGCAGGCGGTGGCCAAGGCGCTGGTTGGGCTTGGCTTTGACGTCAGCGGCTGGTCGCGAAGCGCAAAGTCCGTCGAAGGCGTGCGTTGCCTGCATGGTGATGATGGTCTGACCGAAGCGCTAAAGGGCGCCGAGATCGCCGTGCTGCTGATGCCCGACACGCCCGCCACTCATAACGTGCTGAATGCAGAGACACTGGCGCAGATGCCCAGGGGGGCTTTCATCATCAACCCCGGTCGCGGGCCGCTGATTGACGATGACGCCTTGCTTGCAGCGCTTGATAGCGGCCAGATCGCCCATGCGACGCTTGATGTCTTCCGGGTAGAGCCGCTCCCCGAGGATCACCCCTATTGGGCGCATCCGCATGTTACCGTGACCCCGCATATTGCCGCCGCGACACGCAATGACACGGCCTCGGAGGTGATTGCCAAGAACATTCGCCGCAGCGAGGCCGGTGAGCCTCTGCTGCATGTCGTGGATCGCGACCGGGGGTACTGACCCCCGGCCCCGGTTTTCGCCCTAGGCGGCCAGCCCACGCCCTTTGAGCAGCGCTTCGACCCCCGGCAAACGTCCCCGGAACGCCGTGTAAAGCTCCGCTGGATCGCGGCTGCCGCCGGTCGAGAGGATGTGGGTTTCCAATGCCTTAGCCCGCTCGGCATCGAAGGCACCGCCCGCTTCCTCGAAAGCGGCGAAAGCGTCGGCGTCCATCACCTCAGACCACATGTAGCTGTAGTAGGCGCTGGAATAGCCGTCTCCGGCGAAGACATGCGCGAACTGCGGCGTGGCGTGGCGCATCCGGATCGCTTGCGGCATGCCGATGCTGCTGAGCACCTCGGCCTGTCGCGCCATCGGATCAGCCGGGGCCGCGCCGTCGTGAAACTCCAGATCGACCAGCGCCGAGGCGATATATTCCACCGTCTGGAACCCCATGTCGAATGTCGCGGCGGCCAGTACCTTTTCCAACATCTCACGCGGCATCGCCTCGCCCGTGCGGGCGTGGGTGGCGAATTTCTCCAGCACTTCAGGCTGGTCCAGCCAATGCTCGTAAAGCTGACTTGGGAGTTCCACGAAGTCGCGCGCGACCGAGGTACCGCTGACGCTTTCATAGGTCACGTCCGACAACATCTGGTGCAGCGCGTGGCCGAACTCGTGAAACAACGTCCGCGCGTCGTCATAGGACAGCAGCGCCGGATCGCCTTTGGCGAAGTTGCAGACGTTAATGACCACCGGCGCCTGCACCTGCGGGAACTTCGCCTGCGCCCGCATCGCCGAACACCACGCGCCTGAGCGTTTCGAGCCGCGCGCGAAATAATCCCCGATGAAAACCGCCACATGCTTGCCTTCGCGCGTCACCTCCCACGCCCGGCAATCGGGGTGGTAGAGCGGCACGTCGAGCGATGCAAACTCAAGACCGAAGAGCCGGTTGGCACAGTCGAAGGATGCATCGATCATCCGGTCGAGCTGGAAGTAGGGTTTTAGCGCCGCCTCATCGAGATCATGCTCCGCCGCGCGGCGTTTTTCAGCGTAGTAGCGCCAGTCCCACGGCTCCAGCGGTCCGTTCACACCGTCGTCTTGCATCAGCGCGGTCAAGACCTGCGCATCGGCGTCTGCCTGCGCCTTGGCGGGTTTCCAGACCGACATCAGCAGATCGCGCACTGCCGCTGGGGTCTTGGCCATTTCCGTTTCCAGCTTATAGGCCGCGAAGTTGTCATAGCCGAGCAAGGCCGCGCGTTCTTCGCGCAGCGCCAAGGTCTCAGCCGCAATGGCGCGGTTGTCGGTCTCGCCCCCATTGGCCCCGCGCGCCTCCCATGCGCGAAACGCCCTCTCGCGCAGATCACGCCGGTCAGAGAACTGCAGGAAAGGCACAATCAGGGAGCGCGAGAGCGTGACCACCGGCCCGTCTGCGCCCTTTTCCTCCCCCGCCGCGCGAGCGGTGTCGATCACAAAGTCTGGCAGGCCGGTGAGGTCGCCCTCCTCCAGCGGCATGAACCATGTGCGCTCATCGGCCAGCAGGTTCTGGGTGAACTGCGTGCCCAATACCGCAAGCCGCGCCTTGATCTCTTTCATCCGCTTGGCCGCATCGCCCGCCAGTGCCGCACCGGCGCGGACAAAGCCACGATGGGACAGCATCAAGACCCGCGCCTGTTCTTCGGTCAGGTCCAGCGCGTCTCGCGCCTCCCAGACCGCCGCGATCCGCGCGAACAGCGCCTCATTGCCGGAGATGGCAGATTGATGCGCTGCCAGTTCGGGCGAGAAGTCGCGCTGCAAAGCCTCGCGCGCCGGATTGCTATCGGCACCTGCGACGGTGAAGAACACACTTAGCACCTTGTCGAGCGCTTGGCCTGAGGCCTCGAGCGCCTCAACCGTATTGGCAAACGTGGGCGCGTCGGAGTTGCTGGCAATGGCGTCGATCTCGGCGCGGTGGGCGGCCAGCGCCTCTTGCAGGGCGGGGGCGAAATCGTCGTCGGAAATACGGTCGAAGGGGGCGATGCCAAAGGGCGTGTCCCACTCGGCGAGCAGCGGATTTGTCATGAAAGTCTCCTTTGCCCCAAGATGGGGCCCGGCAGGAAGACTTGCAATCACCCGCCGCAGGTTTCGCAGCCCGCGCGCCGGGTAATCTTGATCTGACGGCTTTCACCATAAAGCCCATCATAGATCATCATCTGCCCGCGCAGCACGCTGCCCGCGCCGGTGATCAACTTGACCGCCTCTAATGCCATCATCGTGCCGATCACGCCCGGCAGCGGACCGATGACACCTGCCTCGGCGCAGGATGGCGCAAGGCCCGCCGCCGGCGCTTCTGGGAAGATACAGCGATAGCAGGGCGCGCCGCGCGCCGGATCAAAAACACTAAGCTGCCCTTCCCATTGGCTCAGTGCGCCTGAGATCAATGGCACGCCTGCCGCGACACAGGCGGCGTTGACGCGGTAGCGGGTGTCGAAGTTGTCAGTGCCGTCGAGCACGAGGTCATAGTCAGCCACCAGTTCGGCGGCGATGTCGTCAGTCAAGCGGCGGTGATAGGGGCGCACAGTGATATGGGGGTTTTGGGCCAGCATCTCGGCCTGAGCCGAGAAGACTTTGGGCGTGCCGATGGCCGCGTCCTTGTGGATCACCTGCCGTTGCAGGTTGGCGTTTTCCACTTCGTCATCATCGATCACCCCGATGGTGCCAACCCCCGCCGCCGCAAGATATTGCAGCGCAGGTGCGCCCAGCCCGCCCGCACCGACGACCAGCACCTTGGCATTTTTAAGCGCCTTCTGTCCGGCCCCGCCAACTTCGCGCAGCACGATGTGGCGGGCGTAGCGGTTGAGTTCACTGTCCGAGAAACTGCCCGATGCCGTGGTCTCGTCGCGGGGCGTGGCCCGCGCGCGCAGGGTTTTCAGCCCCTGCCGGTAAAGCACGACCAGCACTGCAAAGCCCCCTAGGAGCAGCCAAGGGGCAGCGCTGCCGCCGGTGGCAAGGCGCAGCGGATGATCTCCCGGAAAGGCAAGATGCAGCCCCACAAGTGCGAGATACATCACCGCAATCAGCCCCGCGCGCAGCCCGCGCGGCAGGCCGAGAAACCCACCGCCAAACCAGAGCGCTGCAGCAATAATCAAAACCGCTAGCATCAGATCGCCCCCGTAGAACCAAAACCGCCCGGCCCGCGCGACGTGTCATCAAGGCGATCGACCAGATCAAACCCCGCCTGCACCACGGGCGCCACGACCATCTGCGCGATGCGCATGCCGTGTTCTACCGTAAACGCCTCTTGCCCCGTATTGCCAAGGATCACCCCCACCACGCCGCGATAATCGCTGTCGATGGTGCCGGGGCTGTTGATCAGCGTGATCCCATGTTTCAGCGCCAGCCCAGAGCGCGGGCGAACCTGTACCTCAAACCCATGCGGGATCGCCATATGCAGGCCAGTGGAAATCAGCGCCCGCGCGCCGGGGGCCAGCGTGACCGCGCCCTCGGGTAGATTGGCACGCAGGTCGGCCCCCGCGGCACCCGCGCTTTCATAGGCGGGCAGCGGCAAGGTTTGGTCTGCGCTCTCGGCCCAGCGAAGTTTGATTGTGGTCATTGTGCCTCCTCAGGCCAGCGCGGCAGCGATGCGGGCCGCAAGCCGGGTGGCCACGGCGTCTTTGCTCATGCGCGGCCAATCTTCGGTGGCGTCTTCGGAGATCAGGGTCACTGCATTCTCGCTGCCGCCCATGATTCCAGTGGCGGGAGAGACATCATTGGCCACGATCCAGTCGCAGCCCTTGCGCGCGCGTTTGGCGGTGGCATGGGCCAGCACGTCGTTGGTCTCAGCGGCGAAGCCGACCACAAGTCTGGGACGGCCCTCGCTGCGTTGGCTGATGGTTTTGAGGATATCTGGGTTTTCAGCAAAGGACAGTGTCGGCAAACCGTCCTTGGATTTCTTCAGCTTGCGGTCCCCGGCTCCTTCAACATGCCAATCGGCCACCGCCGCCGCAAAGACACCGGCGTCGGCAGGCAACGCTTGCTCGACCGCCGCCAGCATTTCCTTGGCGGTTTGGACTGCCACCACTTCGACCCCGTCTGGCGGAGGCACGTCGGCGGGCCCGGTGACAAAAACCACCTCGGCCCCCATCGCCGCCAGTGCCCGTGCAATTGCTGTGCCCTGCGCGCCGGAAGAGCGGTTGGCGATGTAGCGCACCGGGTCAATCGGTTCATGGGTCGGACCAGAGGTCACCAGAATGCGTTTGCCCTTAAGCGGCCCCTCGCCAAGCTGCGCCTCAACAGCGGCAACAATCTCAAGCGGTTCGGCCATGCGCCCCGGTCCGAATTCACCGCAGGCCATGTCGCCGTCGTTGGGGCCGACCATCGCAATGCCGTCGCCGCGCAGCGTGGCGATGTTGCGCTGTGTCGCGGGGTGCTGCCACATGCGTACATTCATCGCGGGCGCAAGCAGAACGGGCGTATCGGTGGCAAGAAGCAGCGTGGAAGCCAGATCATTCGCTGCCCCCTGCGCCATCTTCGCCATCAGATCGGCAGTGGCCGGGGCCACCACCAGCAAATCGGCAGCGCGGCTGAGTTGGATATGGCCCATCTCAGCTTCATCGCCGAGATCAAAGAGATCGCGGAACACCTTCACGCCGGTCAGCGCGGAAATGGAAAGCGGGGTCACAAACTCCTCGCCTGCGCGGGTGAGCACCGGGGTCACGCGCGCGCCGCGCTCTCGCAGGCGGCGGATCAGATCGAGGGATTTATAGGCGGCGATACCGCCCCCGATGATCAGCAGAATATGTTTGCCCGACAGCATAAAGGCCCCCCGATTGCATTCGGGAGACCTTAATCCGGGCCGCAGAAATCTGCCAGCCCCAGCGGGTATTGGTGCCGATGGTTAGGCCAGGAAAGCAAAGACCTCACGCGATTGCATCTCAAGCGACTTGCGCATCTTGCCGAAGGCTGCGGCCTCAAGCTGGCGGACCCGCTCTTTGCTGAGGCTTAGCTCGTCGCCAAGGCTTTCCAATGTGCGCGAAGGATCACGCAGTTTGCGTTCGCGGACGATGAACTGCTCACGATCCGAAAGCCCCTGCATTGCCGTCAGCAGCCAATTGCGCAGCTGAGCAGTGTCATGCTGCTCCTCTACCCGCTCGGCGGCCTGTGCGCTTTCATCGGCCAACGCTTCAATCCACTCACGGCCTTCGTCTTCGGCGGACTGTGTGGCGTTAAGCGAATAGTCAGAGCCGGAAAGACGGCCCTCCATCATTTCAACATCATGCAGCGGCACACCAATCTCGGTCGAGATCATCTGGCGTAGCTGGTGCTTGTCGAGTGTCTCACCCACCGCAGAGGCTTCGCGCTCCAAACGGGCCTGCACCCGGCGCATGTTGAAAAACAGGGATTTCTGCGAAGAGGTCGAGCCGGTACGCACCATCGACCAGTTGCGCATTACATGGTCCTGAATGCTCGCTTTGATCCACCAAACCGCATAGGTCGAGAACCGCACCCCACGATCGGGGTCAAACTTATCGGCGGCTTTCATGAGGCCCAAACCGGCCTCTTGGATCAGATCGTTCATCGGTGCGCCGTAGCGCTTGAACTTGCCGGCCATGGAAATCGCCAGACGCATGTAGGCGGTGATCAAACGGTGCAGCGCTGCCTCGTCTCGCTGATCTCGCCACGCATAGGCCAGTTTCAATTCGGTGTCGGCGTCGAGCAACTCAGCCTTCATAGCGGTACGGGTGAGTGAAAATTCGCGTGCGGTCTGCAATGACATACTGGATATCCCCCTAGGAGCGTGGCTTGGCTTGTTATGCGCCGTTGAGAGAGATACGCAGAGCTATGCCATTTGGTTCAAATATTTGGTGAGAAGATGTTGCCAAGAAATACCTTTGCCCTAGGCGGGGCGGCCTCAGGCAAGTCGGAATGGGCGGAAACGCTCGTAAATTCCGCTGAGAAGCCAAAGACTTACCTTGCAACCGGGCGAATCTGGGACGATGAAGTTCAAGAACGTGTGAACAAACATCAAGCGAGACGCGATGCGGGCTGGCGCACCGTCGAATGCCCCCTTGACCTGTCCGAACCTCTGGCAAAATTGCCCGCTGGCGAAATCGTGCTGATCGATTGCGCGACCATGTGGCTGAGCAATCATTTGATGGAAGGTAGCGATTTGGCCGAGGCGCAGGCGGCGCTTTTGGATGCCCTGCGCGGCTGTGCGGCGCAATGGATTATTGTGTCAAACGAAGTCGGTCAGGGCATCGTGCCCGACAACGCTATGGCGCGCCAATTCCGCGAGGCGCAGGGACGGCTAAACATCGCCCTGGCTGCCGAGGCGGAAACCGTGGTGCAGGTTGTTGTCGGCCTGCCGCAACTGCTGAAGGGCGAAATGCCATGACGACATGGCATTGGGTGCGCCATGGGCCAACGCACGAAAAGAACTTCGTCGGCTGGCGCGATGTGCCTGCCGACCTCTCCGATGCGCCGCGTTTGGCACGGTTGAACTTACACCTGCCTGATGACGCGCTCCTGATCTCTTCTGATCTGATCCGCGCGGTGCATACTGCTGATGCTCTGGCCCTGCCAACCCGCCACCGCCTGCCCCATGATCCCGATCTGCGCGAGCTGCATTTCGGCGCATGGGACGGGATGCATTTTTCTGACGTTGCCGCGCGCGATCCAGACCTCAGCCGAGCCTATTGGGAAACGCCCGGCGATGTGGCGGCGCCCGGCGGCGAAAGTTGGAACCAGACCAAAGCGCGGGTCGACCGGGTGGTGGCGCGGATCAACGAAGCGCACCCGCGAGCGCATGTAATCGCCGTGGCGCATTTCGGGGTGATCCTGACACAAGTCCAACAGGCCCAAGGCAGCGGCCCGTTGGAGGCAATGGCCCATAAGATCGACAATCTATCAGTTACGCATTTGGCGCATGAAAGCGGCACTTGGCAGATCAACGAAATTAATCGCACGCCCTAGCACCCTCTGTCACATAAAGGGCTTTGCTTGGCTGCCCTCTTCTGCCTAATTTCGCCTATGACATATGATCTTTATATCGGCGATCGTACCTTCTCCAGCTGGTCCCTCCGGGGCTGGTTAATGCTAGAGAAATTCGACCTGCCTTACCGTGCGCATCTCGTGGGGCTCTACGGCGGCACCATGGCCGAAGACCTAGCCCCTTTGGCGCCTGCGCGGCTGGTGCCAGCCCTGCGCCTGCCCGATGGCACCGTGGTGGGCGAAAGCCTCGCCATGGCAGAAACATTGGCCGAACGGCACCCCGAGGCCGGGCTCTGGCCCACCGATCCTGCCGCCCGCGCAACCGCCCGCTGGTTATGCGCCGCGATGGCTTCCGGCTTCGGCGCGCTGCGCGGCGCCTGCCCAATGCAGTTGCAACATGTGTGGGACGGGTTCGATCCAGATGCCGAAACCCGAAAAGATTTAGAACGCATCGAAGAGCTGTGGCGTCATGCCCGCAGCCAGCCGCGCAGTGCGGGGCCGTGGCTTTTTGGGGCCTATTCCCTCGCCGATGTTTTCTATGCGCCGGTCGCTGCACGAATTATTGGCTATGACTTGCCTGTTTCAACCGAGGCGCGGGCCTATTGCGAGGCCACCATCAATGATCCGGCCTTCAAGGCATGGCGCGCCGCAGGGCTTGAGACGATCTATGATCCTTTCCCCTATGAGCTGGGCCTGCCTAAGCGCGATTGGCCGGCCAACTAGGGCAACGTTAACCATTCCTAAACCCGCCTTGCCTACCGATTAACCATAGCAAGGCGGGAGAATGGGCAATGGTATCGCGGGCCTATACGGTCGCATTTCAGGGGGTCGAGGCGCGTATTGTCGAGGTGCAATGCGCGGTCACGGCAGGCTTGCCCGGCTTTTCCATCGTCGGACTGGCGGACAAGGCCGTGTCCGAAGCACGCGACCGGGTGCGCACAGCCCTTAGCGCCATGGCCATTGCGCTGCCGTCGAAACGCATCACCGTAAACCTTTCCCCGGCGGACCTGCCAAAAGAGGGCAGTCATTTCGATCTGCCCATCGCACTGGCACTTCTGTCGGCGCTCGACATCCTGCCGGAGGACATCACGCAAAATGTCGTGGCCTTGGGGGAGCTTTCACTCGACGGAACGCTCATGCCGGTGGTCGGCGCCCTGCCCGCCGCCATGGCCGCCGCCACCCACGACCGCAGCCTTCTTTGCCCCGCGGGCTCGGGGGCAGAAGCCGCTTGGGTCGGCAAAACGCAGGTCATTGCTGCCGCCACCTTAGGCGATGTGGTGCGCCACTATACAGGCCAAGTACCAATCAATCCGGCAGAGCCGGGTGAGGTGCCAATTAACGCAGCGGGCCGCGATCTGCGCGAAGTCAAAGGCCAAGAACGCGCCAAACGCGCCTTGGAAATCGCGGCCGCAGGCAGGCATCATCTGATGTTGGTCGGCACGCCCGGCTCAGGCAAATCCATGCTGGCCGCCCGACTGCCCGGCATCCTCCCCCCGCTCACCGCGACCGAGGCGCTTGAGACCTCGATGATCCACTCTCTCGCTGGGTTGCTCGACGAAGGCGGCATTTCCCGCAGCCGCCCCTTTCGCGAGCCGCATCACACGGCTTCCATGGCCGCGATCATCGGCGGCGGACGCCAAGCGCGGCCCGGAGAAGCATCCCTTGCCCATAATGGCGTGCTTTTCATGGACGAATTTCCTGAGTTCAACCGCACAGTCCTAGAAACCCTGCGCCAGCCGATTGAGACCGGCGAGGTGATGATCGCGCGCGCGAATGCCCATGTGAAATACCCCTGCCGCTTTATGCTGGTCGCTGCGGCAAACCCGTGCAAATGCGGCTATTTACCTGATCCAGCCCGCGCCTGCGCCCGCGTTCCGGCCTGCGGAGAAGACTACATGGGTCGCATCTCTGGCCCGCTGATGGACCGTTTCGATCTGCGCGTTGATGTGCCTCCGGTCAGCTATACCGATCTCAACCTGCCCCCCAGCAGCGAAGGCTCTGTCGAGGTGGCCGCGAGGGTGGCTGCTGCCCGAACAGTACAGCTGACACGTTATGCAGGGCACGACGGGATGTCGGCCAATGCGGATGCGGCGGGTGAGCTGCTTGAAACTGTCGTCAGCCCGGACGCAGAGGCGCGCGACCTGCTGATCCGCGCGGCAGAACGCTTTCGTCTTTCTGCGCGTGGTTATCACCGAGTAATGCGCGTGGCGCGCACCATTGCCGATTTGGAGGGCGCAGCCGAAGTGCGCCGCGCGCATATGGCCGAAGCGATCAGCTTTCGCCTGCCTGACCCGGCGGCAGGGCGTTGATCCAGTTAGCAAGGGCGCCAAGGGTCGCCCGCGCTTCGGGCAGGTGGTTCTGGAAAAGCGGCCAAACATGCGGCAGGTCGTGGGCTTCCTCAAAAGTGACGGGCACGCCCGCATCGCGCAACCGCGCGGCGAAACGGCGGCTATCATCACGAAGGATTTCGCTGTCGCTCACAGTAAGCCAGATTGGCGGGGCACCTGCAAAATCAGCGAACATTGGGCTTGCGCGCGGATGTCTGGCGCTCTGACCTTGAAGATATAGGTCCGCCATCTCAGCCGCGCGCGCCGCGGGCAAAAGCACATCGGATTTGGTATTTTCAACGAAACTGCTACCGGAAAAGGTCATATCCAACAGCGGCGACAACCCAAACACACCTGCGGGCAATGCCGCCCCTTCACGACATAGCTGCGCCAATAGGTCAAAGACTAAGGCGCCTCCGGCGCTATCGCCGCCTATCACGATATCCTGTGCTGAGATGCCCGTCTGTCGCAGCGCGTCCCAAGCGGCCCGAACGTCTTGCGCCGGTTTAGGGAACGCCGCCTCCGGCACCCGGTTATAACGCGGCAGAACCGCCCGCGCACCTGTCAATAGAGCCAACCGCGCGACCATAGCGCGATGGGTCTCTGGACTGCCAAAGACAAAACCACCGCCATGGATGTAAAGAATAACGCGGGTTTTCGAATGGTGCTTGGGCGTAAGCCAAAGGGCAGCCCCTGCCCCCGGCAAATCACACCAATCTGAGCGCACACCGCGCGGCCCTCTGAAAAAGAGCCGCGCCTGCATCTCCATCGTAGCCCTCAGGAGCTGCGGGTTTCCCCACGCCAAAAGCGGTTTTTCAGTCAGGCGGAGGCAGCGGTTCAAAAGGTGCTGACGCAGGCTCACCCGCGACGGGCCTCGATTGCCTCCCAGATTTTTCCGGCGATATTCACGCCGTCAAACCGTTCCAATTCCTGTATGCCGGTAGGCGAGGTCACGTTGATTTCAGTCAGATAGTCACCGATCACATCAATGCCGACGAAAATCTGACCTTTCTCTTTCAGCAATGGGCCAATGGCCGCGCAGATTTCAAGATCGCGCTCGGTCAGGCCGACCTTTTCGGGCCGCCCACCCACATGCATATTCGACCGTGTTTCCCCTTCTGCCGGAACGCGGTTGATCGCGCCCACGGCTTCACCATCCACAAGGATAACCCTCTTGTCGCCCTTTGACACGGCAGGCAAGAATTTTTGAACGATCAACGGCTCTCGCGAGAACCCTGTGAACAACTCATGTAGTGAGGTGAGATTGCGGTCATTGGCATCAAGCCGGAACACACCAGCCCCGCCATTGCCGTAGAGCGGTTTAAGAATAACATCGCCATGTTTGGCCTTGAACGCCTTGATCGTAGAGAGGTCGCGCGCAATCGTCGTGGGCGGCGTCAAATCTGGAAAATCGAGAACCATGAGTTTCTCAGGATAATTGCGCACCCAAAAGGGATCGTTGACCACCAAGGTGGTTTCTTTCAGCCGGTCCAGCAAATGGGTAGACGTGATGTAATGCATGTCGAACGGCGGGTCTTGGCGCAACCACACCACGTCGAAATCTGCTAAATCGACCTCACGTTCCTCCCCGAATTGGGCGTGATCCCCCTGCACGCGCTGTACGGTGAAGTCATACCCCCGCGCCGTGATCCGCCCCTCTTGGTAAGCTAAGTGGTCGGGCGTGTAGAAAAACAGTTCATGCCCGCGCGCCTGCGCTTCTTCAGCCAGCCGAAAGCTGCTGTCGGCATTGATATTCACGTCCCCGATCGGGTCCATTTGAAAGGCGATCTTCATCGGAGTCTCCCTGCTGCTTACCTTGGTCGTGACCCGACCCAGACCGACGGTGCAGGCTTGAGGGATCGTTTCCTAGATGGCGTAGCAAGGGCCTGTGCGCAATGGGTCAGCCATGGCCAAAGGCGTTTTCGATGATTTCCGTCGCGCCCTGCCCGTCGACAAGTGCCACATCAAACCGCACTTCGGTCAGGCTGCCTGCGGGTTCGCCAGCAAGAAATTCTTCGGCAGAGCGGTAGATACGCTGCATCTGTCGGGATGACAGGCTTTCTGCTGCACGCGCGAAGCTCCGGCTTTGCTTTACTTCGACGAAAATCAGGGCAGCCCCGTCACGAAGAATGAGATCGATCTCTCCAGCGCGGCCACGCCAGCGGCGGCGCGCGATAGCGAATCCGCGTCTTTCGTAATCTTGCGCGATCCTATTCTCGGCAGCGATCCCGGCATGGTAGGCCATGCGCCCCCGCTGGCGTTTGGCCGCAGACCGTGCCGTAACTGTATCACCCTGCGCCATATCTACTGCTCCGACAAATGCCTACTCTTTGCCGAGCGCCAGTGCTGCCTGATAGACCTGTCGCCGGGGCAGACCATGAGCCTGCGCCACCAAATCGACAGCGTCGCGCATCGACAGTTCCTTTAGCGCCCGTTGCAAATCAGTTTCTAGGTCAACTTGTTTAATAGACTCTGAACGCCCCCGATCAATAAGCACGACCACTTCGCCCTTTGGCGCTTGCGCCTGATAGACCTCTGCGAGATTTTCGAGCGTATCGCGCTGAACTTCTTCAAACTTCTTGGTCAATTCCCGGCACATTGCCGCCTGTCGCTCGGCGCCCAGCGCGGTCGCAGCATCCCGCAGCATCGCCCCAAGCCGTTTTGGCGATTCGTAAAATACCAGCGTTCCCGGCACATCGCGCAATTTTTCCAACGCGGCAATACGCGCGGATTTGCTATTGGGCAGGAAACCCGCAAAGAAAAAAGCGTCTGTGGGCAAACCGCCCAGCGCCAGCGCAGTCAACACGGCGGACGGGCCCGGAGCGCAGGTCTGCATCACCCCGGCTGCGGCGGCCGCACGGCTCAGTTCAAAGCCCGGGTCGGCGATCAGGGGCATCCCCGCCTCAGACGCGTATGCGACCGATTTGCCCTCTCGGATTGCCGCGATAAGCCGCTCTTGCACGGATGTGCCGCTGTGGTCGTGCAGGGCGATCACCTTGCGCCCGGCAAGGGGGACACCGTGGATCTCCATAAGCCGACGCAGGCTGCGGGTATCTTCTGCCGCGAGCACATCTGCCGCGGCAAGTGTGTCAAGCGCGCGCAGCGTAATATCGCGCGCCGTGCCGATTGGGACACCCACAAAGTAAAGTCCCGGGGCTAGCTCAGTTTTAAGGAATTTCAACGCTGGACCCGCCTTTCGCAGTGACTATGATCGCGGCCATGATCCGGCGACCATCGTCGTCTTGCCACCACCGGGGAGTGAATACAAATGATTGCCTGTTTCCGAGCCTTCCGCAAGAAGATGCAGCTGCTCTTGCTGCCACTCTTTGCGGTCATTCTGGCGGCGTGTCAGCCCGTTGCCATCGGCGGCGCCAATTCTGGCGGCCCGAGCATTGACCCCTCTGCGCCTGTTCCTGTGGCACTTTTGGTGCCGCGTGGCGGCTCTGCCAGTGATGAGTTGCTGGCCAAAAACCTTGAGAATGCAGCGCGTCTTGCCATGCGCGATCTGGGTGGCGTCCAGATTGACCTGCGGGTTTATGGCACCGCGGGCAATGCCAGCAAAGCCGCCGCCGTTGCCGCGCAGGCGGTGAATGAAGGGGCCAAGATCATCCTCGGACCAGTCTACGGTGAGGCGGCCAATGCCGCTGGCGTCGCCGTGGCCTCCTCAGGCGTTAATGTAATCTCTTTCTCGAATAACCCGACCATTGCAGGCGGCAACGTCTTCGTGCTTGGCCCGACCTTTGCCAACACCGCAAACCGTTTAGTGAGCTTTGCCAAACGCAATGGCAAAGACAAAGTGGTTGTGCTGCATGGCCAAGACCTTGCCGGCCAGCTGGGCCGCGATGCGATCGTGCAGGCGATCAGCGCCAATGGCGCGACACTGGCGGGCACCGTCGACTATGCGCTGAGCCAAGAGTCGGTTGTGGCAGCCGTACCGCGTGTCAAAGCAGCAATTGAAGGCAGCGGTGCGAATGCGCTGTTCCTCACCACCTCCTCGGCCAGTGCCCTGCCGCTTTTTGCAGAGCTTCTTCCCGAGGCGGGCATTCAGTCAGCAACCACGCAATATCTGGGTCTGACCCGATGGGATATTCCGCAACAGACACTGGCCCTTCCCGGCGTGCAGGGCGGCTGGTTTGCCCTTCCTGATACAACAGCAACTGGCGCTTTCTCCAACCGCTACAAAGCCGCATATGGCAGCGAGCCACATCCGCTGGCCGGGCTGGCATTTGACGGGATCGCGGCGATTGGGTCGTTGGTAAAGGGTGGCAAATCCAATGCGCTCACCGGCGCGGCGCTGACCCAAGGGGCGGGTTTCCAAGGAGCCAGCGGCATCTTCCGCCTGCGCCGCGACGGGACCAATGAACGCGCACTGTCCGTGGCCACCATCCGCAACAGCCGCGTCGTCGTGCTTGACCCGGCGCCACGTGGTTTTGGCGGGGCTGGTTTCTGAGTTGGACCTAGCGAAACCGACAACAACATCAGGTGCGCGTCGACACCCGCGCCTGATCTGCGCGCCCGAACAAATCTTTGACGATGCCGCCATCTGGCAGGCGCTTTCCCAACTCGACAGCACGCTGGAAGGTGCCGCCCTGCGGGCCGAGATCGTGCCCTTGATCCAAGACGCGCAGCAAGCCGGTCGCAAGGCCATTGCTGCGGGTTTTGCTGAATCGCCTTTCGACGCGCGGGCGATGACCTCCTCCTATACCTATCTCACCGATCAATTGCTGCGCTGCGTATTGCAGATCGCAACGCAAGTGCTGCATCCCAATCCGAACCCGACCGACGGTGAACGGCTCGCGATGATCGGCGTGGGAGGCTACGGTCGGGGCGAGATGGCGCCGCATTCGGACGTCGATCTGCTTTTCCTCATTCCCTATAAGGCAACCGCTTGGTCAGAGAGCGTCATTGAATCGATGCTCTATATCCTGTGGGACCTGAAGCTGAAGGTGGGCCACGCCACCCGCACGATTGAGGACTGTCTGCGCCTTGGCGCCGATGACTATACAATTCAGACCGCGCTATTGGAGAACCGTTTTATCGATGGTGACATCACCCTGGCCCAAGAGCTTTCACAGCGGCTGAAAGGCGATCTCTTCTCCGGGGCGGGGAAAGACTTTATCGAAGCCAAACTGGAGGAGCGCGACAACCGCCACCTGAAGCAAGGTGAGCGCTATGTGGTCGAGCCGAATGTCAAAGAGGGCAAAGGTGGTCTGCGCGATCTGCAGTCGCTGTTCTGGATTGCTAAGTTCATTCACGATGTCGACCGGGTCGCCGACCTGGTGGATCTGGGTGTTTTCCGTGCCGATGAATATGACACCTTCCGCGAGGCCGAAGCGTTTCTCTGGTCGGTGCGCGGGCACCTTCACCTGCTCGCCGGTCGCGCGACGGAACAGCTGACCTTTGACATGCAGGTGCAGGTGGCACAGACGATGGGCTATCAGGACATCGGCGGACGCCGGGGCGTCGAGGTCTTCATGCAGGCCTATTTCCGCCATGCCACGGCGGTGGGCGATTTGACCCGCATCTTCGTCAGCGGTTTGGAAGCCTCACATATGAAGGCCGAACCGCTGCTTGAGCGCATCTTTCGCCGCCGTCCTAAGATGCGCGAAGGGTTTCAGGTGGTGCACAACCGCATCGCCGTGAAAGACGACCGAGAGTTTCTGCAAGACAAGCTGAACTTGCTGCGCATATTCGAAGAGGCGCTGCGGACCGGTATGTTGATCCACCCCGACGCCATGCGGTTAATCAAAGCCAATCTTGCGCTGATCGACGACGACATGCGCCGCACCCCCGAAGCACGGCGCATATTCCTTGATCTGCTGCTCAAACACGGCAATCCCGAACGCGCCCTGCGACGGATGAATGAATTGGGCGTCTTGGGCGCCTTCATCCCTGAGTTTGAGCCCATCGTGGCGATGATGCAGTTCAATATGTACCACTCCTACACCGTGGACGAACATATCATCCAATGCATTGCCAACCTCGCCCGGATCGAAAAGGGCGAGTTGGAAGAGGAACTGCCCGTCGCCTCGTCGATCCTGAAACGCGGGGTCAATCGCAAGGTGCTTTACGTCGCACTGCTGCTGCATGACATCGGCAAAGGGCGGCCTGAGGATCACTCAATCATCGGGGCCAAACTCGCCCGTCGGATCGGCCCACGGTTGGGGTTGAAACGCGACGAGGTCGACACCGTGGAATGGCTGGTACGCTACCACCTGTTGATGTCCGATATGGCCCAGAAACGCGACATCGCCGATCCGCGCACCGTGCGGGATTTTGCCAAGGCGGTGCAGACGGTCAAACGGCTCGACCTGCTTTGTGTGCTGACGGTCTGCGACATCCGCGGCGTTGGGCCAAACACGTGGAACAATTGGAAGGCGGTGCTGATCCGGGCGCTCTATCGCCAGACAGAACGGGCGCTGGAAACCGGGCTTGAAGATCTCAACCGCGAGAACCGGGGGGCGGAGGCCAAAAAGGCCCTGCGCGCCGCGCTTTCCGACTGGCCGCGCAAGCTTTTGCAGCAAGAGACAGCCCGCCACTACCCGCCCTATTGGCAGGGCCTGCATGTCACCGCTCATGTCGCCTTTGCGGAACTGCTGCGCGACATCGGCAATGACGACATCCGCATCGATTTGCACCCTGACGAAGATCGCGGCGCCACGCGCGCCAGCTTTGTCATGGCCGATCACCCGGGCATCTTTGCCCGGCTGGCAGGGGCATTGGCGCTGGTCGGGGCCAATGTCGTCGACGCGCGCAGCTATACTACCAAAGACGGCTTCGTGACCGATGCTTTCTGGATCCAAGACAGCGAAGGCAACGCCTATGAAGCCTCGCGCCTGCCCCGCCTGCGTGACACGATCGAAAAGACCCTGCGCGGTGAGATCGTCGCCCGCGATGCGTTGAAATCCCGCGACAAGGTCAAGAAACGCGAACGTGCGTTCAAGGTGCCGACCCATATCACTTTCGACAACGAAGGCTCGGAGATTTATACGATCATCGAAGTCGATACCCGCGACCGGCCCGGCCTTCTTTATGACCTGACCCGTACCTTGGCCGCCTCAAACGTCTATATCGCCAATGCGGTGATCGCGACCTTTGGCGAACAGGTGGTCGATACCTTCTACGTCAAAGACATGTTCGGGCTGAAATATTATACCGAAGCCAAACAGCGGACCTTGGAAAAACGTCTGCGCGAAGCGATTGTCGCGGGAGTACAGCGGGCCGAGGGCTAGGTTCCACGCAGCCAGCCTTACCGGCAGATTTTCGCCACCCGGAATCTCCGCGCTTTGCTTTTCATGTCGGATCCTCAAAATCCCATGCAACCCGGCAGCAGCGCGGGATTTCGTACTTGAGGGACATATGAGCGTTACACGTGCAGCACTGCCGAACCGGAGCCTCATGGCTCTTTGCGCCACACTTCTATTAACAGCAGCCTGCGCCAAAGCGCCTGACGTGCCCGAAAGCTTTGATTTTGGTGGCTTAAACCCCCAGCGTCACTTCATGGCCGTGCAAACCGCCAAGGACATGCGCGCCAAGGGCCAACGCGTTTGGTGCGTGCCCTTTGCCCGCAATGTCAGCGGCATTCAGATTCGCGGCAATGCGGAAACGTGGTGGGACAAGGCCAAGGGGCTTTATCCGCGCGGTGACGAGCCGGTCGTCGGCGCGGTCATGGCGTTTAGCGGAACCAGCTCCCTGCCCATGGGGCATATCGCCGTCGTATCTGATGTCGTCTCGCCGCGCGAAATCAAGGTGGATCACGCCAATTGGAAGCGCAATCAAGTCTCTCTGAAGATGGCCGTCATCGACGTGTCGGACAGCAACGACTGGTCCGCGGTACGGGTCGAAAGCCAGCCCGGCGCCTTTGGCAGCACCTATCCTGTTAACGGCTTTATCTACCCGACCGGCGGATAAGCGTTGTACCGCCAAAGCGGGGTAAGCGGCCCATCAAGGCCAATCACCCCGCATTGCACCGGATGAGCCGCCGCGCTAGGGATCACCCAGCGCAACCTAAGGCTCTCCCAATGAAACCTATTCGTCTTATGTCCGGCTTCTTTACCGTTGGGGTCTGGACCCTGCTGAGCCGCGTGCTTGGCTTCCTGCGCGAGGTGCTGCTGCTGTCGCTCATCGGCCCCGGCCCGGTGATGGACGCCTTTGTCGCGGCCTTCCGTTTGCCCAATATGTTCCGCCGTTTCTTTGCCGAAGGCGCATTCAACGCGGCTTTCGTGCCGATGTTCGCGAAAAAGTTAGAGGGCGAGGAAGGGGCCGGGAAATTTGCCCGTGACGCCTTCAACGGGTTGGCACTGGTGGTGCTCGCGCTGACAGCCTTGGGCATGATCTTTATGCCCGGTCTGGTCTGGTTGACCGCCGAAGGTTTCGTCGGAGACCCCCGGTTTGACATGACGGTCGCCTTTGGCCGCATCGCCTTTCCCTATATCCTGTGCATGTCTCTTTCGGCGCTGTTCTCGGGCATTCTCAACGCCACCGGACGCTTTGCCGTGGCCGCCGCCGCGCCGGTGCTGCTGAATATCTTTGTCATCGCCGCTATGACCTTTGCCGCCCTCACAGGGGGCGATGTGGCGCTCTGGCTGATCTGGTCGATCCCAGTGGCTGGCGTGGCACAGCTGGCGTTGACATGGCGCGCGGCGGCCGAGGCGGGTTATCCTTTGCGGCCCACACGCCCACGCTGGACGCCAGACATGCGGGCGATGATCGTCATCGCCCTGCCCGCTGCGTTGGCGTCTGGCGTGATGCAGATCAACCTCGTGGTCGGGCAACTGGTCGCCAGTCAATATGACAAGGCCGTCTCATGGCTCTTTGCCGCAGACCGTCTGTACCAATTGCCCTTGGGCGTTGTGGGCATCGCCGTGGGCATCGTGCTGCTGCCCGACCTCTCGCGCCGCTTGCGGGCCGGCGACAACGACGGCGCGCAGACCGCCCTCAGCCGTGCGGCAGAGATTTCGCTCGCGCTGACCATCCCTTCGGCAGTGGCCCTGATGGTCATACCCTTCGCGCTGGTCACTGTGTTGTTCGAGCGCGGCGCCTCTGGCGTCGATGACACCGCAGCGATTGCAACGGCGGTGATGATCTACGGCCTCGGCCTGCCATCCTTTGTGCTGCAAAAGATCCTGCAACCGGTCTATTTTGCGCGCGAAGACACCCGCCGTCCCTTCTACTACGCCGTGGTCGCCATGGTGGTGAATGCCGCCCTCGCCGTTGGTCTTGCGCCCTTCATCGGATGGATCGCCCCGGCGGTTGCGACCACGCTGGCAGGCTGGACGATGTTTGCCTGCCTTGCCATCGGTGCGCGCCGATTTGGCGGTGCGGCCAAGTTCGACGCGCGCTTTCATAAACGCATCTGGCGCATCCTCATCGCCTCTGCGGCGATGGGTGTCGCACTCTGGCTGGGCAACGCGGCACTGCAACCGATGCTGGGCCTGCCATGGTGGCGTGGGCTGGCGCTGGTGATGCTTCTTGCAATTGCCGCGATCAGCTACTTCGGCATCGGCCAATTGATCGGCGCCTTCCGCCTGACCGAGTTCAAAGGCGCAATGCGGCGCGGTTAACGCTGCTGCAACCGCGCCCTCAGTCGCGCCCATTCCCCGGGCGCGACTAGAAAGCTGAGGCCAAAGCCACAAAAGAACCCAGCCAATTCCGCGACCCACAAAAATCCGGTCTCAAAGAAGATACCCCAGAACAGCTGTAGCCCCATCAGCAGGGCGATCAGCGTGAACGCCTGATACTGTGGCCCGCCCGAGCCCAAAAGCCGCCGCCACATTACAAAACTATACCCGCCAATCAGCCCATAGACACTGGGATAAGACCCAGCCAGCCAGACCGGGTCGTTCAACAACGCCCCATAAACCAGCGCGCCGCCAATGCCCGATAAAACAAAGATCACCACAAAGGCCAACTGCCCCATCGCCTCGGCCACCAACTTACCCAAGGCCAAAAGCAGCACCACGGCAAAGATCGCATGGGTAAAGCCCAGATGGATGAACGAATAAGTTACGAAGCGCCAGATATGCTCAACCGGGAACTGCCCCGCGCCGATCATCGCGTCAAAGATCAGCCCAGAAAAGCCATAGTCGCGCACCAGCCCGAGCCGCCAGCCCACGGCAGCAGGCCCGCCCACCAGCCCGGCCTCGGCCAGTGACAGCACCACCTCGACCCCGGCGATGGCCAAAAACAGCACAACAACCACGGGCGGCAGCGGGTTCACGGGGGGTTGGAAATCAGGGTCTTGCATGGGCGCTCCTTGACGGGGTTCGCGGCCAGAAGTAAGCCTGCCGCGCAAGACTTTCCAGCCCAGAGGTGCGTCCCATGTCCGAGACCCAATTCACCCCGCGCGTGTTTTCCGGCATTCAGCCCTCGGGTGACCTGCATCTGGGCAACTATCTGGGCGCGCTCAAACGCTTTGCCGATGCACAGGAACAGGGCGTTCAGTCGATCTACTGCATGGTCGATCTGCACGCGATCACGGTCCCGCAGAAACCCGAAGACCTCAAGAAAAGCACCCGCGAACTTTGCGCTGGCTTCATCGCCTCGGGCATCGACCCCGAGAAATCCATCCTGATCAACCAAAGCCAAGTGCCCGAACATGCGCAGCTCGCATGGGTGTTCAACTGCGTCGCGCGCATGGGCTGGATGGGCCGTATGACCCAGTGGAAAGACAAGGCGGGCAAGAACGCCGAAGCCGCCTCACTGGGCCTCTTTGCCTATCCCGCGCTGATGGCCGCCGACATCTTGATCTATCACGCGACCCATGTGCCGGTGGGCGAAGACCAGAAACAGCACCTCGAACTCACCCGCGACATCGCGGCGAAGTTCAACCACGACTACGGAGTTGATTTCTTCCCCCTGACCGAGCCGGTCATCGAAGGCGCGGCCACCCGCGTTATGTCCCTGCGCGACGGGTCCAAGAAAATGTCAAAGTCCGACCCCTCTCCCGCCAGCCGCATCAACCTTACCGATGACGCAGACACGATCGCCAAAAAATTCCGCAAGGCGAAAACCGATCCCGACGCCCTGCCGTCCGAGGCCGAGGGCCTGAAAGATCGCCCCGAAGCGCGCAACCTCGTCAACATCTACGCCGCCCTCAGCGATCAATCTATCGATCAAGTCTTGGCCGACGTCGGTGGCCAGCAATTCGGCACCTTCAAACCCGCGCTGGCCGATCTGGCCGTCTCCAAACTGGGCCCGATCACCGCCGAGATGCAGCGCCTGATGGCCGATGAGAGCGAGATCGACCGCATCCTCGCCCGCGGGGCCGAGCAAGCGCGCGAGATCACCGCGCCGATCCTCAAACGCACCTATGAGATCGTCGGCATGGTCGGCTGAACGTCCGGGGCTGCGCGCAAACCCGCACAGCCCCTCTGCTTTTCTGCGCAGTTGCCGCTGCCCCTTTTCGCGGCCATTTTGGCGCAAAGCGAAAGGACAAAGCGATGACCCACCCCACCATCGGCCATGTGCACCTCAAGGTCGCCGACCTTGACCGCGCCATTCACTTCTACAGCGATCTTCTGGGCTTTGCCGTGACCCAACGCTACGGCGATCAGGCGGCCTTTCTGGGCGCGGGCGGCTATCACCACCACATTGGTCTGAACACCTGGGAAAGCGCGGGGGCTACACCGCCGCCGCCGGGCCATAGCGGGCTCTATCACAGCGCCTTTCTCTACCCCGACCGACAGCAATTGGCGCGCGCCCTGCGCCGAGTACTTGATGCAGGCATAAAACTCGATGGCGCCGCCGATCACGGCGTCAGCGAAGCGGTCTACCTGCGTGACCCTGACAGCAATGGGGTCGAACTCTACCGCGACCGGCCACAAACCGATTGGCCAGTTGATGAACAGGGCGGCTTAAAAATGGTCAACCGCCCGCTCAATGTTGCCGCCCTGCTGGCCGAAGCAAACTAACAGCCCATCCCTTCATCCTTTTAAAAATACCGAATCCCACCTTCTCATCTTTACGAACCACCCGCGTTCATCCCTGCCGCGATGGACAATTCCCCTTCGCTGCGACAGGTTCGCTTTAAAAGGGAGAAACATGATGACGACGGGCTTTTTCTGGGACGAACGCTGCTTCTGGCATGCAGGCGGCAACTACGCCTTTACCATGCCGGTGGGCGGGCTGGTGCAGCCTTTGGCCGCTGGCGGTCTGCCGGAAAACCCCGAGACCAAGCGCCGGATGAAGAACCTTATGGAGGTGACGGGGCTATTTGCTGAACTCGACACCCGCAGCGCCGCCTCGGCCAGCCGTGAAGCGCTGGCACGGGTGCACCCCGAAACTTACCTTGATGAATTCAAACGCCTCTCAGACGCGGGCGGTGGAGAGATGGGCCATGCGGTCCCCTTTGCCCGTGGCGGATATGAACTTGCGACGCTGTCGGCCGGGCTGGCCATAGAGGCGGTGGATGCCGTGGCGCGCGGCGGTCTCGACAATGCCTATGCGCTCAGCCGCCCGCCGGGGCATCACTGCCTGCCTGACCTGCCCAACGGCTTTTGCCTCTTGGCCAATATCGCCATCGCCATTGAGGCGGCACAGGCCAAGGGGCTGGCCAAACGTGTCGTCGTGCTGGATTGGGATGTCCACCACGGCAATGGGACAGAGGCGATCTATTATGACCGCGACGACGTGCTGACGATCTCTCTGCATCAAGAAGGGAACTACCCGACAGACACCGGCAGCGTCGCAGATCGCGGGCGCGGGGCGGGAGAAGGCTATAACATCAACCTGCCGATGCACGCAGGCGCAGGCCATACCGCCTACCTGCACGCGATGGACCAGGTGGTGATCCCCGCGATCGAGGCTTTCGCCCCCGACATGATCATCGTCGCCTGCGGCTATGACGCGGCAATCGTCGACCCGCTGGCCCGAATGCAGGCCACCGCTGCGACCTTTGCCGAGATGACCAAGCGCATCCGCGATACCGCTGATAAGGTCTGCGATGGCAAACTGGTCCTCGTGCACGAAGGCGGCTATTCCGAAGCCTATGTCCCCTTCTGCGGCCATGCCACGATCGCCACTTTGGCGGGCAGCAAGATCGATGCCCCCGACCCCATGGCCCGTGCCCTGCACGCCCGCCAACCTTCGCCCGCCTTTGACGCCTTCCTGCGCCAGTCGATTGACGATATGGCGCGGCAACTGGACCTGTAAGAGACCCAAATGCCGACACCTGATCCCACCGCCCTCGCCTTTCTGCAAAACCGCCGCTCGCGCCCTGCTAAGACTCTCGGCCTGCCGGTCCCGGACACCGAGGCCCTGCGCCCCCTTCTGACCGCCGCCGCGCGCACGCCGGATCATGGCAAGCTGGAGCCATGGCGCTTTGTGGTCATCGACCGCACAGCAATGACGCGATTGGCCGAGGTGGCTGAGAAACGCGGCGCGGCCCTTGGCCTCGCGCCAGAGGACATCGCCAAGGGCCGTGGCCAGTTCGATCAAGGCAACCTTGCTGTGGCGGTGATTGAGGTACAAAAGCCCTCACCCAAAATCCCCCCGCTAGAGCAGACCTACTCCGCCGGGGCCGTGTGCCTTGCGCTGCTCAACGCGGCGCTTGCCGCAGGCTGGGGCGCGAATTGGCTCAGCGGTTGGCCCAGCCACGACCGGGGCTTCATGGAGGAAGGCTTTGCCCTCGCCCCGCATGAGCGCATCGCGGGTATCATCCACATCGGCACCGAAACCACCGCCCCGCCCGAGCGTCCGCGCCCGAATATCGACGAGATCACCACATGGCTGTAAGCGCAATCCTGCGGTCCTTTAGCCGCGCGCTCGGCCAATTGGGCGATTCGCGCTTTCGCAAGGTGGTTCTACTCGGCGTCGGGCTTTCGCTGGCGCTGCTGATCGCGGCCACAGCGGGATTTGCCTATCTGGTAGATTGGGTCACGCCCGACGACGTATGGCTGCCTGTGTTAGGCGAGGTGAACTGGCTCGACGATCTGCTCAGCTGGAGCGCCCTGATCTTACTGATGGTGCTCTCGGTCTTCCTGATGGTGCCCGTCGCCTCGGCGATTACGTCGATATTTCTGGATGATGTGGCCGATGCGGTGGAAGAGGTACACTACCCACATCTGCCCCCAGCCCACCGCGTCAGCATGGGCGACGCGTTCCGCGACACGGTTAACTTCATGGGCGTGTTGATTGGGGCCAACCTGCTGGCGCTCGTGCTTTACTTGCTGTTCGCCCCGGCAGCACTGTTCATCTTTTGGGGGCTGAATGGCTTTTTACTGGGGCGCGAATATTTCACCCTCGCCGCGCTGCGCCGACATGGGCGGGACGAGGCGAAACGCCTGCGCCGCCGCCACGCGGGCACGATATGGATGGCCGGGGTCTTGATGGCGGTCCCGCTCTCGGTGCCGCTGCTGAACCTGCTGATCCCGATCCTAGGGGCGGCGACCTTTACCCACCTGTACCATGTGTTGGTGCCGCATTCGGATGCAGCCAGCCTTCGATATCCGCCACGCTGATCCAGCCCGATAGGATGATCGTGGCGCAGATCGCCCAGATGATTGCAGCCACCAGTGTCGTCCAAAGCGCCTTGCGCCCTAGGTAATGCTGCGCCGGGGCGCCTGCATGGGTGCCGGGAACAACTTCGCCCGCGTCGCCCTGGGTCTGCACCCGGATCGGCAGGGCAACCATGAAGGTCATCGACCAGATTACGGCAAAGAGCACGAGGCCCGAAACGATGCCCATGCTCAGACCTCCTCAAGCTCGACGAGCGCGCCGTTGAAGTCTTTGGGGTGCAGGAACAGCACTGGCTTACCATGCGCGCCGATCTTCGGCTCGCCCGTGCCGAGCACACGCGCGCCGGTGGACTGCAAATGGTCACGCGCGGCGATAATATCCTCGACCTCATAACAGATGTGATGGATGCCACCGGCCGGGTTTTTCTCTAAAAAGCCGTTGATCGGGCTGTCGTCGCCCAAGGGATGCAGCAATTCAATCTTGGTGTTCGGCAGTTCGATGAAGATCACGGTCACGCCGTGGTCTGGTTCGGCCTGCGGCGCGCCGACCTTCGCGCCAAGCGCATTGCGGTACTGATCCGCCGCGGCGTCGAGATCCGGCACGGCGATGGCCACATGGTTAAGACGTCCGATCATCCTGAATGCTCCTCGTGTTTCGCCCGCTTTATGCCCGCCGATCGGATGAACAACAATGCGTCACGTTAACGCGTCGTTAGCCAACGCGGCGTAACCATAGTGCAGGAGATGCTGTTGGAGGCGATCATGGATGATACCGACCCCTTTTCGAAAACGACCCTTGCACCCACGGCGGAACGACCGCTCTTGGGGCTCACTGTTCTTGTGGTGGAGGATAGCCGCTTTGCCTGTGAAGCGATGCGCTTGCTCTGCCTGCGTTCTGGTGCGCGGATCAGGCGCGCGGATAGTTTGCGCTCTGCCCGGCGCCATTTGCAGGTCTACCGCCCCTCCGTGGCACTGGTAGACCTTGGCTTGCCGGACGGCAGCGGGCTGGACCTGATCGCCGAGCTTACCCAAAGCACACCGCGGGTTGAAACGATCATCGCCATCTCAGGCGACAGCCATATGGAGCCTGATGCCCGCGCTGCCGGAGTCGATGGATTTATCGCGAAACCGATTACGTCGCTGTCATCCTTTCAGCAGGCCATTCTCAAGACCCTCCCCGAAGAACGCCGCCCCGTGGGGCTGCGCGTCCTCCCGGATGAAGACGTCACCCCGGACCAAATAGGGTTTCAAGATGACATCGCCCATATCGCCGGCGTACTCGGCGGAGAGCCTGATGAACTCACGCTCGATTATGTCGCGCAATTCCTCTGCGGTGTTGCCCGTTCGGCGAATGACCTACGGCTAGAGGAAGCGGCGAGGGCTTTGGCGCATAAACGCGCATTGGGTAAACCGGCGGGTCCAGAGGCCGCAACCATTGCCGGAATGATCCAGATCCGGCTCTCTGAAAAAATTGCGATTTAACAGGGCCAGCAGACTGGCCACCTAAACAGGCCACCTAAACAGGGCACCTAAAGGGTCGGATCGTTTGCCACGCGGACAAGGCGGGTGAGATCACCAAGCCGTTCCTTCTGTTGTCCCTGCCCGTCAAAATTACTGGGCGCCAGCCACGCCTCAAAAGCCTCTTTCAACGCAGGCCACTCTGCATCAATCGCGGCGAACCAAGCGGTGTCGCGGTTGCGCCCCTTTACGATCGTGGCCTGCCGAAAGACGCCCTCATAGCTCAACCCCAACCGCTGCGCCGCGCGACGCGAAGGGTGGTTCAGCGCATCGCATTTCCATTCAAACCGCCGGTAACCTACTTCAAAGGCCCACTTCATCATCAGAAATATCGCCTCCGTCGCCGCTGGGGTGCGCTGCAGGGCGGGACTGAAGTTGATATGGCCGACCTCGATACTGCCCGCTTCGGGATTGATCCGCAGGAAGCTTGCGACGCCCACCCATTGATCCTGCGCAAGGTCTTTGACCGCAAGAAAATAGGGGTCGGCTTTCCCCTCACTGTCACGCACCCAGCGATGATACTGCGATGCCGACGAGAATGGCCCATAGGGCAAATAATCCCAAACGTGATCTTCGCCAACATAGGCACGGTAGAGCAATGCTGCGTGGCGCTCTGCTGAGAGCGGCTCCAACATCACATAGCGCCCCGTGAAAACCTCACCGTCGGGCCGTGGGGGCTGCGCCCAATTCTTGATAACGGGCCCGACAGGGCGTTCGGCTAATCTGTTGCTCATAGGCAAAGTTATGCACCGCCCCCCGCGGCCCGCAAGGTGAATATCCTTGATTTAATCGCCATTGATCCCAGTCTCGGCATTCGAGTTACACATTCATGCCACATTCAACCTTCAGCATTATACTGAGACCAAACCGTGCCCCGGGAGGGTGAAATGAGCCAGAACCACGCCAAAGACATCGCAGGGGTAGAAACGCCAATCGACTGGATTGTCGTGGGCGCAAATGTTCTTGGGTTGGTAATCGTCATTTTTGCGGCGTTTAACGCCCAAGCCGGTGGGCTGTTTCAACAAGTCGCCAGCCAAGCGGCCACAGGCACAGTCTTTTAGGCCGGGAACCCGCCCGTCCCTGCGGCGTTACCCACAGGTAACACAAAAGGATTTCCCCATGCCCTCAATTTATGACGCGATCAAAGAAGATCACGATGAACACCGTACGCTGCTCAACACCATTGCCGATACCGAAGGCGACAGCGCCGAACGGCGGGATGCTTGGGATCGTTTTTATCACGACGTGAAATCTCATGCCGCGGCAGAGGAAGAGACCTTTTATTCCAAGCTGATGTCGGAAACTTGGGGCCAAGATCACGCGCGCCACTCGGTCCATGAGCACCAGCAACTTGACGACCTGATGGAAGAGTTGCGCGAGACTGACATGTCATCTTCAGCTTGGCTGACTCGCTTCAAGAAGCTTAAGCATGATTACGAACACCACATGGACGAGGAAGAAGACGAGCTTTTCACCCGCGCCAAGAAGGTAATCGGTGAGGAACAGAATGATGAATTTGGCGACAAGTTCCTGATGCGGAAGGAAAAGGAAGCCAAGCTCATCGAAGAAAAGCGCGAAGACAGTCTTGAGGATTGACCCAAGCCGGTCGCGCCTGCTAGATGTGTTCCCTTAACGTTCTTGTGGATATCCAGCCCCTATGGGCAGGTTGCGGTTGCAAGAAAGCCCGAGGAAACGCAATATATTGGATATGAGCGATAATCCATCACAAGACCTACGCGACTTTCTGGGCAAAGACCGGTTTGGCTGCGTCATGGCAGACCCGCCGTGGCGCTTCACCAACCGCACCGGCAAGGTCGCACCCGAGCACAAGCGCTTGGCCCGTTATCCCACGATGACGGTGGATGACATCTGCGCCCTGCCCGTGGCCGACCACCTTGAAGACCGCGCGCATTGCTACATGTGGGTGCCAAACGCGCTGCTGCCCGAAGGGTTGCAGGTGCTCAAGGCGTGGGGATTTGAGTATAAATCCAACATCATTTGGCACAAAATCCGCAAAGATGGCGGCAGTGATGGGCGCGGTGTGGGTTTCTATTTCCGCAACGTGACCGAGATTCTGCTTTTCGGCGTGCGCGGCAAGAACGTGCGCACATTGGATGCAGGACGTCGCCAAGTGAATATGATGCAAACCCGCAAACGTGAACACTCGCGCAAACCGGATGAGCAATATGATCTGATCGAAAGCTGCTCTTGGGGCCCCTACCTCGAACTGTTCGGGCGCGGTGTGCGCGATGGTTGGACCGTTTGGGGCAATCAAGCCGAGGCGGACTACAAGCCCGATTGGAAGACCTACAGCTACAATTCCAGTGTCGCGGCTGAGTAATCTGGCGCGGCGCATCGACGATGCCGTTTTCGACAGCGAAAGGCTCGTCGAAGATCTGCTGCCGACCGATCTGCGCGACCGCTACTCTGTCACCAGTTACCGCAGCGCCGCCGCCGTACTGCAACAGCGCGCGCCGGAAGAACTGGCCGCGATCATCCGCGTGCTGCGTCAGTTCACCATCAGCCGCAGCGAAATCCGCGCGCCCGGTGGCAACCGCATGTCAGCGACGACCCGTTTCGCGGAGTATGCCGCGGCAGAGAATTTTCACGAGGAGGTGCGGATCAAGGCCGACCTGCTGGTGCAACTGACCGCCGGAAAAGGCGACAACGCCCCCGAGGTTGATCGCATCATCCGCGAGGATTTCATTCACAACCACATGGTCGATTTCTGGCGCGCACGCGTGGCCTTTGACTATGAATGGAACAGCAAAGACCAGACCTACGACCGCGACCTCTATGCCTTTCGCAGTTTTTTCGAGGCTGGTGTGATCGACGTGGGTGTGATCGTGACACGCGAATTGTCGAACGATTTCTTCAAATCTCTCGGCAATTGTCTCGATAAGTTCGGGAATGAAACCGACAAGACTGTGAGCGCGAAGTTTGGTGCCAGCACCACCGGCACCCATAAACTCATCAGTCGCATTGCCGCCGGTCGCAGTGGCGGCTGCCCGGTTCTGGTGCTGGGCATCCTACCGGGCAATATCACCCCCGAGTAACCCGGGGGTGACGTCTTATTTAACCAGGCTCACTCCTGCGGGATAACCCGCAGGCCCAATTCCATCAGCTGATCGCTGGTCGGCTCGCTAGGCGCATTCATCATCAGGTCTTCTGCGCGCTGGTTCATCGGGAAGAGGATGACTTCGCGGATGTTCGCCTCTTCGGCCAGCAGCATGACGATCCGGTCAATGCCCGCAGCACAACCACCGTGGGGCGGTGCGCCGTACTGGAAGGCGTTAACCATACCGCCAAAGCGCTTGCGCACCTCATCTTCGCCGTAGCCGGCGATCTCAAACGCTTTGAACATGATCTCAGGCTTGTGGTTACGGATAGCACCCGACACCAACTCGTAACCGTTGCACGCAAGGTCATACTGATACCCGAGCACCTTCAGCGGATCATCCAGCAGCGCGTCCATCCCGCCCTGCGGCATAGAGAATGGGTTGTGCTCAAAGTCGATCTTTCCGGTCTCTTCGTCCTTCTCGTAGATTGGGAAATCGACGATCCACGCAAAGGCGAAACGGTTTTTGTCGGTGAGGTTAAGCTCTTCGCCGATGACGTTGCGGGCACGCCCCGCGACTGCTTCGAACGACTTCGGCTTGCCGCCAAGGAAGAAGGCCGCGTCGCCGACATCAAGGCCCAATTGCTGACGGATCGCCTCGGTACGCTCGGGGCCGATATTCTTGGCCAGCGGGCCAGCCGCTTCCATCCCGTTGCCCTGATCGCGCCAGAAGATATAGCCCATGCCGGGCAGACCTTCCTTCTGAGCAAAGGCGTTCATGCGGTCACAGAACTTGCGGCTGCCGCCGGTGGGCGCAGGGATCGCGCGGATTTCGGTGCCGTCCTGCTCCAGCAGCTTCGCAAAAATCGCGAAACCGGAATCGCGGAAATGCTCAGAAACCACCTGCATCTTGATCGGGTTGCGCAAGTCAGGCTTATCCGAGCCATACCACAGCGCGGCGTCCTTGTAGGAGATCTGCTCCCAGGTCTCGTCAACTTTCTTTCCGCCGCCGAACTCTTCGAAGATGCCAGCGATCACCGGCTGGATCGTGTCGAACACGTCCTGCTGGGTCACGAACGACATCTCCATGTCGAGCTGGTAGAAATCGGTCGGCGAGCGGTCAGCGCGCGGGTCTTCGTCGCGGAAACACGGCGCGATCTGGAAGTATTTGTCAAAGCCCGAGACCATCAGCAGCTGTTTGAACTGCTGCGGCGCCTGCGGCAGCGCGTAGAACTTGCCCGGATGCAGACGCGACGGCACGAGGAAGTCGCGCGCGCCTTCGGGGGAGGATGCCGTGATGATCGGTGTCTGGAACTCGCGGAAGTTCTGATCCCACATACGTTTGCGGATGGATGTCACCACATCAGACCGCAGAGTCATGTTCTTCTGCATCTTCTCGCGGCGCAGGTCGAGGTAGCGATACCGCAGACGCGTTTCTTCGGGGTATTCTTGATCGCCAAAAACCTGCAGCGGCAGTTCCGCGGCAGAGCCCAGCACTTCAATTTCGCGCGCGTAGACTTCGATCGCGCCTGTGGGCAGCTTGGGGTTAACCAAGCTTTCATCCCGCGCCTTTACGGTGCCATCGATACGCACGCACCATTCCGCGCGAACCTTCTCCATCTCGGCGAAAGCAGGGCTGTCGGGGTCGCAGATCACCTGGGTGATCCCATAGTGGTCGCGCAGGTCGAGAAACAGCACACCGCCGTGGTCCCGCACCCGGTGTACCCAGCCGGACAGGCGCACATTATCACCCTTGTTCTCAAGGCTCAGATCGGCACAGGTGTGACTACGATAGGCGTGCATGATGGTCCCTTCCTAGGGCTAATTCAGGTTTCGCGCAGGTACACCGTTTGACGGTCGGGAAGTCAAGAGTTTGCTTCTAATTAGGTCTAATCTAACTGTAGTTGCCTCGCCTTCACGGTGGACTGAGCGGCGCATTGAGCGCCAGCGTATCGTAGTAATGTGAGGCGGAAAGATCCAATTTGAAGCCGCGCGAAGACCACCTCGGGCAAAACAAAAAAAACGCCGCATCCCATTCAGGTGCGGCGCTTTTGTTTTTTGGTTGCGGGAGTAGGATTTGAACCTACGACCTTCAGGTTATGAGCCTGACGAGCTACCGGGCTGCTCCATCCCGCGTCAATGCCCTCCGTTTAACCCTATCGCAGATGGGCTGCAAGGACATTCGTGCAGAAAATTGAGATTTTTCTTGAGATTTTTGGCGGGGCCTTTAGCTTTCGCGTTCCGAAAATTTGGAGATCAACCCACCCCCCCAAACGCAAAACCGCCGCTGCGTGTTTTGCAGCGGCGGTTTTGTATTTGTGTCATCG
>Ga0209345_10001080_pt1 | contig 33931 bp, 22 predicted proteins | sample Cruoilmetagenom7_FD_187294 | JGI IMG/M metagenome (GOLD analysis project Ga0209345, IMG submission 187294) | Oil polluted marine microbial communities from Coal Oil Point, Santa Barbara, California, USA - Sample 7 (SPAdes) (version 2) | ecosystem: Environmental > Aquatic > Marine > Oil seeps ...
AGTTAAAATCACTAGATAAAGCTGAGAGAGTATGGTCAGCAGCAGGAGCTGGTGGTATAGGGGGAGGTGTACCTCCTACAGGTGGTCCTCCTGGTGGGGGTGTTGGTGGTCCTCCTAGTGGCCCTCCTGGAGGTGGGGGTGGTGATGATGAAAAGGAATATTTGAGAAAAATGAGGGAAAATATAGAAAGGCTACTTCAATTGGAAAAAACTGCCAAAACCGGTAGAGTCGGCCTTTTTATTGATATGGAGACTTTATTACGTGAATTAGAAGAAAGGATGATAACAAGTCAAGGTGGTAGAGGTGAATATGTTGATTTAATGAACAAACTTAACACCGCACTAGAAAGTACTGATGTTCCTGCTGGAAGAGAAGCGATTCAAAGAATAGTTGATAATATGGAACATATGGAAAAAATGTATAAAACAGAGGGACCTAGTTTCAGAGAGTTCGAAGATGTAGGTATACAATCAGGTGGGATTGAGTCACCTGGTGCTCTACATAGAAACTTAGTATTATTCACTGAGTATGCTTCTAGATTTTATGGGTTAAATAACGAGGAACAAAAAACTTTTGGTAAAGAGCTAGAAAATGTTTTGAAACAGATAGAGTCTAAAGGGCCAGAAGGAAGAAAAGAATTACAGAATCTTCTTGAGCAGTTACCCCCTGAACTTCAAGGTAAGCAGAGGTTAATATGGAGATACTATAGAAGAGCCATAGGTATATATTTTTCCAATATGTTAGATCAGATGGCGGAGCAATTACAGAATGTAAGCCCTGAGTCTACAGAGGGGCAGCGTGTATTCACTGAATATAAAGTATTAACACAGCGTTTTCAAAAAACTGTAAAACAATCATTAGGAAAAATGAGTGATATATACACTTATACTTTGGGAGGTGGTGTTCCTAAATATGTGCATCCTGAATTAGCGCGTGCTACTGGAGTACATATGCCACAGGAAGAATTGCTGGCACTTACTGAACAAAGATTTCCTATGACTGGAAAAATGAAAGATATTTTTTCAAGTATTATTGGTGATTTAAGTCCAACTAAATTGGAAGACATGGCATCGCCAATAGAAAAAGCTAGAAAAGCATTTAAAGATTTATCAGATGAAGATCAGGGCCTTCGTACCATAATAGATGATGTGGATCTATTGAAAAGAAAAGGGGAAGAAGCTGTAGATGCATGGCGTTTTGATAAGATAAGTGATAATATAACTCAATTAAGATCTGCACTACAAGCTTATAATAGGGCGCGTATAGGTGGTATAGCTGATATAGGGGATACTGGGTATACAGAAAAGCAGCGTAAGAACTTAGAAGACACTGTTGGTTATTTGAAACAGCTTGAAAAAGTATTTGGTAGGTTAGGTGGGGAACAGCTTGATACTTCAAAAGGGGCTACATCTTGGGGGGAACCAGGAGTTGTTAAAGTACCCACATGGTTAGATCCTAAAACGCAAGAATCTTTACATAAAAGAAATATTGTAATGTTAAAGAAGTATTTTAGTACTGTTGAAGAGGCTGGTGGTCCGCAAGTTGGGGATAGATTAAATTATTCTGTTAAAATACTAGATTCTATGGGAACTGTTATACGTAACCAAGCCCACAGTTTTAGTAAATATGGGGAATATGTAGATGATGCTGGGCAACGTGTGGGGGCTTTCACTAATAAAGTACAGGATTTAGTACAAGTTCAGCAAGGAAGACGAGGTTTTGGGCAAGCTTTTAGACGTGTTATTTTGTGGGGCGCTGCAAGCACCACTGTTTACAAAACTGTTTCAGCAATGAAAAGTATGGTCAACACGATACAAGATGTTGAGTCTGGTATGGCTGTACTACGACAGGTTATGAGTCCTTTAGAAACTAATTTTGATCAGTTAACTAGCTCGGCTTTAGGATTTGCTAAAGAGTTTGGATTACCTATAAATCAAGTTATAGATTCTATGAGAGTGTTTGCGCAGCAGGGTTTACCACAAGCAGAGGTTGTTGACAGGTCTAGGACTTCGTCTTTGGCTGCTAATGTAACTACACTTAGTGCTGCTGAGTCCACTGAGGCTTTAACAGCTGCTATGAAAGTGTATGCTAAAGAAGGGGAGAGCTCAATAAGATTTTTAGATGCATGGAATGAGGTGGAAGCGAAGCATGCTATAACGTCTAAAAACTTAGCACAAGGTCTTATGAAAGCGGGTGCAGTAGCTAGAACTTCTGGTTTGGAGTTCGACGAATTAAATGGTATAATAACTGCTATTGGTGTTGTTTCTAGACAAACTGGTAAAGAAGTAGGTACGTCATTAAGATTTATGTTTAGAAGGATGCAAGCGGATAAAGGGCCTGCGGCTCTTGGTGCTCTTGGTGTTCCTGTTTTAACTGAGTTTGGGGATATACGCCCTGGATTTCAAGTATTAGGTGATTTAGCTGATAAGTGGGAAGAGTTATCTAGTGCGCAACGTTTATCTGTGGCACAAGCAATAGGTGGTAGAAGGCATTATAATAATTTAATAATATTGATGGATAATTGGAATGAGGCGGTATCAGCTACTAAAGATAGTTTAAATTCAAAAGGTGCTGCTGAAAGACGTAATGCTATAGTAATGGAGACCTATGCTAAAAGATTAGCACAAGTAAAAGCTGCTGCTGTTGAATTACAGGTGCAGTTTGGTAGGTTTGTATTACCTTTTGCTAAAACAGGTTTAAGTGGGATAAAGTTCTTATTAGAAGCAGTTACTAATATACCGCCCGCAGTTAAAATTGCTGGTCTCTCTATAACTGGTTTATTTGCTTTAGTGTCGAAAGGGTCTGGTATGATTGATAGTCTTTTAGAAACTGTCAAATCAGGGTCTTCTAGATTTTCTGATTTATTTTCTGAATTAGGTAAAGAAGCTAAACTAGGTGTTTATGAATCTACTGGTATAAAAATGGAAGGGCCTTCATATGAAGGTTTAAAAACATTTGGTGAGGTTGCTGACAGAAAAGGATTGCATACTTTTATGGGTAAATTTGTATATGAGGTGGCCAAAGGTGGGCGTGCGTGGAATAATTTTTTAACTGATCTAACTAAAGGAAGTGCTGTAGCGTCTAAGAAAACAGCAAATGCACTAGATACTATAGGGGATGGGTTGTTTTATGTTTCTGCTGGACTTGGTAAAAAGGGAAGGCCTATATTGGCAGCTGTTAGTGGTGCTTTAGGCACTGCATCTGAAATGGGGGGTGCGGGGCTTGATAAGGTAGGTAAATATATAGGATTAACAGCACAACAAATGGCTAAGCTTACCAATGACAGTACTGGTGTTGTAGGGGCTCTTGCTCCTATGATTGGGTCATTTCTTGTACTTAGACCTATTTTAGAAAAATCATGGGGTAGTTTTAAAAAGTTAACTTATTCATCTCAAGATTATGAAAAGTCTGTAGATGGAGTGAGACGAAAAACTAGTGGTGAGCTGTCAGACATTAAAAACATTGGGAAAGAGTATGATAAATTGTCTTCTAGATTAAAGAAGGTAGTAACATCACGTGAACCAGATGTCAAAGAGAGGCAGCAAAGGAGAGAGGAATATAAATCTCCTATTTTAGAAATGAGTTCACTATATAAAGATAGTGTATCTTTTACTAATGAATTAGCTGCGGTTAATACTGATCTTATTAGTAGTTATGATTCTTTAGGTAATGCGGTTCTAAAATCAACTGGTAATTTAAAAGCTTATGTAGCCACATTAGAGGATGCTAAAATAGGTGAAATGGTAGGTACAGAGCTAGATGTTTTGTCTAAATACCTAACAGATCTAACTAAAACAACTGGTATGGAAAGTTTTAAACATGAATTGAAATCATTTTTAAAAGAAATACCTGTTATTGGTGGCTTAGTTTCAAAGTCCATAAAGGTAGCCCCTGCTAAAGAATTGGATATAATAGTTTCTAAAATGAATAAATTGTTGGCCTTAAGGTCTGAATATCCACTTACTACAGCTTTTGATGTTGATATTTCTGATTATAAACAAAAATTAAGTGAAGCTAAGAAATTATACGACACTACCTACAAGGATTTTAAAAGAGTGCTGGCGGAGTTACCTGTTAAAGGGTTGTCACAAGATCAAATAGTGAAAATGCTTGGAACAGAAGAATTAAAAAAAGGGTTTGAATTAATGGTTAGGGTTGAGCCGAAGTTGCAGGTTGCTGAAATAAAAGGCAAAGTTGATTGGAAAGATGTGTTAGGGGCTGAGGTGTTACAAAGAGTGCATCCTACTAAATCAATTGATTTCGCTGCCCCTCTAACTAAAGGATTTTTAGAACAAAGTAATATTATACAAAGAAAAGGAAAAGCATTTAGTGGTGATTTAGTGTTTTTTGTCGAAGATATGAGTGATTCATATAATATTGCTGGTAATCAAGCTATTTTAAAAATGAGAGAAACTACAGATGGTATAATTAAATGGACAGTAGAGTATTTTGATACTGAACTTATGAAAGTTACTGAAAGGCCTTATTCAGATGTAGAAAAATTTGTTGATTCTATATTTCCAGTAAACAGCATACAAAGTGGTTTATCTGAAAATATAGAAGTGTTAAAGGAATTTGTAGCTGGAGCTGGGGCTGGTCTTAGAGGTATCACTGAAAAAGAATTTAAAAAAGATTTTAGTATGGGTGAAAGATTTTTTAGTGGAATACCAACTACTACATTATTACAGACGTCAAAAGGGTATGAACCTGGTGCTGGCTATGGAGAAGTGCCATTTAAAAAGGGCTGGGGTAGTTGGATAGATGAATCTTTTTTTAAACCTATGAAGCAATATAAGCAGATATTAGAACAAACTGAAAAAATGCGGTTAGAATCTGGTGAGTCTAAAATGGCGCCAGGGTTAGCGGAAGATATAATGGGGCTTCAAGAAGTTCTTAAAAATAACCAAGTAGTGTTACAATACAGGGCTGCACATGAAGACTTAATGAAGGTACTATCGGATAGTAGTAGAGCCTTGAAGGAGAATATAGCAGCAGAGACAGAACGAAATAGGTTTTTAGTTCAAACTGCTGGGTATTTAAAAGGCGCTCCTGAGAGTTTTTCAGATGTAAATTTAGGTGTTAGAAAATATTCAGATCTCTCAGCCCAACAAAGAATAGTACGAAGAGAGCAAACCGGTGGTGGCGGGACTTTTAGAGATGCGGTTGGGAGGCATAAGGAATTGTCTATTAGGAGGGGGGCTGGTGTAGAAGACCTTATTAATATAGACAAAGCTATAATAGCTGTTAAAGAAATAGGAGATGTTGCAGAAAGTTTTGGTGCGTCTTTAAAACCTGAAGAGTTGGATAAGTATATTGAAGAAGTTGTTAAAACTGGTGGTAAAGAATCCGCGTTACTTTTAACCGAAACAAGTAAGGTCACTAGTAATACTTCTGATACTGTTGACAGATTAGATCGATTATTAGAATTATCAGGGGATGAAGACGCTGTAAATAGGATTGTACGTAAATCGAGTGGGTTTAGTTTTGCTGGTGATATAGTTAATGGATTGGAGAAGTTATCTGAGAAACGTCAGAAGTATACTGATAAAGGTAATGTTGAAGTCGTAGATAATATTGATAGAGCTATGGATACGATGGTTAGTAATCTTATAGATAAAGTCGGTACAGAAAAAGCGTTAAAATTAGTGAAAAAAAATGCGCCTTTATTTTTTGGTAAACAGGATTTCACACCTACAGAGTTTACTAGAAGATCTTTGGGTAATGTTGATTTTAAGACGTTTACACAAGCTATGGAGAAAGCGCAGCCAGGTGTTACGGAACAAAAAGAATTTAAAGATCTTATAAAATTACAAAAAGATCAAAATTCAACTCAAATAGTAAGTTCAAAAAATATGTCTGGATTAGTTGCAGCGTATACAACATTTGAACATTTTAATAAAAAAGCAACTAATAAACAAATAAAAAATTTGGATAGTCAGATATCTGAGTTGGAGCTTCAAAGAGATGAATTTAAAAATAGTGGTAAAAATGTTGAAAAAATAGATTCTAGCATCAAAGGTTTAAAAGAGGAGAGATCTGAGGTATCTGGTAAATATAAAGACCAAAGAACTAGAGAGATTTTAGGAGGGTTAGTGTTAGCGTCTTCCGAGTTAGCGAAGTCATTTGGAGCTACTGATAGGGAATTGAGAATAATGGGTAAGACTGTTGCTGGTTCTTATTTAGCGTGGAAAGCATGGGAATCGATAACTGGAGAAAAGATGCCTAAACACTTAGAAGAGTTGGCATCTAAAACAAAAAAAGCTGCTGAAAGAATGTCTAAGGCTGGATTTCAAGGTAAATCATGGAAAGCGTACTATACTGCTAAAGATCTTGTTTTTGGTAAAAATTTAGACGAGGAATTAAAAAAAGCTGAGACTAAGATAAAGGAAGAAAGTGTATTAAAAAAGGGAGAAAAAGAAAAGATATTAAAAGATGTGGTGTATGCTGATCCTGAGGGCAAAGCTAGTTATAAAAAAGAAGATTTAGTGAAAAAAATAGCATACATGACTGGTAAAATATCTAAAGAGAGAAAAGTGCCTGCACAAGAGCGTCTAACAAAAGAAACAGAAACACAGACTGGGTTTTTAGCTGGTATTTATGAGAATACTAAGAAAACTGCTGAAAATATAGCTTTGTCTTCCGAAATGGTACATCAGTCTATGAAAGAGGGGAGACCAGCTAGAAAGGATGAAACACAGCGGGTTATAGATGAAGTAGATGTGTTAAGAGCAGAGTATTTAAAAAAGAAAGAGGAATCAAGAGATCCATTAAAAGAATTAGTAGCTATATTAATGGCAGCAACGGCAGCTAGGTATGTGGCTGAAAAACGAAGTGACACTGTCAGAGGGCATGAGTTAGAAGATAGAGCCGCACGTGAAGCTGAATTAATGGCAGATATAATGGATAAGTACCCTGATGTTGTTTCTAAGGCAATAGGTAATTATAGAGAGCAACTTGATAAGACTGCAAGTGAAAAGGTAATTCCAGAAACAGAAAAAGTAAGAAAAGCGGTTGATGTTGGTAAGTACGAAGAAGAAATGGCCGTTAGATTACAAGAATTACGTGAAAATACTGCGAAAGAGTTAGATGTGTTAAATAATGAGATGAAGGCTGCTGCTGAAGAAATAGCTAGAAGTGAAATAGCAGAACAATTAAAAATGAAAATGGAGCAACTAGAAGACGCTATAAAAAGTTCTAAAGCAGTCGAAGCATTTGATAAAAAGTTTAATCGTGAAATAGGGGGTGTTTTATCTGGGATGTCTTCGTTGCCTGCTGTTGGTGGTCGGGATATAGAAAGTTTAAGCCCTTATGAACGTGTTTATGCACGCAAACCTATTGAAGGCGGGATGTTGATGCCTGAGGCTTTTGTTGGTGATGGTGCTAAAATATTAAGCGAAACGGTTAAAAAAGAATTAGAAATGCGTGGTTCTGGATCGTCACTTAACGAGGATTTGGGGGGCTTGTTAAAAGTTTTTAGGACTTTGCCTAGTAGTATCGCAGAATTAGTAGATTTACCTATAGTGGATAGGGTTTTTGTAAACGAGATTGATTCTTTAAAAGCAGCATTTATCAGTGCTGTAGCAGATATATCTAGTGAAAGAACGGTGTTGTTAGAAGAAGCCAGGGGGGTTACTGGTGAGCTTCAGACAATGAAAGGGAAAGATTTAACAGAGGAAGAACAGTATTATTACGATAGTTTGGAAAAACGTTTAAATATATTACAAGATAGGATAGCTGGGTTAAATAAGTCTTTAAAAATTGCTGCTACAGAGATAGAACGAAATGTTGCAATAGAAAAAGTTAGAATTGAAAAAATAGCTTTTTCTAATAAATTACTTGCTGAACAAGCTGTACTTGAAGCAAAGCGTAGTTTGAAAGTTGGTAAGGGTATAGGTGTTGGCAAACCAGTTTTAGAGGGGGATATTGATTTCGGGACTAGACTACTAAAAGATAGTTCTTTTTTAGAGAGGTTGGGTGAATCTAAAAAGGATGAAGTTTCTAAATACTTGGTAGAAAAAACTAAATCAGAGCACTCGATAGCTGAATATTTTAATTTATTGGAACGTAAAGGCGTATTAGAGTCTGAAATGAAAGAAGAAAAAAGACTAAGAGGGGATGTTACACCAGGTACGTCTAAAGAGTATGATTTAATTGTGGATAGACTTGATGAAGTAAAAAGGGCGGCTGAGGAGTCAAGTGAAGAATTGGATAAGTTGTCTTCTGGTCTTTATGCTGCTAGCACTGCTATTAAGTTTCAAATGGAGATGGAAAGTAAACTGTTGTCAAATAGACAAGAATTTGCTTCTATGGCCGCTAAAATTGTACCAGATGTGCGTGGTGGGGGAGTATCTATTCCTGAAATACAAACTGGTAAGGCGTCATTTGAATTATCACCTATGGAAAGATTGTGGACAACGGCTAGTGCAGGATTAAAAAAACAAATAGTTGAATATATGAGATTGGAAAGTGTTAGAAATGCTAATATAGATCTTTTAGGTTCTTCTAATGCTGCATTATCTACACTTAACCAAGAATTACAAGATAATATTAGTTTATTTGGAGAAGATAGCTATAAAGTAAAAGCTGTTAACGAAGCTATAGAAGCACAGGCAAGAAAACAGTCTGAGTTAGCGGATAATGTGAATAGTGCTTCTAGTAAAATATCTGATTTATCGGGTGTCTTAGATGCATTGAATATATCTAAACTTATAGTGGGGATTGAAGAGTTTCAGCGTTCGGCAGAAACTAGAGAGTTAACACGTTATGATAAAACTGCTATTGATATGTTGATGGGAGGCGCACATCCACTTGCTCCTGTTACACCTACTTATGAAATGGCGATTACCACTCCCAAATCTGAGTTATGGGGTATGGACCAATTTGAAGCAAAAAAAGCTGCACATATAGGACGAGGTGAGGTGTGGACTGAATGGGATGAGAAGCAAAATGAGTTTGCTAAAGTTGTTGCGCTATCTGCGTATAAACAGAAAAAAGAGACAGACGAGTTGATGGCACAGCAAAGCGACGCTGAGGCTGTTCATAGTATGATGGCTGCTGGTTATATTAAAGAAAAGGATATTGGCGGGGTTGAGTCTCCATTAGCTCAAATTTTTAAGACTTATATGGATAAAGTACAAGTACTTCTTGAGCAATCTGCTAATGTGATAGACCTTGGTGGCGGTAAAAAAGAATTTGAGGGGTTTGGAGGTAAGATGTTGGCTATCCAAAAGGAGCTAATATCAAAACTTAAAGCGGAGGGTAAGTATGAAGGTATAGAAGATTTAGGTGATATTGAACTCAGTGGGAAGGCTTTAGCTGAAGTTTACGCAGACCCTATTGTACGAGCAACAGCGGTACAAACTAGGGAACTTTTAGAAGGGCTTGAAAGAGTTGTGGGTTCGCAGGAAATTGGTAAAGAAGATGTAACGCTACAAGGAACAAATATGGAAAATACAATGAAGGGTATTTTTCTACCTGTGGTATCCCTTTTAAAGTTATTTGGAAGTAGGTCAAATGGTGTAGATACAAAAAAGGTAGTAGATGAAAAAGGTACAGAAGTTATTAAGGATGAGGTAGATAAGAAAGTAGCAGAAGTTTCTTCGGTGCCTCCTTTAGTTGAATCTACTAAAAAAGCGGAAGAGGTTATAAAAGGGCAGGATGTGACAGCAGATAAAAAAGCAGACAATAAAGTAACAATGCTACAATTAGTAAAAGCATCGGCAGTAGAAGCAGCTAAGAGGTCATCGTTACTTAAACTGGTTGGTGTTACAAAGAGTGGTGTGGAGGGCACAGGAGCGGAGTATGCACAACAATATAGAGAATTAAAGGAGGAATTAGGTAAGATTTCAACCGATGTATCAACCATACCATCTGAGTTTAAAGGTAAATTCAAAGCACGAATGGATGAAAAAGAGCCTATCCAAAATGAGACTTTATTGAAATTACTAGAGATTTTAAAATTATCTGTTGGGGTGGGTGCTATTGTTAAGGAGTCTACGGACTTTTATACAGAACAGATGAATAAAAGGGTGAGCAGAAATATAGATGTATATTCAAAAGTACCTGCTGATATTAAATATGTGGAAAGTGAAGTAAAAACTATAGCAGAGGAGTTTAAAAAGCAGTTCAAAGAAAGGATGGATGCAAAAGAATCACTTCCTGAGGGTCCTTTATTAAATATAGTAGAGCTTTTAAAAATATTGAATGCAAATGTATTAACTTTAAGGGATAATGAAAAAACACAAGAAAAATTTGCTGGTGGTGGTAGGGTTTTTGGAAGTGGTGGTCCTACAGAAGATAAAGTAAATGCGAGAGTTAGTCCAAATGAGTATATTATAAAAGCAAAATCAGCTAAGGCTATAGGGTATGACTCTTTAGATTATATGAATGATAAAGGGGAGTTGCCTGGTTTTGCTGATGGTGGTAAAGTTGTTAGTAGGTTTTTAGAGAGTGGGTCTAATTTTTTAGAATCAAAGCGCATGGGTGTTGCAGATTGGATATGGAAAGATAGTAACACTAGTTCAAAACTTAATAGAATGATTTTAGGGCTGCCTGCTATGGGTGGGTTATCTGCTGCTGAAATAGCAACAAAACTTATTAAGGGTTTTGTAGATATGGGGACTATGGCTGAGTCAATGAAGGATGTTGCGCCTAATGCTTTAGTTGGGTTCGCGCAACAAATTAAACAGCATGGTATTGGTGAAACGTTAGGTAATTACGCTATTAATATGAAAAACGCTGGTAACGTTTTAAAGAATATGACAGTTGTTGATTTCAAGAAAGCTACTACTGGCATGGCTGTTAAGACTAGTGATTTTATCAAAGAAGATATTTCTAAAGGTGGTGTAGGTATCACTGCTGGACTTCTAGATGCGCTCATCCCTATGAAGAAGCTTGAACTTTTTGAAAATATCAATTTTATAGATAAATTGTCTGGTATGGCTAAAAAGAGTTCGAAGGCTGGTATAAAAAGTGGGGGTGCTTCAAGCGCTCGTATGAGAACAAAGTTTTCAAAGATGAGGTGGGGGATTGAAGGTAATCCTCTTATCGAACAAGCACAATCTGTTTTGAATTCACCTAATTTTGACGATATAGCTAAGTATATCCCTGAAGGTGCGGAATTTAGAGTTGCTGGTACTGAAGCGATTGTTATGGATCTTCCTGGTGGTGCGGATGTGTTACGCATTACGGATAGACCTTTGGATAGATTAAAAAGTGATGTAGTGTTACAAGCTAAAAGAACAAAAAAATTTGGTGGTATAACTGTTGAAACGCTTCCTAAAGTAGAAACAGGAATGTTTGATTCTTTTGATATGGACAAAGTTAGAAAAGATGCATATGCGCAAGGTATAGAGTTTTTTGATTTTCATGCAGGTAATATAGGGCGCATGGCGGATGGTAAATTGGTTATTATAGATCCTGGTGCAGCTAGACCACATGTTATTAAAGACATCTCTACAGAACCGTTACCAGAATTATCCAAATTTGATACTAAAGCTGCTGGAAGTAGGTTGGAAGAACTAATGAATGAGCCAGATTTAATGGCTGGATCCGTTGTTCAAAAAGCAGGGAAAACAGCTGAGAGTGGTTTGCCTACAACGTCTATATTAAGAGATAAATTTTTAAAATATTACACTGATAAAAAGAAACAGTTCCCCTCTTTAACAGGAATTAAATTAAATCTACCCCTTATGGGTAATGAGAATGAGTTTAAAGCAGCTACTGCTATAGTGGATAATTTAGTGGATCTAATGGATAATTATCCTATAAGTTATAGTACATTAGGTACTATTGATTTAGGTAAAAGGGAATTACTAAGTAGTAAAGGAACGTCAGCTGTTGGGTTGTTTAGAAAACCAGTACGTGGTCAAATAGATAAAACATCGTTAGAGGTTAATAGTGATTTTATTAAAAATGTAGAAGAACAAAAGGATTGGCTATCGCGCCATATGGATGCTAAAACTGTGGCAACAATAGCAAAAAGTACAGAGCCTGGAGTGGCAGTTAGCACTCATGAATTTGGTCATTTATGGCACAGAGAGTCAGAGGATCTTGGTAGATGGGTTTTGTCACCAGTAGGTGGTAAAGGACATGTTAGTAAAGATGTAGTTGACTATTATGAAAAAGTATATTTTCCTAATTTAAAAAATATGGAAAAAGCTAGAAGTTTAGGCGGGAAAAGTAATGTTGGGGAGTATACACCAAGTAATTATGCTAAAGAGTCTGTTAGTGAAACTATAGCAGAATCGTTATCAGAATTGAGGCATGGGGAAGGTAAGTCTGCATCGGCGCGTATATTACAATTTGTTATGAAAGAGGAAAAAAAGGTAATTAACAAATTAAGTATGCTGGCGGATTTACCAGAGTATAAAACACATAGAGCGGACAAATATGGGACTATACCTGCGTATGCGACTGGTATAGATTATGTACCTGAAGATCAGTTAGCTTTTTTACATAAAGGAGAGCGGGTTGTTCCAGAAGCTCAAAACAAATTAAATACGTCTGTGGATGGTAAATTTTTAAAAGAACTAAATAATACTTTTACTGATTTAGGAAAAATAATTGAAGACGCCATGTCTAAATCAGTGGGTATGTTGGAAAATGTTGTGTTGAAAGTAGATGATGATCCTATTTCAGCTGAACTTAGTAATTTACCTGAATTAGAAAGGATTTTATCTAACCCTATTAAAGTAGAGGACATAAATTTAAACAACAATGCTGTTGGGGCGGATACTGTAGATTCTTCAGTTGATGAAATAAAACGAATGTTAGAAGGTAGATTAACCGCTATTGAAACTGTACAAGTGGATAATTTAACTAAGTTAAATGAGTTAGATATAGATAAACTAGTTACTACTGATGTTATTGGTGATTTACCGACTATTACGGATGTTAATAATATAGTAGATGATCGTGTGTCTGTTGTTAGCGCTGAATTACTTAGTGATGTGTCCGCTTTACGAAGTGATACAGACAGCTTAAATACTAAAATAGAAAATGTGGAAGATAGAATGGGTAACTTTTTTACAAAATTGGAATTTGATGTTGTAGAGTTGGGTATTAACTCTAACATGGAGAAAAGACTATATGAGATTGTAAATGAATTAGAAACAACAGCAATAAACCCACTTAAGAGTGAGGTCAATATATTAAGTACGTCTTTAATTGGAATAACAACTAGTATAGATAATAATACTGATCTTATTAATACATTTAAATTTAATTCTGATATTAACATACTATAAGGGGAGAAGGTTAAATGTCAGTGCGTCTTTATGAGGATTATGGTGAGCAGATACAGAGTTACGGTGAGAATTCTTTTGATTCTGATTACTCTACTGTTCTTTCTTTTTATAAAGATGGTCCGTCTTTGGCTGAGTGGATTATTTCTTCTGTTTTTGGTTTGGATTTAATAGGGACCGGAGGTAGTTATTTACCTGGGTATGATGTAAAAAGCAGGGATGCTTATCAGATGGTTCAGTTATCTCTTACTTCTGAGTTGGTCGATGGTAAGATTGTTGAATGTTATGCTACTTCTGCTGGTGCAATTGATTTTTATGAAATAGGTAGTCGTTCTTTTGATAGTGGTTCTGTTTTATACAGTATAAAAGGGGAGTCATTAACTACACAGTGTGATAACGTAATGGTTACTGGTTATAATCCACCTCCTAAACGGTATACTGGAGCTGAATTTAATTTATTTACATTTGCATCTTTGGACTACAACCCATCACCTCCAGACCCTGATGCTGGTACATATCCTGTTATGTATGTGATGGGTGATCTTTGGCCTTTTTGTAATTATTACAGAGAGGGGTATATTGAATATGGTAAAACTAATATAGATCAGGTAAGAGTTTTGCAAGATTCTGGGGTGTATGATCCTAAAAGGTATGAAGAAGTTATTACATGGATGTATAAAGTTACAGTACCTTTTTATGAGGCTGGTAATACTACAGTGGAATTTTTAAGCACAACACCAAAACTTGTTATGCTTGATGGCTTTGGTAAATTACAACAACGTGAGTGGGTTCCTAGTGATGGTTACTATGTACCACCTGTATGTTTAGAGCCTTCTGAATTAGATGCGGATGTTGGTGTTACTTTACCTTATAGTGCGTATGATAAATTTTTAGGTGTGAAAGATGTTATTGTTTTTGGGTATAAACTAGATAAAGTAAGTCCTTATTACACTGGTGAGGGTATTTATGATGGTTTTATTACTATGTTAAATACTATGGTTCCAGAACCTAAAAAATTAGAACGTGGTAATGATTATATTCTTAGTAAACTTGAAGGTGGTGGGCATAAAATAGTTTTTTCTGCTAATACTTCTCCAGATTATAGTAACTACTTTGGTGGGGTTACTGGAGATAATGGTACTTTTTCTTTTAAAGTGCATCCTCTTAGTATAGTTAATGGGATGTTAAAAGACCGAAGGACTGTTGTTAGTGATAATCAAACATTTATAGGTAAGACCTTTTTCCCTATAGGTGAAGGCAGGGAAGGTTATATTGTTGAAGATATAGTTGTTGTGTATGATTGGGATAATCCCTGCATAAAAGTGACTGATCTTAGAAATAATGTTACTTTGGATAATTTGAATAGTGTTGAAGTGCTTATGTATCCAATAATAATGCAAGATAAACCGGAACCAGTGGCAGTGAATGGTAATTTGTTAGATCCGACAGAAGTTATAACAGATGTGTACCCTGAGACTGTGGAGACTCTCTCCACTACTACTTATGCAGAAGCATTTGCTTCTTTAGAGTCTGGTGATATAAAAGTAACCTTACCTTTTGCAGATGAAAATGAGTGTGCTACTATTTCATCATATATAAAAAGCATACAGGATAGGGTGGCAGAGGATGTTGTTCATGTATGTGGGCCTGATGCTGAACCTGAACTCGGTGATAGCATTGATGGTAGTATTATCAATAGTATAGACTATGTTTATCAGGATAGTAGTCAGTACCTAATAACCGTACATGCTGGTCCTATATGGAAGCCTTTGGCTGGGTGGGATAATTCTATTTATAAGATGAAGACTGAAAAAGTTACATTGGAAGGTATGGTAGTAGAAGCTCTACCTAATAATGTAAGTTTTTCGGTTCAAGTGAATAGGTTGGGTGTTATGGAGTGTATAAACACAACTAATCAAATAATATCTGTAGGTGATAAAGTACAAATTTCGGTTTTTAATAATCCTGTAGAAATGTAGGGGTGGTAAGTGGCAAGTATAACAGAACAACATATAAGGGCTAGGGTTACAATTGGAAGTACTTTAACCGTGGAAACTCCTTACGTAGTGTCATTTAGTGTGCGAAAGGCCCGTGGACAAATGTGTGGTACATTTAACGCAAGCCTTAAAGTGCCAGTGATACAGATGTCTGATATTTTGAACTCAGTCGTAACTATATACGCCGGTGTGGGCAGTGCTTCTAATATAATATTTACTGGGTATACCTATAAAAGTGTTATAAACCCTATACGTACTGACTCTTCTTTGGTTATGTTGAACATTTCTGGTAAAGACACTTTGTGTAAGTTAGAAGGCCAAAAAATTAATAGGAGAGTTAATACATATCGAGATGGAAATAACCCACCTGAAAGGTGGGGTGCAATAACAGGTATTATTCGTAGGGATATACCTATAGAGGAGAAGTTTGAAAAGAAAGTGTATACACATAACCCTCTATTTGTAGATAGGACTATAGACCCACAAGTCATAACTACACCGCCTGTTCAATTTGATGATATTGGTAAAAGAGATAAATTTAATGTTTTTGATGAGCGTATTAGTTTTCTTGTAACATCTTATGAGGACAATGATACTATATAAGGAGGGTATGTAGAAGTGTTTGATACATACAATAAGGAAGGGCAAAAAGGCGTATCTTCATTTGTCTGTGGTGTCGGAGACAAAGTGCTTATAAAACATCCTTTTTACTATATGGGGGCTGCACCAGCAACTGCTACTCCAGTTGAAATGAAAGGATTTAAAGTTATGTATCCTGAATTAGGTTATTTAGAGGAGCCGTCTTCTAATGAAGGGTATAATGCAGTGGTGTATGTTCATGAGAAGAGGGGTAATCAAATAATAGAGTTTATAGAGGCCTATTCTAATTTAAAAGGGTATCTATTTATGGAAGAGATTGCAGTGCATGATCACGCTAGTATTCCTCAAGGTGGCCCTGCATATGCTACATACTATAGTGAATCACTAATAGATCAAAGTCAACAGGGGTAATGTTAAATGGGTGATTGTTTTTGTAATATAGCTGCTAATTTTCCAGAGTTGGGAAATTATGGTGTAATTTCGGCTAATTTGAGTACTAATGCTAATGTGCTTTTGACTAATGAGGGGTTGGTATTGAGAGCTCCTTCTATAGGAAGTTTAGCTATATCGGCGTATTCTTTATTAAATAACGCGTCGTTAGAGTGTTCAGGAAAAGTAAGTGTGAGTTACGAATGGATGCAACGTTTTGATTGTGATAATAATATTATGTATGTAATTCCACGCGGAGTAAGTAAGGTTGCTGTTGAAGGTGATACTGATAGTACTATTAGTATGACACCTATTGTTAGTTATACTACCTTTAATGCGTCTGCTGCTAGTGGTCCAGCTGCACCTTATTTTTTAAATGTGCATAAAGACGGATATGGCTTTTCATTTGCTGGTACTCCTTTTTCTATTAGCGGTCGGAATGTTAATACGTCTGTTTTAGATGCTATTTTACCTAATGAGTCTGACTTATATTTAAATAATTTTTCTTGGGAGTATACACCTCCTAATATACCTGTTGTGTCTTATTCATTTTTATTTGTGTATAATATTTAAAAGGAGATATACATATGTCGTTTTCGGCTGTTTCTTATAAACTTAGATCTGCTGGTCCAGTACCTACTGGTGATGGTAATTTCTTGACTCAAACATTTATGGCTGAAAAGTCGTTAATAACTATACACGAAGCTACAACTCAATTATTGAAAAGTGATAATATGGCTGGTCTTGGTGGTGATTATGTATCAGCTAGTTACACTCGTTTGCCATATTTACTTAATGGTAGTCAGGTGTTTAGTGGTAATGAAGTTAAGAAACCAATATATATAGATGAAGGCAGTATGCCTGGTGGGAGTATTTAGTATGGTTGAGTTTGTGGATTGTAGTTCTATGTCAATACAATACGATGCAACTGGTAAAGCGTCTCTTTCATTTGTTGTTTTAAAAGATAGTGTTTCAAGTTTATCTAACTCGTATACACATATGACAGTGGGTGGTGTTTCGTTTGTAGGTAGCATTATGAGTTTGTCTAAAACACCGATACTTGGTAGTGATTGGTTTGAATGGAGATTACAAATTCAGGGGGTAGGTAATTAGATATGGGGTGTGGTGGATGCGGTAATAGGCGTGCTGAGATGCAGAAAGTACGAAAAGAAAGTTTAAAAAACAACATAATGACTAAGTATAAGTATTTAAATAAAAAGCAGCTAACTAATAGATTGGAAGTATTTAAAAAAAGATATTGTGGTACGTGTGTCAATAGACATGAATGTGACATCGTTATGTATAAAAATTGTGCTAAAGTATAAAGGGGTGTGGTATGACTATTATAATAGGAAGCATTACTACAGTTAATGTAGATGGTAATCAAAGTGGTTTTCAGTCTGTTCAGTGGTCGCAGCAAGTTCAGCCTAATAGATTATGGCAGTTAGGTTCTTGGAGTCCTTATAAAACACTGGTCACTAAAATACTTCAAGTAAGTATAACGACTTATGCTGGAGCACTTAATGTTGTGTCATTAACTCCAAGTAGTTCTTGTTCGGACAGCAATGCCACTAAGGATATAAGCATATCACCTGGAACGTGTGGAGGTAGTGTTGGCGGGTTTAATGAAAATGGCATGTACTTATCTAGTTATGGGTACAGTAAAGATGATCCGATAGGTTTTGGGCAAGAAAGTTGGTCGTTTCAAAAATGGGTTGATTCTGGAGTTGGGGGTACTGATTTTATAAGTGTGGGTCCACCGAATTTTGTTTTATTAGGTATATCCGAAGGAAGTAAAAGTGGAAATGTTGCTAATTTAGGGGTTACTTTGGATAATACAGGGGTGGTTACTGGAATTCAGGGTAGTGTAAGTGCTGGGTTTCCTGGTGTTGGTAGTGTTGATAGTATTGAGTATGGTATTGTCACATCTGTAGGAGGTGGTTCATTAGAGGACTCTGGTAATAATGGTAAATCTGACGCCAGTATTCCTCATCAGCCTTTATATACTGGAAATTAAGGGAAGGGGGGTTGGGTATTACATGGATAAGTTCTTTATTTCGGAAAGGTATAGATTGGAGATACATTGGAGCAATGTTAAATACGAAAAGGATGGGGTAGCATTAATTGATGGTTGTTATTTTGGTGGGCCAGCTGTTAAAGAAATAGGGGTGTTTAATGAAAGTGATTTTATTGATTTAGATTTTTCGAATCAATACATTATATTTTTAGATAGTTTCTACATTGCCAGACTATTTTGGGGGAATGTTAAAAGAGGTGATACTAAAATATTTTTATATAATGTAAGACTGGAAAATAAAAATATTAATGTTGTACCGAAATTAGGATATGATGATTATATAGTTATTGATACGAAGAATCATGAAGAACAAACACATGACTTTTTTTTAACATACACATCTTATTTGTTAAAAAGTGATGGGACATTATATAAATTTTAAGATGGGGGGGGGGGTTTGAATAGTGCCAAGTGATGAGTTTATAGCGCACAGTAAAGGTAAGTGTGTTTTATTGAACGAAATAGGATGGAAAAGATTTTACGGCACTACTGCTATTGGTAATTTACCACAGATGTCAACTGATGTGTGTGGTATTGAAGACGACTTTAAATATAATTACTATTGTAAAACATGCCCTTACTCCACTAATGATGAGATAAATAAAAAGATTGATACAAATCCATTTAGTGCTACTTACAAACAACTTATAGATGTAGAAGGTACATCTGTACACACAACTACTAGTGGTAGTACAATTAAGACGTCACGTGGGTCTAAATACGGATGGACATGTATGGATGATAATTGTTATTATTACACTACTGTTGAAGTAGGTAAAAGATATTTTATGTTATAAAGGGGGTTTAATAAATTATGGCAACTACTGTTACTATATATGATTTAGATAATTATCCTGCTAATTCAAAAACCATGACAGTGGATCAGAAAAAGGTGGTCGCTACTGGTGATCTTGGAGATGAGAAATGGGTGTTATCGTTTGCCACTACAGCTTATAGTGATAATACTAATACAACATCGATACAAGACATCTATGTTCGAGATATAAAAGCAGGGTGGTTAAAGTCAAGTGGATTTGTTGGAACTGGTGGTAAGTTTACTATAGATGCAACGCACAAAAATTTGGAAATAGCACTTGATGCTAGTGTAGGTCCAGATGGTGGTACCGGTTACTACCCTTTTACCTTAGAAGAGGGTGTAAATTTACCTGGAGAAACTGTTGCAGATGATATGGAAACCAAGATAAGAGCACTCGCTGCTACTTTATCTACTAATGATACTGGATTTGAATTGGCGTATACAAATGCTGTTGTTTCTTTTGTTAACGGTCGTTTTTTTGTTAAGTCTGGTACTGTGTCTGAACATTACACTGGTACAGATAGGTCCTCTGTTAAAATTGTAGATGGTGTTACTAATGGGTGTTATGCATTATTAGGTTTTGATTTAGCTATTGATAGTCAGACCATAGCTAGTACTGCTATAAAGGAGTCTTTACTTACTTCCAATTACACTGGTGGTACTGCTACTTTGTATATAGATGCAGGTACTACAGTTGTATCAGGAGAGTGTATGCTGATAACGGATGGATCTAACACTGAATACTTCACTGTTTTAGGAGTAGCTACTGATACTGACATTACTGTCGCTACAAATGCGACTAATGGGTATAGTGGTATTTCTAATAGCTACACTAGTGGTGTTACTAAAGTACAGTTGTTAAGAGAACAAGATCCAGAGCAAGAGCCTGTGCCGTGTTACAATACAATAGATGACATAACAAGGTGGGGTATTCTTAGTGTAGTTAACCAAGTAGACTTTTCATCATAAATATAGGGATGTTGTATGGCTGAATTTTATGTTAGACATAGTTTAAATTATAATAAAACTGTTAAATTTAATGTAAGTTTAAGGCATTTACATATAAAGGGTGCTAGAGGCGACCAGTTGTGGATACTGGAAGTGGGTACGACTAGTTTGGATGTGAATGGGGATGAGTTAACACCTGTATTTATACGTGATGTTTCTGTAGATACGCTTGAAGATGCGATAGAAAAAGCTGCTGTGGTGTTGTGTTCAGGTATAGACTGGTCCCCTTTTGTAAATGATGATACACCTCCTCACGTGTCTGAGTATTCACCAGATTTGGTTGACGATGTTCCGATTGGTTCAAACGTCTCTATTTCTATAGAAGACGTTTTGCCATCTGCTGGAATAGATGTATCTAATATTTATGTTACTTTAAATAATAGTGATGTTACTTTTGATATAACGTCAGAAGTAACTGTACAAGGGGATCCTTATAAGTATGTTGTGAAGTGGGTCCCTCAAATGAGGGTTTATAGTAAATATGATGATGTATAGAGGTTTTTAAATAATGACATATGAAAACATAGAATTTACAAAAAATAATATGACTATGGTGGACGGTTACTTTTACGTTTTTGATGATGATCTAGATGTTTTGATTCAGAAAACTGATGATGGTGGAACAAGTTTTACATACCCACTAGATACATTATTGACCACGCCAGTTGTATCTTTAGAACATGATGGCGTTAACTTTTGGACCTTAGAAAATCTCTATGTGGCTGATCCACAAGCGTACAATATGAGAGTACGTAGATGGGAAATAGATAATTATACATGTAAGCTTCAAGACACTATTACTTTAAATCAAGGTGTAGGACATAAGTATAGTGCATCCACTTTTTCTGTGGAGCATTATCATACCACTATGAGTGGTGTACACTCCATTGGATCTTCTACTATCTATATATATGGTTATAGTGGTAAAGTGGCAAGTGGTATGGCTGTAACGTTAGGACCAAACTCATCTGGTCAGTCAGAGACTATAAATGTGTCTGATTCTGGAAGTGGGTTTGTAATATTAGAAGACACTACGGAGTATGCGTATACAGACGCTGATTTGTTTCAGTTCTATACCAATGTGTGGTTATTTAATAACTTTGATGGTGAAGACAGTACTACTGGTGCTTTATACAAGATAAGTGGGTACACTGGGTCCTATGTTACTAAATATCCTGGGGCGGTATATAAAGATATAGCAGCATCCACTTTTTATAAAATACCCTCTTTTACTGAATATGGGGATGTTGATACGCTGTTGTATGTAAAGGCTACTAATCTTTTATTTGTTAATGTTGGAGCTATTGGTGTGTCATTGCCTTATTATGGGTCAATGACTTTAGATAATATAGAAAGTAATGAAACTACATTAATTACTATATACGATTTATGCGTTTACGAAGACAATATTTATAGGTTACAAACTAAAGCTACGTATTATGGCTCTACTTACTCTTGGTCTAATAAAAACTACCAACTGTCTTCTTTAAATTCATTTATTCAATCTATTACTTTATCTGCACAACCTGGAATTATAGCTGCTAATGAAGTTAGCACGTCTACTATAGTGGCCACGGTTACGGACCAATTTGGACAGCCTATAGTTGGACGATTAGTGTATTTTACCGAGGATGATGCTACTGGGTACATATCTGGTGGTACTCCTGTCAACACAGATAGTGATGGAAAATCACCTACAGCGTATAAGTCTGGTAACACTGCGCGTATGGTAAAAATTACAGCTACAGTAGCTCAATCATAAATGGTGATATGGTATGACTTATGAAAATATAAATTTAAAATTACCTAATATGACAATTGTTGGGGATAGTTTTTTTACTATAGACGACACTCTTGATATTATGTTTGAAAAAACTTGTGATGGTGATATTATTTTTTCATACCCTTTTGAGGTTCAGTTTGGGAATGAAGCGAAAGAGTTGGTTTACGATGGTAATTATTTTTGGAGTATGGAGAATGGTACACTAGATGATTATGACATTACTATAAAAAAATGGTATATAGAAAACTATATGTGTAAACTAAAAAAAGAATTTAATTTCATTGGTGACGCTAACGATAGATACTCCTCAGATACTTTTGCTTTAGAGCATTACCATACATCTTTTGCTGCTACTGTTTCTGGTGGCAGTACATATGTGTGTGTGAATGATTATTATAATGATACTATAGAGGCTGGTGTTGTTCTAGATTTAGGACCTAACAGTGCTGGGGAGTATGAAGAGGTTACGGTTACTGGGACATGTGGTAATACTATAGGGTTAAACTTTTTTACATCTTATACTTATGATAAAGACGATCCAATAAATTTCTCTAAAAATATATGGCTGTTTAATAATTATAATGGTGTAGATTCTGTTGGGGCTTTATATAAGTTTAATAGCCATGATGGTCAGTATACTACTATGTTTGCTGATAGTAAATATAAAAGTATTTTGGCAAGTACTTTTGCTATTGTGGATAATGGGGATCTATTAGATAATGTAGATGCGTTGTTATATGTTAGTGGGTCCACCGTTAGATTTGTAGATGTTAGTACTTCCACATTGGAGTTGTATGACGCATTAGCAGTTGAAAATATAAAAATAAATGGGGTCACATTAATACCTATATACATTATAGAAGTATTTAATAATAGTTTGTACAGAATTCAGTTAGGGGCTACTTATTATGGTGCTGACTATGTGTGGAGCAATTATAATTATCAATTAACCCCTTTAAGAAGTTTTGTAGATTCAATAGTTGTTAATGCATATCCGGTTATATTACCAGCTAATGGTGTTAATGCCTCTACTATCACTGCGGTTATTCAAGATCAATACGCTACACCTGTTAGATACAAACCAGTTACGTTTACTGACACAGACGTTAATGGGTTTATAACCGTTAATCCGGTGTATACTGGTAGTGATGGTATGGCTACCACTTATTATAAAGCTGGTATTACAGTTAATTCAGTTACTGTTGAGGGTACGGTTACTCAGTTTGACTAGGGGTTATTTTTAATGGCGCATGAAAACATAGATATAGTACATTCTAATTTTTGTATAGGACCTCAAGCTGGTACTTATTGCACTGTGAATACTACCAATACAACGGTTGTGATGGCTGTTGTAAATAGTACTGGGTCTTTGATACGTAACTATACTTTTATGCCTATAGGCACTTTACAACAGTATACTGGTACAGGCAGTACTTATAAACAAGTTGTAAGTTTAATATACCCTGGGCCAAAAAATTTAAGTTCTTTTTATTCTGATTTGCCCTTTTTCACTGTCGAAAGAGTGGTTGTTGGTGATGTCTCTAGTGAATGTATCATAAGAAAATGGATTTTAGACCAAGATAGTTTTGTTTTGGATTTAGAAGGTACATATACTAGATCTAATTCTGGTTCTCATTATTTTGATTGTTTTAGTATGGCCATGGAAACTATAGAAACATCTTTTGCTTCACCTACGCCTGCTAACACAGGGGTTATAGACGTAACTACTACGAGTGGTTTAGCTAAATATGATGTGTTGATGTTAGGGCCTAGTACTGATGCGGACAACACGGGGGCTATTGAGTATGTAACAATTAATTCTATAGTTGGGAATGATGTGTATATAACAACAGGTGAAGGTTATGTACCTCCTAAATATGAGTACGTGGACACGGACGACATAATTGCGCTTAAAGATGGTTATTTATTTAGTAATACAGGTGAGAATGATGACGTGTGTAAAGGGACATTGTTTACGTTGGATGCCACTAATTATTATAATGTGAAAGATGTAGATAGTAAAGGAATGTACAATGGTGTTTTAGCTTCAGTTTGGAGTACTGGGTATAAAGCGTTGTCTTTTGTTAAGGGTAATAATATTTTGACTATTGACGTTAATGATTACGAAATTAATAAATCACAAGTAATGTTGAATATAGAAGACGATAAGTACACTATTATACCCGTGTATGATATGGATATAAATGGCACTGATATTTATCTACTACAACATAAAGTGTTGAAACGTGAGGACGATGGTGATCTTGTTCTTCATAATTGGACAAATTATAATTATTATGTAGACACTATGCTTCCTTACAGTTCAAGTATAACTATATATGCTACTGCTTCTTCTGTGTTGAGAAGAGATGAATCCACTACAATGGTGGCTATAGTTAGAGATCAATTTGGGGTTGGTTTATTAGGTAAAAATGTTATTTTTTATAAATCTGGTGGATCTGGTGATTATTTTACACCTATTGATGGGCAAGACACTACTGACACCAATGGTGTGGCTTCAGTTACTTACACAGCTAGCCCCACTTTTCATGGTGTGGCTAAAATAAGTGTCAGAACTGATGGGTCGTATAGTGCTACGGGAAGTCAGTATGTATGGGATGAAAGGTATATTCCAGTTTATTATGAATATGTATCTGAAAGTCAGAATGTAAAACAAATAGTTGATTTACTAATTGAAAGTCCTTTGATTTCCCAAATACTGGACCTGGAATTATACACTTATATCAAGTGTCATACTATTCTTACGCTTGGTACCTTTGTAAAGGGGTTATTGGATGAAGATGCGGATGCTGATGTGGTTCAGTTGGAAAATGTAGTTTCAGAGACCGGTATTGCTCAAATAGGTAGTGTTTCTAATGAGTTAGGTGTAAGTCAAAATTTTATAAGTAGGCACGCTACATCAGGGCATAAAGATTCAGTGAATTTAGATCAATTTGTATTTGTGGACGAAGCTATACCGTCTTTTTGGTCGGAAAAGAACACTATAAATACTAGTATATGGATTAGGTTGCGTCCTTTTGCAGCTAGTTTAAACCCCGATACTTTAGTATTTAAAATAAGGGAAATTTCTAAATATGGGGACACAGGTTGGCGAGAAATTACAGCAGAGGGCACTATTACATTATTTGATGCTGGTGGTGGTTTAAATGGTATAGAATTTTTGTGGGTACCTGTTAATTATTTTCATCATTCTGGTATTGTGTATGTTAATATAGAAGTCTATGATATGGCACCAGTTGCTAATAAGATAATAACTGATTACTGGTTTAAATTGATACCTGATTATAAAGCCCCATATATTATAAATGAAGCACCTGATAGAGAAGATTTTGATGTGGCTGTAGATACTGATATAAGTTTCGATTTAATTGATTTAGGGGCTGGTGTGGACATAGATAGACTGGAGTTATATATTAATGGAAAACAAGTTGTTTTTTCTTATAGTGCTGTAGCGAATGGGTATCATGTTATACATTCCCCAGCTGTTGATTTTATTTATGGTGTAGAGGTAGAAGTCAGTGTTATTGCATTTGATATATCTAATAATGAAAATATATTGTATGATTCATGGAGATTTTATTGTGTTGAGAGTGTAGCACCGTGGTTTAACAGATCCAATTTTAAACCTGGCTTATGTAATAGAGGTGTTTACAGGTATAATAAAAATATTAGCTTTGAAGTTTATGGAATTGGAGCTGGTGTAGAAGTGGATAGTATTGTAGTAAATATTGGTGGAAAAAGACGTAATATGATAATCACTCCTATAGTTTATAGGAATGAATAAAGAGGGGATATAATGGAGCCTACACTTAGTTTTATATATAATTATGGGAGTTCTGATACACCTTATGGTGGTTCGGGGGAGCCAGTTGGGGATTGGAAAATTTTAAATGCTGTTGTATCTGGTACCGGCACTCCAGACACACTAGTTTTTACGGGGGGAGGTATTAACGGTACTATCAGTACACCAACTGCAACGTATGGAAGTAGAGACGCTACGATTCGTCCTGTATCGGGGGCTATACCTATTCCTCAAACATTTGTGGAAAGTGAATTAGATAACATAATGTATAATGTGCCTATGGCAGGTAGAAACACTAATAGATATGTAATGGGAGTATATATAGACGGGTATCTTGCTAGTGATCTTTATTTGGAATATTGGGATGATTATACATTCAGTAGTATTAATCTTCCAACGCTTTCAGGTACAACTAATTACGCATACTCAATGGTAAATGGTATTTCTACAACATTGGCGGCTCCGCCTTCTAATTGGCACCAAACTACAAATTCAGGTACGTGTTTGGCTGGTTATGATAATAGAATTGGATTGAAAGGTAGTAGTTCGATAGAAAACGAGGCTGTGTATTATAATATATACATACTTTTGCCGTATGATGCACCATTGTTTCATAATCAACCAGTTCAGGCGTTTAGATACTTATATATATAGGAGATGTGTATGGAAAGTTTAAATAGTGTAGATGGAACGGTTTATGGCAAGCATAATGTTGTTCAAATGATTAACCCCCATACTTCTTATTTTATAGCATATTATTCTAACGATACGGTTGTAAAAGGGAATAATTTATTTAGTACAGGATGGGATGTTCTGCCTGACGGTATTTTAAAACTTCAATACCGTTTATCTACTGGGCATATTATAGAGATACCAAAATTCCGAGCTTATCTGAGCCTAATAGAAGTAAGTGAATCAGTTCAGACAGGTAATAAAATATTTCATGCTATAAATGTAAAATGTCTAGGAGATAATGAAGTTATAAATTATAGGATAGTTTTGAAGCAGGATAGATTAAGTAAACATAAAATAGGTGATATAATAGTTACTAAGGAAAAAAGTATTGTAAAATCTAAATATTGGAAATTTTCATCTTAAGAGGAGTGTACCATGGCAGTTACCATTACTAAAAAATTTTGGAATTCAACTGATTTACAATATGACACTATTTCGAAGATAGTCTTTACAAGTCCCAACATTGATAGCCCTGCTGCCGCAGGAACTAGGTCTCATATTTTACCTGGGAGTGCTTACATTGGGTCTTGGTACGAAGCTGTGGATAAGATGCATAGAATAAAAAATAATCAAGATGCTCCTACTGGTAGATATATCTATTTTGATGAATTCACTTTATTATCTCAGTTTGATTTCGATTCTGATACATATGCTGATATTGAAACTACTTCTTATCAGTTTAGTAGTGGTGATGTGATGAATTATTCGCAAGAATTTTATTGTTCAGTATCTGGGACTAGTGTATCTGCTGGGACGCGTGTTCATTTTAATGAGGTTACTGGATCTGGTATTGTTGGTGTAGGCGAAAAAATGTATGTGTGGAAAGATGGAGTAGCAAACAACACTTATTGGGCGCATTCTGAAAATACTATTATGTTTAAAGTAACTTTTGGTGAGGCTTACAATTGCAGGTTAACGGCTTGGGATGATGACACGCATTCAACTACTGCAAATAAAATATTAGATGAAGAACACTATAAAGTGGTGTGTGCTGCATATAAAGCAGGGGACGGTACCACACAATTACCGATGTCAGCAAGTGTAAGCGGTACCATGATATACCCTCCTGGGTTAGACATAGCATTAAAAGGAAATAGTAGTTACTATGGTGATTTTGATTTAATATATGTAGCCAATGGAGGAGAAACTGGTAATGAGCATGGTAATTATTTAATATTCATTCCTAGGTTGCATAATATGACTGATGCCTTTAGTAGTGGTAATTATGATTTTGTTACTACACTTCATTATCAGTATACATAGGAGAGGTCATTTATGTCGGATTGGAGGTCTATAATACCTATAGTATACATTGTTGGTTCTGGCATACCTGACACTGTTAATGTTTTAATTGATTTTGATGTACCAGTAGTATTGCCTGGCACTAATGACGTACAAGTTGAAGCTACTCTTAGCGGAACTGGTGCTTTTCCTGGTGTGTTTGCTGATGGGTGTAATAATACTCAGGTTAGTTCATTTGTGGGAAGTGGAATAACGTATGCTACGGATGTAGATAATGATGTGTATTACAATGATGGCGTATACACAGTAAATGATATTGTAGTTGATAAGTATTATGGCCATGGGAGTGATGCATACAATGATTTAGATGTTGAGCACTATATATTTTCAGACATGCCTCCTAAAAAGGAGAATATACCTGTAGAATTTAAATTGTATATAGGGTATGTACCTTACGATTATAATGTGTCAGTTGACGTGTTTTTTCATACTGATAGATATTACTATAATACTTGTGATGTATTTAGTACAACATCAGGCATTACGTATTATTATGACAGTGATGTGGAAGTAGAAACTGGAAGAACAATTTATATTTGTAATACTATGTTTTGTAGTTTAGAGGCAACTACTAGTGGTATAAACAATGATATGTTTTGTTCGGTTTCTGGAATTGGATATCACAATGCGGATATAGAAATAGAGTCAGGTTCTACTATTGATATTGTTTCTGATGTATTTTCTACTGCACAAACAATGAGTAGTGGTGTATTAAATGATATTAGAATATATAGTTTAGAATGTGGTACTTTCTTTTTGGATGTAGAAGATTACGATGCAGCTTCTGTTGTTGCATGGGTTGATATAAGAGATTATTTATTTGATATAGATACTGTTAACAGTTATTTTGTTGTTGATGACCAACAGGTTGCAGTTACTTTTTCTGGGATAGATGATGGTTATAGAATGTTTTATAATCCACCAGATGATTTTTATGGGCTAGGTGATGTTGTGTATAAAGCACATATTACCAATGTTGTTGGTGATATTTTAGAAAAGAGTTATCATTTGCTGTATGGGTATAATTTAGCGATAGATCAACATGAATTTGTTGATTGGGGTTATTTAAACGAAGTAATAATTGATATGGAAGCAACTAACAAAGTTGAATGTGTGAATACCGCATATGATGCTTTTTATTTTATAACTAGGGACTTTTTTACTTCTAGTCTTAATGTTAGTATACGAGCAATAGAAAGTGTTGATTTAGGGGTAACTATTTATCCACAAAATACATTTTTCTTTTATGATAGAACATACACTGTTACTATTAGTGGGGTTAAGGATTTTGCTGGTAATGAAATGCCTCCTTTTGATTATACATTTACAATTGAGGACGGGGAGGGTTAGTAAATAAGCTAACTATAGCTTTATATAGAGGGTAAATCAAAAAATAAATTTTAATTATGAAAATATCGTATTAGAGGAGGATAACGAATATGGGTGCAATAACAAGGTGGAACAGCTATGGTGTCGATGCTCAAGGAGTGGCTACAGATGGCCGAAGCCAGGCTTGTAAAGGAACACGTGGGTATAGTATAGGGTATGCTAGTGTTGGGGATAGTTTCACTATAGGCCCAACAACAAACAAACTTTATCTGACTCTTGATGGTGAGAGTTTGCCATATATAACTCTCTATTCTGGTGCAAGTTTAGATCCAAGATTTGTGGCTAGAGATATTACAGAAAAAATGCATGCTGCGGGTAAAAGTGATCAAAGATGGGATAATGCTATATGTAAATGGGAAAATGTACATAATGGGTCTATGGATGGTAATAGATTTAAAATATATTCTGGAACATTAGGAAGTAGTGCAAGTGTTTCTGTTGGTACTGGTGGTGCAGAATCAGCTGATACTGTTTTAGGGTTCAATACTGCAACTGAAGTAGGTGGGTCAGCTACAAGTAACACATTTAATGGGGGTATAACAATTTCAGGAACTTATTATGGTTTTCTTGATGAGATTTATCATGTTGTAATAAGTAATGATAACGACGCCTCAAGAGGTATAGATACTCCTGGTAAAAGTGGTAGTAATACCTATAATGGTACTATGACTCCTGGTGGGGTGTTTAATCATGCATCGGATATTCTGTATACTATAAACATAGATGTTACGAATGGCACTACTATGGGAGCAGGAACTGGTAATGTCCCTACTATTGCATGGACGTCTACTGGTAGTGCGGATGATAGTAATAATGCAGTAGAATTACTTTATCCTAATTTTTGGTATACTATAGGAACCAAAGGGCTGATGGTCAAGTTTACTGATGCTGTTTTTAATCAATGTGCGTCTGCATGGACTATACAATGTTATACACCTGATTATGCTCAAGGAACTAATGCTAGTGCTCCTGTAGGAACTGCTGAATATGTGTGGTCTTCAGATCGTGGTGATGATAGTTCAACTCCAATTACCACTATTTCTGGTACAGCTACTCGTTTAGGTACTCGTGGAGTAACAATATCTTTTACTCAGGGTGGGACTAATTTAGAGGCAGGTGATGAGTTTTTTGTAATTTGTTCAGCACCAAAACCATCAAGTTATAATATTACCAGTATCAATTATGGTAATGTTACAGTAAGTACAGAAAGCGATGTTAAATGTGTTATGTTTGAAATAGAATCTGGTGCTGTAGAAATGAGTACTGTTAAAGTCGGTTTGAATTCACATGGTACATTTTCCCATCATAATGCAGGTAATTCAGATACTTATTTTAGGTTTGGAACAGTCGGTGTTGGTAGCAACGCTGGTACTGGTACTACTGATGGGATAGAATGGTACCCGAATATTGTAGCAGGGGATATTGATAGTGATTCACCTCCTAGCTATTTATATGCAACTAAAGCTAATCTAGGTGTTGTTGCTACTGCTGATGATAGTGAGACGGTTGGTAATTCTGGATTGATAGCGGATCTTATGTGGATGAATATACACCTTGGTACAGCTGAAACAGGAAGTAATTCTAGCATCACGATCCGAGCTTACTTCGATTATACGTAGTATTTTTATTCATCTATTGGTGCCAGTTAATTAACTAACTGTTCTATAATATAGAGACACAATTTTGATTATAGGAGGTAGTTGACATGTTGTGTGAGTGTGGGTGTGGACAGGAAGTCAAAGTGGGAAATAAATTTATTCATGGGCACAATAGACGGAATTTAGCTAGTTACACTAAAAAAGATAGATGGGCAGTGCAATACGATAAATGTGTGGAATGTGGTACTACTAGTAGGAGGCATATTGGTAAGGGGTTGTGCACCAAGTGCCATAGATTTTTTAGATATCAATTAGCGGTTAACCATAAATTGGACAAGTGGTCGCAGAAATATGATAGATGTGTTAGATGTGAAACTACAGATAGGCCTCATAGGGCTAATGGGTTATGTACTAGGTGTTATAATGATTATGTAAATCGTAAAAAAGGATTAAGACAGCGAATGAAGAATAGTTGGTCATGGTATTATCTTAAATGTAAACAATGTGACACCACTGAAAGACCTCATCTTGCTGATGGTTTGTGCATTGATTGTAGTAGAGAAAATAAAAGAGATTTATCTAATGGGTATAAAGTGTGCCCAGTTTGTGGTGTTAAAACTGTGAGACTAAGCCAACATCTTTCCATACGTGCAAAAAAATGTAAAGAGCATTATGATTATCAATATAAAAATTTAAAAATGTATTTTGACAGTGATTTAAATCTTAGTGATATATCCGAAGAATTACATATGGGTAGACATGCTGTTACTGCACAGTTTATTAGATATTTTGGAAAAGATGAAACAGCAGAAAGGAATGAAGCAGCTAGACGATGTAATATTTCAGAGAAAGCCGTAATAAATAAAAATTATTGTAATATGTATGGAACATTAGTAAAATATAATTCACCTAATCAAGGAGAAATAACATTAAGATCGAAATTAGAAGCCAAGTTTGCTGCTTATTTAGATGAACAAAATTTAAATTGGTATTATGAAAATAGTTCTTTTCCTTATATAGATGTAAATGGTAAACGTAGAACATACACACCTGATTTTTATATAGAGAATACAGATACTTATATTGAAGTGAAGGGGCATGATTTGGTGACTATGTCTGATGAATATAAAGTAAACTGGGTTAGAGACAATGCCAACATAAATATAGAAATTAAAGTACTATAATAAAAGGAGAAGTATATGGAAAGAGGATGGGTAGTTTTATTAAAAGATGGTACTAAAATAAAGGAAAAAGAGATGCAATGGAAAGATGTACCTAAAAGAGAAATAGAAAAACTATTATTGTTGTTTGATGGGAGAAAATGGGAAGTTTCAGACAAGGAAGCTTATTTTGTAAATACTAGAGCAAGTATGGTTCCTGGTATGCAACATACTATGGAAATAGAAGAACGTTCTATTGGGTGGTATGAAGGTGCGAATAAAATAAGTTATGTTGTTAATGAGCGTACAGGTGGGTGTGAGTTAAGAGTAAAAGACAACTCAAAGTAAGTACTCGATATTGCTATAGACAGGGGGCGGACGGTGGCAAACGGTGACGACAATGACAGCGGAATAATTAAAAATGTATGTCAGTACTGGAGTATTTACGAACCTTCTGTATGTGCACACTGGAATACCGAATCGTTAACATGTGCTAATTCTGAAGCGTCCTCGTATCCTTCATGTAATAATTTAGGTACGGATGCTACTTGTAGCAAGTATAGCGGTGCTGGTGTAACACCTATATGTATTTTGCCTGATGGGACTAGACATGTTGTAAACAGAGAAACTGGTCTTCCATGGGAAATTGATGATATTACGGGCTATAATGGCGGACAATGTGATACCTTTGGTACTATCACCACATGTAAAGGTTATTCTCCTTATCATTTAGCTTTTTCTGAATTACTACCTTCTGATGAGCCTGATATAGATGTAGATATATATGCTAATATAGATGCTTTTGGGTATAGGTTGCCACTATACTATACTGTGTATAATATAAGATCTGTATTAGGTTGTTGTTTTTGGTGGAAAGATAGCCCATCTATGTTTAGTATTAGTACAGACGGTGCTATAGATTCAATTACTTCAAAATGCGAGTGTAGCGATGTAGCGTCTACTAAGTATAAGGATCCTTCAAGTGCTGCCGATGAGCATATTAGTACTTACGGTTATGTATTACCTCCTTGTAATGGGTGCCAACCAGAATGCCCAAATTATACAAATATTTGTTGGGATTATTGTGTTGAAAGTAAAATGGTTCTTGGTAATAAAGTGTTAGGTGAACAAATACAAGAGCTTAGATATTACATAAAAAGAGAAAACTGGAATGCTGATTTGTTTGCAGCTTGCTTTTTAGACCCTGATATTTATGCGTGGGGTGGTCCTGAAGGCACTTCATCAATAATGATACCAGCTGTTAAAATTATTATATCTGATTTTGATGATTTTACTATTACAGCAACAAGCATATCAATTACAGCTGGTACAGAGGCTGTTGATGGTGCTCCTACTTATCCTACATTAGTGAAAGCATTGGAGGATGTTAATTCATCTATATTAATAAGAAATTCTTTTGAAGGTGATATATTTGATACACCTATTGTTAGTCATAAGTTTATTACTTTTTTTGGTGATGTTTTTTATAATGAGCCAGTGTATGGTATAAACCTAAGTGATCCTGTTTTTGATAGTTTTTCTTCTGAGTTTAATAATTTAATACTTTATGATAATATATTCAGTATAAAAGAAGCTTTGGGGAGTATTGCGTTTAGAAGATTTTATTATAGGTTAGATTCTATATTGAATGGGTTAAAAATAAACACTGCTGATAAATTTGTATTGTCGTATGGTAATTCTGAAGAAGGTGTGTTTTTTTTCGATTTAGAAACTTTTTTTAATGATAATATTGTATGTGCTTTTGTTCAAATTAACGGTGAGTGGGAGTACTCTAAAATTGCTTTTAATAAAAGGTTTTGTAGCGGTGTTATTGCTCAAACCGTATCAAATGCTGTTGGAAATGACGACACTATAGATTACTTACCTGATTACCAGATAGACTTTAGTGGTCATATGGAGTCAAATGAAGGTAGTTATATACAGTGTGCTTTTAAACCAATAGTGCATT
>Ga0209345_10001081_pt1 | contig 33930 bp, 27 predicted proteins | sample Cruoilmetagenom7_FD_187294 | JGI IMG/M metagenome (GOLD analysis project Ga0209345, IMG submission 187294) | Oil polluted marine microbial communities from Coal Oil Point, Santa Barbara, California, USA - Sample 7 (SPAdes) (version 2) | ecosystem: Environmental > Aquatic > Marine > Oil seeps ...
TCATTTTTTTTCAGTCGTTAAAGAACGCTGGGTCATTGAAGACATGCGTCACGTAAACCTTATTACAGAAGCCATGACCCGAAATAGCCAAAAGTAGTTTGTGGTCATTGGGCTATGTTTTAATAAGATGCAGCGGGCAGGTGTAAGTTGTCCGGCAATGAAGAGAAATACGATGAAATATTTGAAGAAAAGCCGTCCCGGCCATCTGTTAAAGGCAAAACAGGAAGAGCCTTTGCACGGTGTAGCCAACCTTTTTGATGTGGCCCTTGTATTCATTGTGGCGTTGCTCCTCTCCCTCATGGCTACTTACCAGATATTGGATTTTTTTAATCCTGAAAGTGAAATCACAATCATGAAAAAGACGGATAATCAGTGGAGGATCATTACCAAGAAGGGAAAAGAGATCAAGATCAGAAAGGTGACTAACCACAAACTCGGTGGAGATGAAGGCGTAAAGCTGGGAATAGCGTATCAGTTAAAAGATGGCCGGGTAATATATATACCTGAGGAGATTATGGATGAGATTGAGTAGGTTTTTGTGTTTATGCATTTTCATTATCCTGCTTCCGTCAAATGTTACGGCAGACTCTGACAAGAAAAAGGTCGTCATGGTCGTCATGGCTGGAGACAGCCTTATTGTGGCCAGGGCATTTAGAGAGATTGAAAAACTTCCCCATATTTCAGAACAATACTCTTTTCAATTCTACACAGATCGGGAAATAAGGAATAACAGGGTTAAGGGGGATCACATAAAAGACTGTGATATTATAATGGCTGACTTTATGAACAGGAATGTTGACGATTTCCTGGCCGCCAATCTGAAGGATAAGAAGACAAAGGTTTATAGCCTTCGGTGCGCATACCACGCTGATAAACTAAAGAAGGAAGGGCTCAACCCGGATCTTCGATCAGAACAATATTATTCTCCCGCTACTGTTGAAAACATAAAAAACCTGCTTCTTATGGTCCTATCCAAAGAGGGTGAAAAGGTCTCATATGGGAAACCCTTTATTTTACCTGAATCAGGCATATTCCATCCGGATGCCCCAAAAATCTTTTCCGATTTTGATGAGTATCTTCAATGGTATCGCGAAAAAAGCCATTACAATCAAAAGGGCTTTTGGGTCGGCATACATACATTCTCTTCTTCCGCTTCAAAAGAAAGGGGGAAGATAGAAACTCTTATAATCCGGACCTTGGAAAAAGAGGGGATCAACGTGCTGCCTGTCTTTGGAAGGCCGCCATATCATGAATCATTAAAAAAATATTTCCTCGATGAAAAGGGAAAACCCCGAGTCCAAATAATCTGTGGTTTTGCTTTTAGATTCCTGAGGGGTTTTGAGGAGAAGACCAGGAGCCTGCTTTGCCGGATAAACGCGCCGATTTTTATGCCCCTTCTGGCACATTCCATAACGATCGACCAGTGGCGGAAATCCGAGGCAGGGATTTCGCCATTGAGGGTTGCATGGCAGGTGTGCATACCTGAACAGAATGGAGCCATTGAACCTTCCATGGTCGGAGGAAAAGCGGCTGCCCGTCTCAAGGGAATGACCGAGGTTGTTTATGATACGATCCCCATGCCCGCAAATATAGATTTTATGGTCAGGAGGATAAAGGCATGGCACAGCCTTCAGGTGAAACCGAACAAGGAAAAGAAGGTTGCCGTTCTTTACTGGAACCACCCTCCTGGAAAGCAGAATGTCGGAGCAAGTTACCTGAACCTGTTCCGTTCTCTTTCTCAAATCCTTTCGGCCATGAAAGAAAAGGGTTACAACATAAAAGAAAGATTGCCGACCGAGGAAAAGATAAAAGAAAAGATACTGCTCAGTGGGCGCAATGTCGGTTCATGGGCACCCGGAGAACTTGATAAACTGATGGCCTCTGGAAACCTGATCAGGATACCCCTGTCCCTGTACCAGGAATGGTTCCGGGAATTGCCGCGACTTTTTCAGCAGGAGGTGATTCGTCAGTGGGGCCGGCCCGAGGATTCCGATGTGATGATAAAGAACCGGGAGATCATTATTCCGCTGGTTGATCTTGGAAATATTATCCTTCTGCCTCAACCAGGCAGGGGCTTTGGTGAAGATCCTGAAAAGCTGTATCATGATCCCAAAATCTATCCGCATCATCAATATATCGCCTTCTACTTCTGGTTGAAAAAGGAATTTAAAGCAGACGCAATTATCAGCCTTGGGAAACACGGCACCCATGAATGGTTGCCCGGCAAACAGATCGGTCTCTCTCTGTCATGTCCTCCTGAGGCATTGATCCAGGATATTCCTAACATCTACCCCTATATTGTGGATAATGTTGGTGAGGGGATCCAGGCAAAACGCAGGGGACGCGGTGTTATAATTGATCATTTGATCCCGCCTCTTAAAAAGGGCGGTTCATATATGGAATACCGTAAGCTCACGGCCATTATAGATGAATATCACAATGCACAGGTGATGGATGGCTCTCTTGCAGGTGAAAAGCTTAAGAGAGTTCAAAAACAGATCAGGGAATTAGGCCTGGATCGAGATCTTGGTTTAGAAGAACTTGATGACGATGCCGTGGAGGAGGTGGAGCATTATATCCTCGAATTACAGGAAAAACTGATCCCCTATGGCCTGCACACCTTCGGTATTTCCCCTAAAGGAGATCCCCTCAGTGATCTTACTGAAGCGATATGTCTCAACAGTCCCGAAATCGATAAAGAAGATATGAAGGCAAGGCTGACGGTGTGCGGGAGAAATGAGACCGCATCTCTTCTGAGGGCCTTGAATGGTGAGTTCATACCACCTGGAGAGGGGAATGACCCTGTCCGTAACCCGGAAGCGATACCGACCGGCCGCAATTTTTACGGTTTCAACATAGATAAAGTGCCTTCAAAAGAGGCGTCTGTTATTGGGAAAAAGCTGGCGGATGAGATGATCAAGGGATACAGAAAAAAGCACGGCTCTTATCCCGACAAACTCGGTATTATCCTGTGGAGCACTGAACTTCAGAGAAATGAAGGCGCAAGCGTTGCGGCCATACTGAGTCTTCTCGGCATCACACCTGTATGGGACTCAAAAGACAAGGTAGTGGATATAAAACCGATTTCAGGCGCAATCCTCAAAAGACCCAGGATTGATGTCCTTGTCCAGACATCCGGGCTTTTTCGAGACAGTTATGCCCGGATTATAAAACTCCTGGACAGGGCAACAAGAATGGCAGGCGCACTTAAAGATGTGGAAAATTTTATTGCCATTAATAATAAAAAGATTGAACAGGCTCTCCTTGAAAAAGGCTATAAAAAAGAGGATGCGCGGGATTTGAGCCAGGCCAGGGTCTTCGGCCCCATGCCAGGCGCATACTCTCATGCGCTCCAGGATCTGATACCGAACAGCGGTGTGTGGGAGGATGACAGGGAAATAGCAGATGTCTTTATTCACCATTATTCCTTTGCCTACGGTAATAAGATCTGGGGGAAATCCTTGAAAAGCGCTTATAAGAGCAATCTCAAAGACGTTAAGATAACCATGCACACACGCTCATCGAACCTCTACTACATGCTCGACAATGATGACATGTTTGCCTTTCTGGGAGGGTTGTCACTGGCTGTCAAGAGTCAGACCGGTGAATATCCTGATGCCCTGGTGGGTAATCTCCAGAACGGAAAGGAGGTAATCATGGAGGACCTGGCCAAATCAATAGGCAAGGCCTTGCGGACACGATACCTCAACCCGGAATGGATTAAAGGGATGAAAAAAGAGGGGTATGCAGGGGCCCGGCAGATGGATAAATTCGTCGAACACCTATGGGGGTTTCAGGTCACCACTCCTTATGCCGTGGATAAGACCCACTGGGAACAGATTTATGAGGTCTATATAGACGACAAATATAGCCTCGACATAAAAGAGTTTTTCGACAAGAACAACCCCTGGGCTCAGCAGTCTATATCGGCAAGGATGCTTGAGGCAGACCGCAAGGGGTATTGGAAGGCTCCTGAAGACATGAAGAAGAATCTTGCCAGAACTTATGCACTCAACGTGATCGAAAAGGGGATGGCCTGCTGTGAACACACCTGCAACAACCCGATGCTCCAGCAATTTGTGACCAATATAATCTCTATGTTTGGCCTGTTGACACCTAAGCAGATGGATCAGTTCAAAATGGCGCTGGCAAAGGCAACAGGCAGGACCCAGGAAGAGAATGAGGCTCAGAGCAAACAAGCCAGAGAGAGTTTGACAAAGGTCATCGAGGAGATTCAAAAGGAAGAAAGCATCAAGGCCAAAACCGAAGGGAAGAAGATTGAAGGTTTTGAGATGGTGGAAGAAAAGATGGAAGAGACAAAGATAACTGCCTCCGGATCATCCTGGGTGGTAATGGTTATTGTCATAGGCATCCTGGCGCTTTTGACAGTTGGGTGGTGGAGAAAGGTATAGGCAGAAATTTTGAAACTCATTTGAATTATGCCTTTAAGCCATTGCCAGAGGTGCTATTTTGTTACTTTTTATTAACTACTTTGTCATAAGGTATTCGTTCTTCGTGTAATAGTGGCTTATCTGTTGATAGGGGTTTGCGATAAGGTGTTACGTATAACAAGTAACAAAATAGCCCCCCCGACAATTTATAGCTCATGATTGAGTTTCAAAATTTTTGATAGGATAAATAAAATGAACATTCCAATAGTTATGGCCGCTTTTGGCACGACTAGCAGGGCACTTGAAACTTACTCTTTTATCGATGAAATATGCAGGGGGAGTTTTCCCGGTCATGAGATCTTGTGGTCCTATTCCTCCAGGATGGTGAAAGACTGGATAAAAAAGAGGCGAAACATAGACCTGAAACATCCCCATCAAGTCCTTGCGGAGTTAAAGGATAAGGGACATAAATGGGCAGTAGTTCAATCGTTGCATCTCCTCTGCGGGCATGAATTCTACCGTATGGTTGAGGAGGTGGGAGAGAGTCCGGTCAGGACGTCCATCGGTCTACCGCTTCTCACTCATCATGAAGACTATGAAGCAGTGGTAGGGGGATTGGGAAAGAATCTTTCGCAAAATGAAGATGAAGCAGTGGTTCTGGTAGGGCACGGAACCGACCATCCCATATGGTCTTCCTACTGCGCCCTTCATCACATGTTTCGCAAAAAGTTCGGCGCTCACATCTACGTGGGAGTGGTTGAAGGCGACCCTTCACGGGACAAGATAATCACTGCTGTGAAGGGGTCGGGTGTCGAGAAAGTCCGCCTTATCCCTTTTATGTTTGTGGCGGGCACTCATTTTCAGGAAGATCTTGCAGGAGATGACGATTCATGGAAGACCGCCTTTGAAGAGGAAGGCATTTCAGTTTCATTGGAAGAAAGAGGGCTCGGCCTTCGTCAGGAGATCGTCGAGATATTCTGCAGGCATATACGGGAAGCAATTAACGTTATCCCGTCCGATCTCCGGCCCGGATGAATGAAGAGATAAGACCTGAAATCCGCCATTCACTTAGACCGGTATGGTTCGATGAACACCGGAGCTGAAATCCGGCTGTGTGGATGAGAAGGTAGTGTCCCAATGGTTTGCATCCCTTTTTATCATTATGGTCATCGGCTTGTTTCTCTTTGGGGCAAAGAAAAAGAAGCAAAAAAATCAAAGGATCTCAATATGAACAGATATTTTCTCCTGATAGTCTATGTTAATCGCCTCTTCAATGCCGGCCGTGGCTCAAAGCACATCGGACCAGGCAAAAGAAACGATTTATACTCTGGAGAGCATCGTTGTCACAGCTGAAAAGTTGTCCGAATATTTGACGTCCATCAGGTGAACATCCGATACAAGGCAAATTGCGCTAACTGCTGGGTTTGTTGGTAACCATTCTTTAAAGGGGGAGTAATGAAAGGATTTGAGCTAAAATTTTGGCTTTAAACCAGCTTGTTTACAAAGTTCGTTTGCTGTTATTCTATCAAACTGTTTATGTCTTTTTACTGGTATGACTTTGGAACCATTGTAATAAATAGAATGTTTGCTTCCTTCTCTAAGCAAATAATATTTGTTCTTTTCAAAATAACGAATAAGATCACGCCGTTTGACTGACATGTTCAACTTCAATGGGTAGCTGCTCAATTAGTGCATTGCCAGGCGGTATCTCTTTGCCAAGTTTTTTGTAAGTAAGGATCATTTCATGAAGTGCATCTTTAAGTATAGATCGGCATTCTTCAAGGTCTTTACCTTCAGTTATGACTTCAGGCCATTCTACCAGTTGCCCCATATAACCTGAATCAATTTTTGTATATTTAGCAGTGTAATTGATCATAATTGACCTCCATTGTTTTAATAGTTATTTTAACTGTATATATTTATGGTGTCAAACAAGAAAATTAAGAGCAGCCGTATAACCGGACAAAGACCGCCTTTGAAGAGGAAGGCATTTCAGTTTCATTGGAAGAAAGAGGGCTCGGCCTTCGTCAGGAGATCGTCGAGATATTCTGCAGGCATATACGGGAAGCAATTGACATTATTCCGTCTGATCTCCGGCCCGGATGAATAGAGAGAGGAAAGACTTTATAAAAGGGGGTGATATTTCTATTCAGAAATTTTGAAACTCATTTGAATTATGCCTTTAAGCCATTGCCAGAGGTGCTATTTTGTTACTTCTTATTAACTACTTTGTCATAAGGTATTCGTTCTTCGTATAATAGTGGCTTATCTGTTGATAGGGGTTTGCGATAAGGCGTTACGTATAACAAGTAACAAAATAGCACCCCCGACAATTTATAGCTCATGATTGAGTTTCAAAATTTCTGATTCAAATAACCAATACCATACGGCTGGATGGTGGCCTTTGAGCCATAATAGGGAAACCGGTGTAAATCCGGTGCGGACCCGCCGCTGTGATCGGGGACAAAACCTCAGTTTGCCACTTTTCCGTCACCAAACGGGAGGGGAAGGCGAGGGTAGTAGGATGATCCGAGAGTCAGAAAACCTGCCGTTCAGTTCACATTTGTGGAGATGGTAAATCCTCAGATGTTATACGTTTAAAGGCACTTTCATATTGTTGCCCATCCGGAAATGTAATTTCCGAAAAAAGCGGCAATGGGTTGGGCCTGGAGGCTGATTATCGTGAGAACTTGGTTCTCTGGAACGTAAACATTGACAAACGAACATTTGAGGAGGTAAGTATGCAAACACAAGTGGAATTTGCGAAGAGTGGAAATGTAACCCCTGTCATGGAAGAGGTGGCGAGAGAGGAAGGGTTGGAACCGGAGGTTGTGCGTCAACACATCGCATCCGGGCGGATTGTGGCGACTCCGGCCGGAAATCGTAACGGCAAGGTAATAGGGATCGGTCTAGATCTTCGCACCAAGATCAATGCCAGTATCGGTACTTCCACGGACATGATAGACATAGACGCCGAGGTACGTAAGGCCCAGGCCGCTGAATCAGCCGGGGCTGATACACTTATGGAGCTGTCCGTGGGAGGGGATTTGGATGAGGTGCGCCGAGAAGTGTTGGCAGCGGTCAGCCTGCCAGTCGGCAATGTTCCCCTTTACCAAGCCTTTTATGAGGCAGACCGCAAGTACGGGGATCCGAACAAGCTCGACGAAGAGATGCTCTTTGAACTCATTGAGAGGCAGTGTGCGGACGGTATCGCCTTCATGGCTATCCATTGTGGGATTAACCTGTATACCCTGGAACGCCTGGAGCGTCAGGGTTACCGGTATGGAGGGCTTGTGAGCAAGGGGGGAACATCGATGATGGCCTGGATGAAGACCAACGGCCTAGAGAATCCTCTGTACGAGAAATTCGACAGGGTTGTGGATATACTGAAACGGTACGATGTGGTGCTCTCTCTCGGTAATGGGCTGAGGGCCGGGGCGGTGCACGATTCCTTTGATCGGGTTATGATCCAAGAATTGTTGATTAACTGTGAATTGGCAGAGGTAGGCCTGAAGATGGGCTGCCAAATGATGGTGGAAGGCCCGGGGCACGTTCCCATAGATGAAATCGAGGCGAACATCATTTTGCAAAAGCGTATGAGCAACTATGCGCCTTATTATATGTTGGGTCCTATCCCTACGGATATTATGGCTGGTTACGATCATATAGCTGCGGCCATAGGGGCTGCCCACAGCGCCAGATACGGCGCGGATCTCATATGTTACATCACACCTGCGGAACACCTCGCCCTGCCGAACGAGAGCGATGTAGTTGAGGGGGTGAAGACAGCCAGGATAGCGGCATACATCGGAGACATGGCAAAGTATCCTGGGAAGGGTAAGGCCAGGGACATGGCAATGAGCAAGGCGCGACGGGACTCAGACTGGGAGAAACAGTTTGAGCTGGCCTTCTTCTCCGATGAGGCGAAGGCGATACGAGATAGCCGCGCGCCTAAAGATAGCAGTGTGTGCACCATGTGTGGGGAGTTCTGTGCCAACAAGGGTTCTTTAGATCTATTCGGGCATTTACTGGCAGGTACACCCAAGGCGTGATCTCTGTGCTTTAGAGATAAGGGACGAGACCGAAATAATGTTTCCACCTGTGCAGTTGGTCGGAATATGGCTTGAGTGATCCTTGATGAACCTTCTTGAGTTATTTCGGCCTCCTCCCTATAGATTTACATATATTAAATTTTCACAAGGCCAGAGGGAGGAATCGGAGCAAGTATGCGATTGCCGTACCGGGACGCTGATCCCGCATGTGATGATTTCCAGCACCTAGATAACCTGGCAACAGCATGTTGGTATTCAGAGGTGTTGTTTGCAGCGCTCGAATTGAATATCTTTGAACATCTGGCCAAAGGGCCTCTCAGTCTATGCGAGTTGACCGCTAATACGGGGTGGGATCCCGATGGATTGGGTAGGTTCCTTGCCGTCCTCGTTGGTATGGGCCTCGTGGTGAAGTCTGACGGGACTTTTGCCAACGGAACCCTGGCAGACATGTACCTGACATCCGATGGCAAGGTCTCTTTGGGTAACTTCATTCAATATAGACGATACTCCCTCTCCCAGTGGCGAAGACTGGGCGCAAGGGTCAGAGAAGGCATCTCCACCAATGAGCGACCGGTTGATGAGCCCAGGGAGGCCTATCAGACAAGGGTCAGAGCATATGTTGAAGCTATGGATGGACAGGCTGTTCTCAAATCCGGGGAGACATTTGAGTATTTGGAGAACCTCCTGGTTACCCCACCGAAACGTATTTTGGACATCGGAGGAGGAGCCGGGGCGTGGTGCCGGGCCTTCCTGAAGCGGTGGCCCCAGGCGCATGCTGTTCTCTTCGACCTTCCCGAAGTAATGGTAGCCGCTGGCTCGCTTTACCCTGATCCTGAGGCATGGGCCGATATTGAACGGATTGCCGGAGATATCCTCCATCCATGCATCAAAAGCGGCACGTTCGATCTGGTGATATTATCGAATATCCTCCATGTATATAGCGAAGAGGAAGCAACTGTGATATTGGAGACTGCGGCAAGATGCCTTCGATCAAGAGGGACGGTGCTAGTCCATGATTATCTTGCAGATGAACATGATACGGATCCGTTGAAGGGGATATTCTATGACCTACACATGATGCTTAACACATATAACGGACGTGTTTATCGACAAGAACATCTTCTAGCCATGTTGAGTGCCGTGGGGTTGAGACAAAGCCGAACCTTTCAGCTCCGGTCCGATACATGGGTCATCTTGGCCCAACACGGTGAAGGGGGACACGGGTATCTCAACCGCGGGGAGATGCTGAAGTCCGAAGCAGGACGTTTGGGTTTCAGCTTTGCGCGTGTCATCAAGGCACAGGAGGTCTGCGTTCGTTCATGGGTAAGGCTCAAATGCAGGTTCGGATGTCCGCGGTACGGCCTTTGCCACACCTGTCCCCCTCACGCCCCTGATGAAGAGATGATGAAGGGAATCCTCTCTGAATATACGCATGCCTTGTTGGTGCAGGGCACTCCACCGTCGAAAAAGTTTCATGATCAGCTCCTTGAGCTTGAGAGACATCTTTTCCTGGCAGGATACACTAAAGCGCTGGCCTTTGGCGCGGGTCCGTGTCCTGTGTGTCCTGAGTGCGTCACTGATGTACCATGCAGGTTCCCGAAAAAGGCGCGTCCTTCAATGGAAGCATCTGGAGTGGATGTTTACGCCACAGCAGAGAGAGCGGGGTTAAAGATCAAGCCCGTAAGGTCGGACCACGGCTATGTCAAATACGTGGGTCTGGTCTTCATAGACTAGGAATACCAATTAAGAGTTAAAAATTTTAACTCTTAATTCGCATTAGGAGGGAAATCGTGCAGATCATAGTACTCGAACATCCAAGGGAAGGTTCTCCGAACCATTTCAATGATATCGCAAATGCGCCTATCTGCTCTTGCATGATGTCAGGTTACGCTGCAGCCTGCCTCCAGAAGGCTGGTTTTGAAGCAACCATAGTGGATGCGACGCATTGGACATTTGCCGAGACAACAAAACGTTTGCTCGATGACCCTCCCGATCTTCTTGCTGTGCATGCCGTATATTTCTGGGAGAAAACCAATTTGCTCTTTGATATGCTATCAGACTTGAAGCTAAATAACCGGAATGTGCTGATCTGCCTTTTCGGCTTCTTTCCGACACTGGCCTGGCGAGATGTTATGGAGCATTTCCCGAATGTTGATTATGTGATTGTGGGAGAACCAGAGGAGACGATTGTGGACCTGGCCCGCCACATGGAGAGAGGTCTAAATAGCGAGTTGAGAGGCCTGGCTGTGCATATTCACGACAAACCGGTGCTGTCGGGGATCCGCAGTCCCATCTCCAATCTCGATGAGCTTCCCCGTCCTATAAGGCCCGATCTTCAAAATGTAGATACTGTCAGTGTCTTGGCCAGTCGAGGTTGCTATAATGGATGTTCGTTTTGCCTTATACCGGCCTTAACAGGGGGCAAGACGGCCTGGAGAGGACGTTCCGTGCAAGATGTAGCCGGTGAGGTGAGTGAACTGGTACACATGGGCCTGACGGACATCTACTTTGTGGATCCCAATTTCATCGGTCCTGGCAAGGCAGGAAGAGAGAGGACATTTGAACTCGCCCGTTCGTTGTCAGAGCTGGGCATAACCTTCGGTATGGAGATACGTGCTGATGATTTTACCATCCCGCTTATAGAGTCGTTGGTTGATGCCGGTTTAACAAGTCTGCTTTTGGGCCTGGAAAGCGGGAGTCATAGTGTGCTTACCCGACTCCGAAAGAATACGAGTGTGACACAGAACGCAGCGGCTGTTGAGATGGTGCGAAAGGCCGGTCTGGAGCCTGAACTCGGGTTCATCATGTTCGAGCTGGAAAGCACACTGGACGACATAATAGACAACTTTCAGTTTTTGAAAGACAATCAAGTGCTTGATCGTTTAAGCCGCACTGTAAACATCCTCTCTCATCAACAGATCCTACTCAAGGGGACATCCGGATATGAAAGGGCTCTTGCGCAAGGGAAGCTTATTCCGAGAGGCTTACTCGGTTTCGAAGGTGGATTGGTTTACGATGATCATTGTGTGGCCTGGCTTTCCGGGATTGTGAAGTCCATTTGCCAGTTTGTGCTTCAAGAGATGGATAAGCCTCAATCGCCAATTTACTGGGAAAGAGAGCCTGAGGGCAGAGCCATATTCAGAAGGGTCAATGATCGTCTTGTGGAGATCTTTGAGCAATTGCTAAAGATGGGCATGAACATGACAAAGGGGCCTGATCCTGCATGGACGGAATCCCTTTTGAGGGAGTTTGTAGGGGATATTCAGGCCTTATCTCATAAAACTTAACGGTTACCCGGAAGTGGAGAAGAAATGGTTATGGAGTGTAAATCGCTGATGATCCAGGGAACGGGATCCCATGTAGGAAAGAGCATTATGGTGGCAGCGTTCTGTCGAATACTCAAGCAGGATGGGTATAATGTTGCGCCCTTCAAATCCCAGAATATGGCGTTGAACTCTTTCATAACTAAGAATGGCGGGGAGATGGGCAGGGCACAGGTTGTGCAGGCAGAGGCAGCCGGACTGGCGCCGGAGGTGGACATGAACCCTATCCTTATAAAACCTAATACGGATATAGGCGCACAGATAATAATCCATGGCAAGGTATACAAGAACATGTCCGCAAGCCAGTATCACGGATTTAAGGGACGTGCCGTTGAGTTTGTTCGGGAGAGTTTCACAAGGTTGGCAAATAGATATGACTTCATAATGATAGAAGGAGCGGGGTCTCCTGCAGAGATAAACTTGAAGGAAAATGACATTGCCAACATGGGGATGGCAGAGCTTGCCGACTGTCCTGTGGTGCTAGTGGGCGACATCGACAGGGGAGGGGTCTTTGCTTCCCTGGTGGGAACTATGGAACTGCTGGAGGAGGCAGAGAGAGAAAGGATCAAAGGCTTTATAATCAATAAGTTTCGTGGAGATGTTTCACTTCTGACCCCCGGGATCGATTTTTTGGAGAAAAGGACAGGGATTCCCGTATTGGGAGTCATACCGTTTTTCAGTGATATCTTCATTCAGGAAGAAGACGGGGTGGCAGTAGATCGGTTAATGTTTAAGGAGACAACCGGGAAGGTAAATGCGGCTGTCATCTACCTTCCTCACATCTCGAATTTTACGGATTTTGACCCACTGGAAAGAGAACCTGGTGTCAACCTCAGGTATGTTGGTTACGGTGAGAGCCTCGGAGAGGTAGATGTAGTCGTCATACCGGGGAGTAAGAATACGATTGATGATTTGAGGTATCTATATAATAGGGGCTATGTTGAGGAGATCCTCAGGCATTTTAAGAAGGGCGGGACTGTTGTGGGTATCTGCGGAGGGTATCAGATGCTCGGTGAATATGTTGATGATCCCGATCATATGGAGACATCACTTGGCAGCATGAATGGTATGGGCCTGCTATCCGTAAGAACAAAAATAGAGAAAGAAAAGATGACAAGTCAGGTTCGGGCAAAGGTTCACCCATCAAATCGTTTTTTCGAAAATCGGGGTGAACTGAGTGGTTATGAGATACACATGGGCAGGACAGAATCTCAGAAAGAAAGACCGATGTTTGAAATTGTCGAGAGGGGAGGCGCCCCGGCCAATATCTTAGATGGAGCTATCTCAGAAGATGGCAGGGTTTGGGGCACATATGTACATGGCATCTTCGATAATGATGCTTTTCGCGGGGAGTTTATCAGGAAGATAGAAAGGGCAAAAGGCTTGGCTGTGCCTTTGGCAGGCAAAACAGAAGGTCTCACCCCTTTCAACTATCGAGAGAGTAAAGAAACACATTACAATAAACTTGCGGCGCTTATCAGGGAACATATGGACATGGATGCCTTTTGTAGGATTGCCGGGCTTATATGAGGAAAAGAAAGGGATTGAAGAGCGGATTTACTACCGGGGCATGCGCCGCAGCAGCGGCCAAGGCGGCTGCGTTCAAGTTTCTTACCAGGGAAGAGTTGAAACGTGTGGAGATACCCCTTCCTGACAGAAGCAGGGTTGCATTTGACATTCATGATTCCGGTATCGACGGTGAGAGAGCGTGGGCCTCTGTGATAAAGGACGCAGGAGATGACCCTGATGTGACTAATAGAGCGGAGCTTAAGGCAGATGTAGGGGGGCAGGATATAGAGAAGGCTGAAGGCTGTTCTATAGTTATCAAGGGTGGCGACGGGGTCGGGGTTGTCACAAAACCCGGACTTCCGGTTGCCGTGGGTGAACCTGCCATAAATCCGGTGCCTATGAGGATGATACGGGAGGCCGTACGGGAAGTGATGAGCGAATGCCGGGGACAAAACGCAAAACGGGAAACGCAAAACGGGAAGTGCAAAAACAAGGATGTAAAATTGGAATTTCCAGCTCCCAACCTTGAGGTAACTATCTCGGTCAAAGATGGTGAAAGGCTGGCGAAGAAGACTCTTAATTCGAGACTGGGCATAATAGGCGGCATATCGATCCTAGGTACGACCGGTCTTGTAAAGCCCGTGTCATCTGAGGCATGGTGTGCAACCATCAGAATGTCGATGGATGTGGCACTGGCTATGGGCTTGAGGCAGGTAGTCCTATCTACGGGAAGAAGAAGTGAAAGGGCGATGATGGAGTGCCTGGGACTGCCTGAAGAGGCGTACGTAATGATGGGTGATTATCTCCTGTTTTCGGTAGCGGAGGCGGAAAGACACGGCTTCGAAAGGATACATGTTGCCGCACAGTGGGCCAAGATGGTTAAGATAGCCATGGGCATCCCCCAGACCCACGTAAGACACGGCGTTCTTGAAGTAAAGAAGCTTGCCGATCTCCTCGGGAATATGGGTTTTGAGGATACATCCGTCATAGAAGGCGCCAATACAGCAAGAGAGGTATTTTTCCGGCTTCAGGAGAGCGGAAGAGATGAATTCATAGCGGGGATCTGCCTGAAAGCGCGGACTGCTGTCAGGGGATGGCTTCCCCGTACCGATGTAATCTGTTATCTCATAGCTTACCAGGGTGGAGAGGTTATTGTTAGAACTGAATAAGCTTTATGTAGTGGGTGTAAGCTGGAAAGGGCTTGATGAGCACGGAGTAGAGGTTATCTCTTTGTGTGATGCAGTCATCGGTTCCAAAAGACAGATGGATAGAATGAAGAGTGAAGGGTTAAAGATTAAGAATTTTTTTCCAATATCGCCCCTTAACAATGCCGTGGATTTCATAAAAGAGAACCTGGGAAGGAAAAGGATGGCCGTCCTTGCCAGCGGAGACCCGTTGTTTTTTGGCATAGGCGGAAGGCTCCTCAAGGAGGTCGGGAAAGAGAATATTGAGTTTATCCCTGCCATATCGAGTATGCAACTTGCCTTTGCCAAGATAAAAGAGCCATGGGATGATGTTTTCTTTGTCAGTGTTCACGGAAGGGATCTGAAAAAGATTGTCACAGATATCCATATCCACGAAAGGGTGTGTATCTTCACGGACGGCAAGAACACCCCGGCCAGGGTTGCAGAGATCCTTCTTGAAAGGGGACTTGATTATAATGTCTTTGTCTGCGAGGACCTGGGGATGGATGGAGAGAAGACCACTGAGGGAGACTTGAGTGCCATAAGGGGGAAGGTGTTCTCCGACCGCAATCTAATGATCCTGTTTAAATCCCGAAATGTCAGTCCCCCCTCATACATCTTCGGACTTTCCGAGTCTGAGATAATCCACACCCGGGGTCTGATAACCAAAGATGAGGTAAGGGCAGTTACCCTGCATAAACTCCGTCTTCCCCGAGAGGGAGTAGTATGGGACATTGGTTCCGGAAGCGGTTCCGTGGCCATAGAGATGGCGAGGTTAAACCCGAAGGTAAGGGTATTTGCCATCGAGAAAGAGGAGGGCGAGGTCTCTAATATCTTCGAAAACAGGAGACGGTTCTACGCTCACAACGTTAAGGTTGTCCACGGGGAGGCTCCTGACGCGTTATCGGGTCTCCCGGAGCCGGACAGGGTCTTCATCGGCGGAAGCGGGGGAAGGTTGGATGGGATCGTGAAGAAGGTATCTGAAAACCTTAAGAAAGGTGGCAGGGTTGTAATCAATGCCACGACTATCGATACCCTGGCTTTGGGGAGACAGGTCCTGGAGATGGAGGGGTTTGCCCTTGAGGTGGCGGAGGTCTCAGTAGCCAGGGCAAAGAGGCTGAATGGGAGAGAACACCTCTCAGCCTTGAACCCGGTATTTATTCTTATGGGGGAAAGATGAGGAGAAGGGTATCTATTGTAGGTGCCGGGCCAGGAGATCCGGAGCTTTTGACCCTCAAGGGTAGAAGGCTTCTCGATGATGCAGATGTGGTTGTTTACGCAGGAAGCCTAATCAACCCTGCTCTTCTGAAAGGATTGAACGCGGAACTCTTCGATTCTGCAAAGCTCAATCTCGATGAGATCATAGAGATAATGAGGGATAAGGCAAAGAAGGGCAAAAAGGTAGTGCGTCTTCATTCAGGAGACCCGAGTATATATGGCGCCATTAAAGAGCAGATGAAGAGGCTCGACAGTCTCGATATCCCCTATGAGGTTGTCCCTGGGGTTAGCTCTGCTGTGGCGGCGGCTGCAGCGCTCAAGGAAGAGTTTACCCTGCCGGAAGTAACCCAGACCTTGATAATCACGAGGCTTGGAGGTCGAACCCCTGTGCCGGAAAAAGAGGCATTGCGAAGGTTATCCGAAATAAGGGCGAGCACCCTCATATTCCTCAGCGTGGGGATGATAGACAGGGTGGTGTCTGAGCTTCTAAACGGATATCCGGAGGACACGCCTGTGGCTGTGATTGAAAGGGTAACGTGGCCGGAGGAGAGGATCATCAGGGGGACACTGAAGGATATAGCCGTAAAGGTAAGAGATGCCGGCATAGAGAAGACAGCCATAATCGCTGTAGGTGATTTTATGCGGGGGTTGAAGAGGGAATCACGGCTCTATGATAAGGAGTTCAGCCATGGATACAGAAAGTAGTCCGGGGGGTGGGGCTCTGCATCCTAGATCGGAGACAAGATCTTCAGACATTGCTGTCATATGCCTCACAGTGGCCGGTCTTGAGCTGGCCATAAAACTATCGGGGTTTCTGCCTGGGATAAAGATATATTCCTATAAATCCTCGGACAAGGAACTTCCAACCCTACGAAGGTTCTCGTCCTTGCCGCTATTGATGGAGAAGATATGGCGTAAATACGATGCTCATATATTTATAATGGCTGCAGGTATAGTGGTGAGGGCAATAGCTCCTCTCATAAAAGACAAGAAGGTAGACCCTGCTGTCGTTGTCCTGGATGAGAAAGGCAGATTTGCCATAAGTCTCTTGAGCGGGCACGTGGGGGGAGCTAACAGACTGGCAGGGAAGGTAGCCGGTTTTTTTGACGGTCGTGCTGTGATAACTACCGCATCTGAGGTAAACGAAAAAACAGCCCTCGACATATGGGCTCTGGAGAGAGATTTACATGTGGGGGACTGGGAGAAATTGAAGAGACTGAGTGCCCGTATCGTGAACAGAGAAGAGATAAGGGTCTTCGTAGATGGTCTCCCCTACGAACTGCCTGGGGAGTTTACCCGTGTACTCTCTCCAAAGGATGCCCAGCTCATTATAACCAACAAGATAATGCCTTACGGTGCATTGTATCTCAGACCGAGGAACCTTGTGCTTGGCATCGGATGTAATAGGGGTACTGCAGAGGAAGAGATAGAGGAAGTTGTAGGAAATGTTTTCAGAGAGAGAGGGTTTTCCTTACATTCCATCAGAAATTTAGCTACCATTGACTTGAAGAAAGATGAAGGAGGTCTTCTCTCTTTTGCGGAAAGGTACGGACTGACAATCGACTTCTTCTCCAAAGAGAAGCTCAACAAGGTAAAGGGAGTGAAGAGATCTAAGGCGTCGATGAAAGCTGCGGGCGTCATTGCAGTGGCAGAACCGTCTGCTATATTATCGGCTCGTTCTTCTCTTTTAGTTGAGAAACAGAAAAGGGGGAATGTAACATTAGCAGTGGCAGGCTTTACATCGTTGGGATAGGTCCTGGAGGTTTGGAACACCTTACGCCAAAGGCAAGGCGCTCTATTGACAGCGCCGAGGTAGTCATAGGATATAAGACTTACCTCGGTCTGATAGAGCCCCTGCTCGTTGGAAAAGAGGTTATCTCTTCGGGGATGAGGCAGGAGAGAGAGAGGTGCGGTAAGGCTGTGGAGGTTGCCTCTGCAGGCAGATGTGTGGCCCTTGTAAGCGGCGGCGACCCCGGAATCTATGGCATGGCCGGTCTGGTCTTTGAGATCCTCTCATTGCATAGAGTGCCGCAGCCTTGTTTTACGGTTGAGGTTGTTCCAGGCATAGCAGCTCTCAATGCTTGTGCTTCAAGGCTTGGCGCACCCATAATGCATGATTTTGCATCTATAAGCCTCAGCGATCTTTTGACCCCATGGGAGGTCATTGAGAAGAGACTTGAGGCTGCGTCATCGGCCGATTTTGTCATCGTGCTTTACAATCCGAAGAGCAGGGGGAGGACTCAACAGATTACAATGGCGAGAGATACAGTACTAAAATACCGCGACGGCAACACCCCAGTGGGGATCGTCAGGCATGCCACAAGGGATGATGAGACTATAACGATTACCACGTTGAATAAGATGCTGGACAACCATATTGACATGAAGAGCACGGTAATAATCGGCAACAGCAAGACCTTCGTTTGGGAGGACTTTTTAGTGACTCCGAGGGGGTATGATGTTAGGAGCTAGGAGAGAGGAACTAGGAGATAGGAACTAGGAGATAGGTATAAGGTGTGAGGTATCAGGAGAGAGAAACGTAAGAGATGAAACCTGGTGGTTTTAATGAGGTGTGGCATGGTATGTAAGGCTGTTGTCATAGCGGGAACCCACAGCGGTTCGGGAAAGACTACAGTGAGCATCGGTCTTATGGCCGCTCTCAAAAGACAGGGGCTTATTGTGCAGCCCTTCAAGATAGGTCCGGATTACATAGACCCTGGTTTTCACAGTGCAGCTTGTGGAACACATTCATACAATCTTGACACCTGGATGATGGGTGAAGAGGGTGTAAGGGAAACGTTTTTCAATAAGACAAGGACTGCTGATATCGCCCTAATAGAGGGTGTGATGGGGCTCTTTGACGGTCGAAACGACCCTGGGGCAACATCCAGTACAGCCCATGTGGCAAAAGTCTTAGAACTTCCAGTGATCCTGGTGGTGGACGGGGGGAAAATGGCCCAGAGCGCTGGAGCGATCGTTTACGGTTTCGAGAACTATATGCCTGGGTTACAGGTTGCCGGCGTTATCTTCAACAACGTTGCCGGGGTTGCCCACTACGGCATGCTTAGAGAAGCCGTAGAAGAGAAGTGCAGGGCAGAAGCGCTCGGTTATGTACAGAGAGATCCCGAGATCTCAATACCAGAGCGTCACCTGGGCCTTGTCTCTTCCGGGGAGAAGAGAGACTTGCCGGAGATACTCGATAACCTTGCCGGGAGAATAAGCAGCCAAATAGATATTGACGGTCTTCTCCGTATTAGCATGATGGGCTGGGGTAAGACTGCTTCTAAAACGTCATTGCCCGCTTCGCCCCGTATTCCTACACCTTGTATTCGTGTTGCGGTGGCCCTTGACGATGCCTTCTGGTTCTATTACCAGGAGAACTTCGATATACTGCGGAGTGCCGGGGCGGAGATCGTCTTTTTCAGTCCGCTTCACGATGAGGGACTCCCCCCCAACATAGACTGCCTATATCTTGGCGGTGGCTACCCCGAACTCCATGCACGGAGGCTATCGGATAACAGGTCGATGATAAGAGCCGTAAGGGAGTGGGCAATGACAGGCTGCCCGGTCTATACGGAATGTGGCGGGTTTATGTATCTTACCGAAGGGATATACGACCTCAATAATGATTTCTTCGAGATGGCGGGTGTATTTACAGCAAGTGCCAGGATGTCTGGAAGGCGTCTTAGACTCGGCTATCAAGAGGTTGAGTTTTTGCAAAGGACGATACTCGGAGATAAAGGCGATAGGGTAAGGGGGCATGAATTCCACTACTCGGAGCTATTGGCTTGCCCTGAAAATGCGGAGAAGATATACAATATTATGGGGTCAGGGGGTGAAGGGTACAGAGTGGCAAACACCTTCTCAAGCTATCTTCATATACATTTCAGGAGTAACAGTCGCATAGGCGAGAACTTTGTAACATTCTGTAAAGGAAAGGGACGGGGACAAAATCTATAAAGACAAAGGACATTCGAATGGATAGAGGAGCTGATATAGAGAGGAGAAGCTTTGAGATCATCGATTCTGAGCTGAAAGGGAAGGGGTTCACGGAGTCAGAACTCCCCATTGTAATGCGGGTCATCCATGCTACTGCGGACTTTGATTTCGAGAGTAATCTCAGGTTTCACCCCGAGGCGGTAGAGGAGGGCGTAAAAGCGCTGAAGAGTGGGAAGAATATACTTGTGGATGTAAATATGGTGGCCTCCGGGATAAACAGACGACTCCTCAGGAGGTTTGGGGGAGATATAATCTCCCGGATCTCAGAGGTAGGCGGAGATGCGATAAAAGAAGGAAAGACGAGGGCAGAGAGGGCCATAGAGGACGCTGTTGATGAAAATATCGGTATTGTTGCGGTTGGTAACGCGCCGACAGCCCTCTTCAAAGTGATGGAGCTTATTGATGAAGGGATGCTTCGACCTGACCTTGTGATAGGGGTGCCTGTGGGTTTCGTAAACGCAGTAGAGTCAAAGGATGTCCTATTGGCGAAACCCTATCCGTTTATAACATGCGTAGGTCGAAAGGGTGGCAGCTCAGTGGCAGTTGCCATAGTGAATGGGATACTCAGGCTTCTGGAGGGTTAGGTCATTCACAAAGGCGCCGCGGCAGTCAGGTATAGATTTTCAGATATTAAATTTCACAAGGCCAGAGGGAGGAATCCGAGTAAGTCGTACATTGTAGTACGTCGTCGAGGATTCCGACCGATAACGCAGTGAAATTTGATATATGGAAATCTATAGTTAGAGTCCATCCGGAAATGAGATAGTTTTTGCAAGGTCAAGGATGCCACTGAGGAGTAGTATTATTATGAGTCGACCCTTTCACGGCGGTAATTTGACGGAAGCAGCCACAAAGTACGAAGTAGATAAAGATCGGATCGTAGATTTCAGTGCCAATATCAACCCGTTAGGTCTATCCGGGAGAGTACGGGAAGCCCTGTTGAGCAGTATAGACGCGGCTCTTCACTATCCTGAACCGTACTGTGAAGGGCTAAAGGAGGAGGTTGCCGCCTACTTGGGAGTGGATGACAACAATATTATAATAGGAAACGGATCCTGTGATCTCATATATATGATCCCCCGAGTCCTGACTCCGCATGGGGTTTTAATCCCTGTCCCCACCTTCAGTGAATACGAGTATGCAGTGAAGATAAATAAGGCGAGGTGTCGGTTCCTCCTCCTTGAGGAGACCAACGGTTTTTCTTTGAAGCCGGAGTCTATCCTGGATGACCTCGAGGATGTGGACATGACATTCATATGTAATCCTCATAACCCTACCGGCACTGTTATGATGAAGGAGGATCTTCTTTTTGTGGTCTCCCAATGTGAAAAGAGGGGGGTTAAGGTGGTTGTGGATGAGGCATTTATTGATTTTGTTGAAGATCATGATTCCCTAACCTTGGTAAGAGAGGCTGTTCTGCGAGAAAACCTTCTCGTTTTAAGGTCTCTTACCAAGTTTTTCGGCGTTCCCGGCCTGCGGGTGGGGTACCTGGTTGGGGGGAAGCTATTGGTTGAGAAGATTTCAGCAATGCAGCCCCCATGGATGGTAAACGTGATGGGGCGGATAGCTGCCAAGGAGGCGCTGGACGATCAAGTATATATTGAAGAGACAAGAAGGTATGTCGTTCAGGAGAGGGACTACCTTTTTTCGGAATTGAAGCGGATGAAGGGCATAGAGCCTTATCCATCGGGAGCCAACTTTATTTTTTGCCGGTTGGAGGCGGATGGGTTAAACTCAACCCAGCTTGCCGAAAAGCTGGGAGGCAAGGGTATCCTGGTTCGGGATTGTGCTACCTTTCGTGGGCTGGACAGTAGATTTATCCGGGTGGCGGTTAGAAGAAGGGAAGAGAATATAAGGTTGGTCTCTGCTCTGTTATCTGAAAATCTATAGGAGAGGAAAGTTGATAGGGAATATTGCTTTGGCTTATATGCTAGACATTTGCATCGGCGATCCCCGTTTCCTGCCCCATCCGGTAGAAGGTATGGGAAGGGCCATAGAGTTTTTAGAGAAAATCTTGCGCAAGCTTCCACTGAATCTCTACCTTTCGGGAGGTATCCTGGTTGTTATATTGGTAGGAGGGACTTTTTTGCTGGTAGGAAAGATCCTTTCCCTTGCCTTTCAATTCAATCCCTTTTTAGGTGAGGCGGCTACGGTTTTCCTCATCTATACTGCTTTGTCCGTTCGCGATCTGGATAAAGAGGCGAAGGAGGTATATCTGGCGTTGGAAGCCGGTGACATAGTCATGGCGAGAAAGAAACTCTCACTCATAGTGGGAAGGGATACTGGAGAACTTGACACGGATGAGATCGTGCGGGCTACGGTTGAAACCGTTGCGGAAAACACAGTGGATGGCATAATCTCCCCTCTCTTTTTCGCCTTCTCAGGTGGAGCGCCTTTGGCTCTAGCTTTTAAAGCAGTGAATACCCTAGATTCCATGGTAGGTCATAAGAATGAAAGGTATGCCAGGTTCGGGTGGGCCTCAGCCCGTCTCGATGACTTAGCTAACTTTATTCCTGCGCGGATATCCGCCCTTATGATTCCCCTGGCTGCCACTATCCTCAAAAGAAGGGGAAAGATCTCCCTTTTTACTATGGTTAGAGACAGGAAGAGGTCATTTAGTCCCAACGCCGGTATCCCTGAGGCAGCATTTGCAGGCGCCCTAGGGATAGCTCTGGGAGGAATAACCTATTACCGGGGAAAAAAGTTGTTTGTTCCTGTTAAGGGAGAGGATATAAAACCAAAGGACCCAGGAGATATTCTCGATGCCATTCGATTGATGTATGTCACTTCCTTTATTACGCTAATATTGGGGGGGGGGATAAGATGGTATTTGTGGGATCTGGTATGCTGAGAATCTCGTAACTTCTCAATAAATTCTTCTTACGCCCAACAAAATTTCTCGACCTGTTCAGAGGGAAGTTTGGAGCATCATATCGCTAAAGCTATAGTGGGGAAAAAGAATGACAAGGGTAGCATCCATTGACATTGGTACAAATACCATCCGCCTCTTGATTTCAGATATAGATACAGAAAATCTCAAAAGGGTTTTGACAAAGAGGAATATAACTCGACTTGGGGATGGGTTTGTCAAAGGAAGGACGATTTCATCCGGCGCAATTAAAAGAAGCATAAATGTGCTGGACGAATACTTGAAACTGGTTAAGGAATATGATGTGAAGAAAACATTCGCTGTTGCTACCAGTGCAGTTAGAGAAGCTGCGAATAGAGATGAATTTCTGAAGTTGGTTTATGAAAACACTGGTTTAGAAGTATGCGTTGTCTCAGGAAAAGAAGAAGCCATGATCACATTAGCCGGAGTTATCTCAGTAACAGGTGATCTCATGGATAGAGCTTTAGTCATAGATATTGGAGGAGGAAGCACAGAACTTGTAGTCGTAGATGGTAAGACCCCCGTTGCAGCTCATAGCTTAGACCTTGGAGTAGTGCACTTGACCGAGAGATTCATACGATCCGACCCCCCTAGTTCTTTCGCATTGGAAAAACTGAAGGAGTTTGTTTACAATGAATTGTACTACGTATTAAAAAACATCATTGAACCACAGGTCGGACCTAGCCTTTCTTCATTAGTTGGAACTGCAGGCACAGTTACTACACTAGCTGCGATAACCCAAGAAATGAACACATACGCCCCAGAGAGAATAAACGGGTGTGTTTTGACAAGAGAATCGGTAAAGGCTATCTGGAACAGGCTAAAAAAAATCCCTGTATCAGAACGATGTATGCTCCCTGGTTTGGAGAGAGGGAGGGAAGATATAATCTTGGCCGGCATGGTTGTTGTTCTAGAGATAATGGAGGTCTTTGACTTTGGTGAGATGATGGTCAGCGACTATGGACTTTTAGAGGGAATAATTATTGATGCTTTCAGGAAAACTTGAAGATTCAAAGTTAGCTACGCTAGTGCCCATCCATAAATGGCCTATTTTCAGCAATCTCTGTATCAGACTCAGATTTTAATCCTCGGAATGAATCAAGAAGGTTCGTCAAAGATCATTAAAGTCATGTTCCGACTAATTGCACAGGCTGCAATTTTTTGACACTGAGACCCAATTTTTTGACACCAATACCCTTGCAACTCCATGTAACTTCTTAATAATCTAAAAGGAGAATAGGAACAAGGCCGAAACAACTTCCCCATTTGTGCATCTCATCTTCAGGCCATCTTTTCCCGATCTTCAAACACAAAATCCTCAAAATAGTTCGACTATTCCTGCAGTTTTGCGTTTTCAGATCGAACAAATCTAACCTAAATCTGAACGCCAACTTGATGAAGTTATTTCGGCTCCTTCCCTAAGAATCTTTCTCAAAATAAATCAAAAAGATCCTCCAAAGATCATTCAAGTCATATTCTGACCAACTGCACAGGCGGAATATTTTTTGAAACATACAGAATTCTGTTATCAAGGAATGTGGCATACTTATTGCAATCATGCTTTACTGTTATTGCAAAGAGAAGTGAAGTAATGTGGAGTGATGTCTTTAGCTGCTCAGATAAACTAGCGAGACTTTCCAATATCCTGGCCATGGTAAGGAATAACTACAGATAAAGGTAAAGCAGGTTTTTGGCTTTGATTTCAATTGAATTTTAAGGAACATACGATACCGGGTGGGGATCCTGACCTAAATATGTGATTAATATTAACGGATCGTATTCCAAAGTGATGGGTTCTTAAAGGGACCCATGCAAGGGCATATCCCTGAATCAAGAGAGAGGTGAGGAATATGGAAAACAATTATACCCCAGAGCAACTTGATAACATTGAGAGTGTCCTGGCAGAAGACCTGATCGAGGCAGGCGCCAACTCTGTCATTTTCCTCGATAGAGCCGGCAATATCATAGCAAAGAGTGATAACGGCCATTGCAATCATGATGTGTATTCCTTGGCAGCTCTCGGGGCAGGTAATTTTGGTGTAGTTAATGCCATGGCCAATATTGTAGGGGAGGACGAATTTTCATTGCTCTTTCACAAAGGACAAAAGGAAAGTTTGCACTTTACTAAAGTAAATGAGGAATCCTTGCTGATCACCATATTCGGCAAAGAAGTATCTCTCGGTTTCTTACGTCTGAAAGTAGCAGAAGCTATAAAAAAAATAATAAACGCCTAAAAGGGGTGAAATGGTCATTGTGTTGCCCTGGTTATCTCTTTTGTTTCAAGATATGGAGTTGGTTTGAATATCTTTATTGGTTTAACTATTTAAGGAAACCAATCGGTCGTTTTTGCGGAGGAATCTGTTTTGGCATTCATAAATCTGAAGAACAAAGAGGTTCAGGTAAAGATAGTCTATTACGGCCCAGGAAGGGGTGGAAAGACCACAAATCTAGAATACATCAATACTAAGTTTAGGGATAGAATCAGGTCGGAGATGGTTAGCATAAAAACCTACGGAGATCGAACGCTTTTTTTCGATTTTCTCCCTTTTGAAGTAGGAAAGATAAAAGGGCACGATGTCAGGGTACAATTGTATACAGTGCCGGGGCAGATCAAGTACAATGCCACGAGACGATTGGTCCTGAAGGGAGTGGACGGGATTGTATTTGTTGCTGACTCCATGACTGTACAAAGAGAGAAAAATCTACTCTCCCTTAAAGGGCTTCAAGAAAATTTAACAGCCCACAATAAAAATATCTTCGGGGTGCCCTTGGTATTGCAATATAACAAAAGGGACCTGAAAGACGAGAACATCCCGCTCTTGTCTTTGGACACACTGGAAAAAGACCTTAACAACCGTTTGAAAGTACATTCCTTTGGGGCCAGTGCCGTTACAGGAAAGAATGTCCTTCCAACCCTGAAAAAAATAATATCCATTACTATGTTGTCTCTGCAAAACGATTTAAGATAGGAGGGTAAGGATTTGAGTCATAACAGCGATGGCACCATAACCATGGAGTTGGATGAACGCTTTGATGAACTGTTTGGGGAGGACAACAAACAAGATAGAACTCCAAAAGATATAAGTGTAACCAGTCTGGAAGATTTGCCGATTAAAGATCTGAAAGGCGCTGTTCTGTCACTCGAATGGGAGATAACTGATAACATCATACTTAGTTTCAATGATGAGATAAACAGATTAAGGGAAACCTGGAAAGGTGACAAGATTCTCCTCATGTTCCTTCGGTTACTTGATGCGGTGGGGAAATACATAAGGACAAGAAAGGAAAAAGCCCATCCTAGTTCTATAGAGTTACTCCACTCAGTTTATGATAGTCTCGAAAAAGTGATATTGGCCAAGGGAATGTCTGAAAAGGAAAAGATGAGGATACTCCACGCCGAGGTAAAAAAATTTAATGAATTAAAAGAACAGGTCGCCCTTGCAAAGGCAGATCCTCCCGAAAAGGTAGCAGTTCCCTCCCTTGAAGCAATAGAGATAGTGAGTGACACTCCTGCCACGGACGCTGTGGATTTAGAAAATATCAGTGCCACCAGTTCGGAAGATTCACCGATCAAGGCTCTGAAGGATATCGTCCTGTCATTCGATTCAGAAATAACCGATAACATCATATATAGCTTTGGGGAAGAGATAAATAGACTTAGGGATACATGGAAAGGTGACAAGGTTCTCCTCATGTTCCTTCGGTTACTTGATGCGGTGGGGAAATACATAAGGACAAGAAAGGAAAAAGCCCATCCTGGTTCTATAGAGTTACTCCATTCAGTTTATGATAGTCTCGAAAAAGTGATATTGGCTAAGGGAATGCCTGAAAAGGAAAAGATGGCGATATTTCGCGCCGAGTTCAATAAATTCAACGAAATAAAGGAACAGATTGCCGAGGCAAAAACCGTTGTTCCCAGTAGGATAGCGGAAGGGCAGACTGAGACAACAATTCCAGACTCGCTTAAGGATGGACAGGTAATCAAAGGGTGCGATGTTACTCCTTCGTTGACAGCTTCCGACATAATGGTAGATGATGACAAGGTCATTGAAGAAGAGCAGCTAGATCTCGGGGAGGCAGTGATCGAAGATGAGGATACGGTTTCTTTGATGACAGCTTCCGACATAATGGTAGATGATGACAATGTCATTGAAGAAGAGCAGCTAGATCTCGGGGAGGCAGTGATCGAAGATGAGGATACGGTTTCTTTGATGACAGCTTCCGACATAATGGTAGATGATGACAATGTCATTGAAGAAGAGCAGCTAGATCTCGGGGAGGCAGTGATCGAAGATGAGGATACGGTTTCTTTGATGACAGCTTCCGACATAATGGTAGATGATGACAATGTCATTGAAGAAGAGGTCTCCACTTCCAAAGCTAAGACCAAGAAGAGGTCATGGTTTTCGAGAAAACGTAAGAACGATAAAGATTCGCATGAGGATATGGAGACTCAGCCAGAAGATGATGTGCTTATTGATGGGAGGCAGCTAGATCTCGGGGAGGCAGTGATCGAAGATGAGGATACGGTTTCTTTGATGACAGCTTCCGACATAATGGTAGATGATGGCAAGGTCGTTGAAGAAGAGGTCCCCACTTCCAAAGTTAAGACCAAGAAGAGGTCATGGTTTTCGAGAAAACGTAAGAACGATAAAGATTCGCATGAGGATATGGAGGTTCTGGCTCTGGCTACCCAAGAGGAGGGAATGGGTGGCCAGGAGGCGGTCAATGAAGAGGATCTTGGATCTCCTGACAGAATAATACCTGATACGTTGGCAGCACACGATACGCTAGAGGAGAGAGAAGCGGATCGCATAGAGGAATTTGTTGAGAAAGACCATGTTGTTCCTGAAATGATAGCCCAGGATAGATTGGGAAAAGGTGATGGGTATGTTGAAGAGGCCGGCGAACCTCTCCACCATACGGAGCAGGTATCATGTTCAGTTGAGGGAAGTGAAACGTCTTCTTATGAGGCCTTTGCTTTTGCCTTGGAGGATCTCAAGGATACAATTAAGACTGAATTCACTTTCCTGAGAGAAGAGTTGAAATTGTGGAGAGAAGGGAATTAAATTGGATTTCAACGGTTTTCGATCAGAAGAAAAGAACCCCGTTGAAAAACCATAGTCAACGAAACTGCACGATTGTAAGGAGTGTACATGTATTGTACAAGCCATCGGAGGAATTGCCATGAATATTTCCTCAGATGAGATGTTTGTTATGGTTTTCAGGCGTGTGATGAGAGACGATCTTGAGGAATTTTCTCTTGACAGTCATATGTTTAAAGTCCTTATGGAGTTGGATGGCAAAAAAAGCCTCGCTGCGGTTACCGAGAAAATTGGCCTAAACATGGGCAATATTAGAAGGGTCATCTCTAAGCTTCTGGAACTAAAGCTCATCGAACCTATCCAGTCCACAATTTCAACGCTTGATAAGGGCTTCTTTGAGGGTCTTTGTGCCCAGCTATCCCTAGCCGTAGGTCCGATAGCTGAGATATTGATTGAAGATGCGGTGACTGATCTAGGGCATAGTTTATCGCAGGTTCCAGACTATCGGGCAGCAGAGTTGGTAGACTTACTTGCTCAACACATTCAGCGCGAAGACAAAAGGATCGATTTTAAGCATAATATGGTTAAGCAGATCAGGGAAAAAAGATAATGACAGGGTGCTGAACAAGCTTTCATCTTCTCTCCCTGGAGTGAGTCTTGCCCCCATGAGGACCTATCCACTGGGTGTGCAAGTGTAAGGCTTAAGAATCAAAAAAAAACAGGAGATGGATGGAAATCTATAGTCGCTAGGCCAATATATTTCAAACTGTGCAGTTACTCAGCAATAGTGCATATGACTTGAATAATCTTCTCCTCACGGCTTGATTCATTTTAAAGATTCTAAATTCGTTACGCTAAATTGTAGATAACTCGGTCGCAAACACTAAGAATCTTTATCAAAATGAATCAATAAGGTTCGTCAAAGAGCATTCAAGTCATATTCCGACCAACTGCACAGGTCGATATATTTCATTAGCTCAATGGCTTTTTGGATCTGCGGGCAGTTAAAATGGCCTTTTCTAGATGAAAGCTTAAATAATAACATCTAATTAAGGAGTTCAGCCATGATTGTTTTTTGTGAGGAATGCGGGAAAAGATACCGAATAGACCCCTCAAAGATTAAGCGAGAAAAGGTCATGGCTAAGTGCCAATCCTGTGGTTACATGATAAAGGTTTCGAAAGCTGAAGTTACGCCTCAAGAACAAAGGGAGCCCCGACTCCTAGAGAAAACCTTCGTTGAATTTGATGGAATTCATCAACCCGATCAACCCGCTTTAGAGCGTGAAGAAGTGCATAAATCCGCCACGAACAAGATGCTAAAAACATCTGATGTTAAGTCGAGAAAATTTGGCCTAACAACCAAATTCATGCTTTTTATTTTGGTTCCGGTTATCATCATTTATGGTATTAGTGTCTTTTTCTCAATGAAAAACATATCACAGAATCGTGATCTTATCATTATGGAAGGTTCGAAGGCTATTCTGAGCATGGCCGAAGAAAGGACTGTCATGTTTTCATCTACTGTAGCCACGCAGACGAAACACTATCTCCTCAATCATCCGGATTTGGAGAAAGAAAATTTCAATGATGATATCAATTTCAAAAGACTAGTAGAACAGAAGCTCGGTTTGACAGATTACACTTATCTTTTTTCTGTTCCAGACGAGAACGGATTGAGCAGTGTGTGGGTACATCAGGATTCAAACCTTATCGGTACTGACTTTCCCAAGACGATGATTAAAAATCTTAATAAAGAGTCTCACAAGTGGTGGAAAATATACAATCTGGCTTATAACGGTAAAAAATCTAAGGGTTATTATAAGTATCAGGATGCAAAGGGTAAGGAGCGAGAAAAGTTCATGGTATGTACACCTGTTGAGGGGACGGATTACGTTATTGCTACGACACTCCATGTTAAGGAACTTAGTTTGCCAGTAAAGAAACTGGAGAGAGAAATTACAGATTTGACGGCGAAGATGGGAAAGTTAAATGTGCTTGGGATGGCAGTGGGACTTTTTGCCATCGCACTAATTATATCCATTTACGGTCGTAATCTCACCCGCAAAATAAGGTTTCTCTCTCAGGTTACAGAACGTATCAGCGTCGGTGAGCTGGATGCCCAAATAGAGGTCAATTCAAAGGACGAGATAGGAGACCTTGCAGATGCGATCTCACGCATGCAGGCTAGTATCCGTCTCTCCATAGAGAGGTTACGAGGGCGTAAGTAAAAAAATGCAGGTCGATAGGTTGAGGCGTTGAATCATTCAATAATATTACACGGGTTCTTTTGCCCCCCCCTTACTATATTTAGGAGAGAGTGATAAAATGATTGTTTTTCCAAAGGAAAAGCCTGCTGTTGAAAATCTGAATAGTTATTATTTAGATATACAAAAGCTATTTGAGCATTATCAGGGTGAGTTTGGCTCAGGCAGCATCCATTTTAAGTCTCCTTCTTCGGAAGGGGTAATATTTTTTGATAAAGATGAACTCCTGACAGGCGTTTTTCAAGATAAGGATGGAGAAACAGAAGGGAAAGCGGTGATAGACTGTATTATTGAAGCGGCGACTGACAAGAATTTTACGATAAACATCCATGAGTTAGATCCATGGGAAGTCTATTTTTGGGCCAACATACCAGGCGCAGAGAAAATATATGAAGACCTCAGCACAGAGTTTACCGACCTTGAAGGACTAATAAAAAAGATGGGAATGGAAAAGCTTACCGGGTATATAGATGTCTCAATCAAAAACGGGAAGGAAGGCGGTCTCATATTTCTCAATGATGGGGACATCATAGGTGGTTCTTTCTCTTGGGAGAAAGGAAATGTCAACCATTCCAAAGATAGACAAGAATTCCTTATCCAGAAAGCAAAGGAATCGGGAGGCATCTTTCAAGTTAGCAAAATTTCATGGACGAAGAAGGACACAGTAAGTGAGGTTAAGGAGACCAGTGAGAAATTCCCATCCAATGTTCTCACTATGCTGGAAGAATTCATAGGCATATTCGAACGGATAGTCACGTGTAATAAAAAGATAAAAACAGATTGCAGTACCCTTTTAAAAAGGAAATTTATGGAACAGGTAGACAAGTATGATTTTCTTGATCCCTTTGTGGGTGAATTTGAATATTCTAACCAGAAGATAACGTTTTTAGGGGACGCCAGTGCCGAAGAGTTAACTAAAGGGATAATAGAATCTGTGAAGGAGCTGGCATCAGAAATCGGAATCTTGCCTTGGCTCATGAAAGAGTTGGAGTTTTGGTTTCAAGAACATGCAGAAGAACTCGCGACATACGATATCGGTTTCTGATACATCCTTTCCTTTAAGGGGCTTTTCAAATATCTCTGACCCTCCCTAGCCTATTGTACATACGTTACACTTCACAATATGCACAGGTTTACAAAATAGTACGCAGACAGACTTGGGTACCGATAAGAAGGAATTTCAATGACAAGAAATATACTAGTCGTTGATGATGACCAGGAGATGCTGCTCTCTCTCAAAGAGGGACTTGAAGGCTATGGTGAGAACTTTTCCGTTTTAATGGCAGGGGATGGCCTAGTTGCTGTAGAAAAGCTTAAGATAAGTCCCATTTCTCTCGTTGTTTCTGATATACGAATGGGCCGTATGGATGGATTTACACTCCTAACTTACATTATGCAATATTATCCGGGCATACCGGTAATACTGATGACGGGATACGGTACAGATGACACGGAAAGACAGGCTTTAGCGAGAGGAGCTTTAGGGTACATTGAAAAACCTTTCACTATTGAGAACCTGTCAAGGCAAATCATGACCGTCACAAGAAGAGAATCTGACGGCGGTACACTACAAGGCATCTCCTCAGGGAACTTCTTGCAGTTGATAGGTATGGAAGAAAAGACCTGTACTATCAGGTTGGTTGACAAACTATATGACAAACATGGAGTCCTTTTTTTTAAGGAAGGAGAACTGTTAAATGCCAGGGTTGGTAATCTACAGGGCGAGGCTGCGGCTTATGAGATTTTCGCTTGGGATGAAGTAAACCTTTCCATCCAGAATGCATGCCATCAAAAAGAAAGGAAAATCAAGAGTGATCTCCAGGCTGTCCTCCTTGAGGCGATGCGGTTGAAAGATGAAGCAGCCGATAATGGGGAAGAACCGGTATCCCCTTTAGAACTGAAGGAAGAATCCGGAAACGGATATGAAGTGCGTGAATCAAAGGAGATGAGCATCACAAACCACATTAAGAGCAAGGTGGAAGGGAAATTAGGTAAAAAATGCGGATTAATGGACATATGTGAGGACGATTCATGGGATAGCTTGCTGACGCAAATGGCAAAGATAGGGGAGTTTTTGGGCGCCGGAAAACTTAAGCTTGTCTATGTAGATAAAGAAGAATCAAATGATTTCATACTATTGCCGGGTCAAGAGACCACCGTGATTTCAGTAAACCCAAAATGCCCCAGGGAAAGAATAATACAAGCCCTAACAGATAAACAGACGCCATGACATAAGGGATACATGAAAAAACTTTTTAAACATATTTTGAGTACGGAGGATGTTAAGGGGATCATGTTGTTCTCTTTTGAGGGCGAGCTTATCTTCAAGAAGTTTTCCTCTCCACTGTCGGAGGAACCTAAGGGCAGTGCACGGTGGTTGAACGTTATTAATTCCTTGAAAGGTGTCAAAGAAGTAGATGTGATATTTGAAAAAACCAGACTTTATGCGAGGAGAACAGAGCACGGCTATCTTCTGATTCTGATGGGTATTTTCGCACCGATCGCTATGATTAGGCTTAATTGCGATGTACTCTTGTCTTCTTCAAAGCAGATGGGAATAATCAAAGGTTTGAGAGGTCTTTTGAAAAAGGCAAACTGAGAAAAGTCTCCTTCGCCCATCCTACCGATCGACACAGAAGTCAGGATGGTAAATAGTTATTTCGTCTTCCTCTCTAATTATGATTTCTCGGCAATTCTAATTTAATGAGCCAAATTTTGGCCAAAATTTGGAAAAGGTGGTAAAGAAATGAGCGAATATCTAACCAATGAAAAGATTGATTTCAGCTCAAGGCTAAATGAACCGGAGGCCTACTATTCTATGGGGTTGCTTATCGAATCTCAGGTGGCTTATGAAAAAATCCTGTCAGACATGCCGGAAATGGAAGCCGATTCGCAAGAAAAAATTAGAAAGAGAATTGCTGAAATCAATAAGGAAATCATAGAGCTGGATGAGGGCGAAGAGGAAGTCACACAGGCGTCTGAGCTCACACACGAAGAACTTTCCTTTGAAAAAGAGGACCTGATCGGCAGTGAAGAGGACTCAGAAGCTCTAAATAGTGCTTCAGCTTTCGAGAAACTGGGGCTTTTCAAAGAGGCCTTAGCTGAATATGAAAAATTATTAAAGTTTGACCATCCCCCAACCAAAATAATCCCCGGTCTTGCAGAATGTCTTTTTAATATCTATCCTCCTGCCAAGGTAATTGATCAAGCGGAAAGAATTATTAATAAACAGGGTATCGAAGATCAAAAAAGGGCCCGGATCAATTTAGTACTAGGCATGGAGATAGAAAAGAGAGGGCATAAGGATCTGGCCGTCGACCTCTATAAATCTGCCATGAAGATCGATCCGAATGATGTTGAAATCAAGAATAAAGTGGCTTCCCTAATGGCCAACGTATCTTCAGGATCGAAAATGATGAAAGGCCCCGATAAATCTGTCAGCACACCTAAAGAAATCCTGGAAGCAGTAACAGAAAAGGAAGGATCCGCCTCTGAAAATAGTACTCAACATACATCGGTGGAACATGGCGTGGCTATCGAAGAGAAAGAGCTGGATTTTGATATTATTGAAGATTTTTCTCTTGAGGAAACAGAGATACAGGAAGATGTGAAGGAGCTACAAGGACATGAAACGTTAGGGTCGGATGAAGAAATATGGGATTGCGGAGAGGTAGATAAGCTTACAGATGTGAAGGAGGAATTAGAGGCACAAGAGTATGAAACCCTGGGAGTGGATGAAGAGATAAAAGGACTCGAAGAAATATGGGATTGCGGAGAGGTAGATAAGCCTGCAGATGTGAAGGAGGAATTAGAGGCACAAGAGTATGAAACCCTGGGAGTGGATGAAGAGATAAAAGGACTCGAAGAAATATGGGATTGCGGAGAGGTAGATAAGCCTGCAGATGTGAAGGAGGAATTAGAGGCACAAGAGTATGAAACCCTGGGAGTGGATGAAGAGATAAAAGGACTCGAAGAGATACAGGATTACGAAGAGGTAGATAAGCCTGCAGATGTGAAGGAGGAATTAGAGGCACAAGAGTATGAAACCCTGGGAG
>Ga0209345_10001082_pt1 | contig 33918 bp, 29 predicted proteins | sample Cruoilmetagenom7_FD_187294 | JGI IMG/M metagenome (GOLD analysis project Ga0209345, IMG submission 187294) | Oil polluted marine microbial communities from Coal Oil Point, Santa Barbara, California, USA - Sample 7 (SPAdes) (version 2) | ecosystem: Environmental > Aquatic > Marine > Oil seeps ...
ATGGGCGGACACCACTTCAGTATGATATTCGACACCCAGGGTATCCAGAATCGTTGCAGCCTCTTCCATGGTGGGCCAGTCTGAACGTGATCCCATCACGATCGCCACTTTTGCGCTCATCGGTTATCTACTCCCGTCATCACTCTGATTGCGCTGGCAGCTTGGGCACCAAAGCGCGATCCGGTCGGGTTTTCCGGCCAGACCGGAAAACGGAAAAGCGGAATTATAGCAAGCACCGACACAAAATTCCCCACTGGATCAACGGATACGACAGACGCGTGAGCTGGCCAGGGTGATCAGCCCTTCAAGTTCCAGCTGCATCAGCAACGCCTGCAGGCGAGACAGGGGCAAGCCTGACTCACTCACGAGGTGGTCAAGCCAGAGCGGCTCCCAGGGAATGTGCTGCAACAGTTGCTGCAGCTCGGGTGACAGTGAAGCATCCGGCAACAGGGTCGCCTCACGGGCCGGCTTCTGCTCCGGTACCATAAGCCCCAATATACTGCCCAGCTGTTCAACGACCTGAGCGATGGTTTCAACCAGCGTTGCCCCCTCACGGATCAGGGCATGGCAGCCACGGCTGAGCGGGTTATGGATAGAGCCAGGGATGGCGAATACTTCACGCCCCTGTTCCAGGGCCTGCCGTGCCGTGATAAGCGAACCGCTTCGCAGCGCAGCCTCCACCACCAGAGTGCCCACCGACAGACCACTGATAATGCGGTTACGGCGCGGAAAGTGCCCCTGCAGCGGCGCCGTTCCGGGTGGATATTCCGATACCAGCGCACCGCCACTGGCCAGAATCTGCTCTGACAGTCGTTGATGGCGACGCGGATAGATCCGATCGACACCGGTTCCGAGCACGGCAACCGTCGCGCAATCGGCGTCCACACACGCCTGATGCGCCGCCGCATCAATGCCCAACGCAAGACCACTGCAGGCAATGACGCCGGACTGCGCCAGTGCGGACGCAAAGTCATACGCCAGCTGCACACCGCTTCGACTGGCATGGCGGCTGCCGACAACACCCAACTGCGGCACGTTCAGTGCCGTCACTTCGCCCTTTAGCCACAATGCCAGTGGCGGGTCTGGAATGGCCGCAAGCAACTCGGGATAGTCGGCATGGTCGAGTCCCAGCACCTGAATGCCCAGTGTGCCAGCCTGCTGCCAGAGTTGGCCAGCCTCGATGAACAACGGGCCTTGGTATTGAAACTGGTGTATCGCCTCGAGTGTATCGCGGCGCAATCGGATGGTGGGGGGCAGGGTGATCTCGGCTCTGAGCAGCCGGGTGATGCAGATGCCTTCCTGGCGGAGTCGCGCCAGCGTTGCCGGGCCAATACCCGGCAGTTTGCTGGCTGCGATCCACTCCCTTGGATCGCTCATAGCTGTTTTTCCTTAACGTCCGGGTGCGCGCAGCTCGTCGCCGACAGAGATCACATTGGTCGCCTTGAGTACCAGTCCATAGCTGACACGTTCAAACGCCTTGAACACCATCAACTCACCGGCACGCTCAGCCGGCAGCGAGATCATCTCGCCACTGACCGGATCCTTCACCTGCTCGCCTTTCTTGTAGACCGCAAACACATGGCCGGGCTCGACACCATCCGCTGCCCCAAAGCTCAGCGCGACAGCGTCAAACTGACCCACCTTGGCTACCCCACCCAGCACGTCAATGATAACGGCGTCGGACAGATCGGGGCCTGGCTGCGGGTGGAAGACCGACTGAATTCGCTCTTCTCCGCTGGGCAGAAGGCGGTCCAGCTTGCGAACCTCTTCACGACTGCTGCGAAGGTCCAGCGTCAGGATATCCTCATCCCGGGCTGAGATTCGGGCATCGGCCACCTTGTACAGCTCAAAGCCAAGAAACTCGCCTGTTACCGGGTGATGGTACTCACGCGCCGGGCGGTAAAGACTCTGGATCTGGATCTCTTCATCCACCGGGGTGCCACGGGCGTAAACTCGATCACCTGCACCGGCGATGATGCTTTCGTTGCGCCCGCCAATCACATAGGGGGCCGTTTCAACCACATCCTGATCCGTCACAATATTGTCGTTCAGAAAGCTGGCGATATCACGCAAAGGAATCGCCGGAATCGGCTGCTCCAGAGGCTGCACCCTGACCTGCGGGCTCAGTTTGCGAATGCCGCGTTTCAGCCCCAGCCTCGGCTGACCATCAACCCAGGTCAGGTACACCACATCACCCGGGTAGATCAGATGAGGGTTGTCGATCTGCGGGTTAACGTTCCAGACTTCAGGCCAGCGCCAGGGGCTCTGCAGAAATCGACCCGAGATGTGCCACAGGGTATCCCCCTTGACCACCACATATTCCGTCGGGTGTCCGTCCTGGAGTTGTATCCGGTCGGCACGTTCCGCTGCGGTCGCAACACCTGCCCACATCAGGCAAGCTCCGACCAAGCCATAAAGCAATCCTCTCATTATTCAGCTCCCTTGTACGTTTCTGGCCCGGGCAACCCGCCACACGAGCGTGCTTGAAGGCCGCAAAGCAATGCATCAGGCAAGTTATTCAGTATAATGATGGCAGATCAAACTTTTTGCCACTAAACAGCCGGATTTTAACCTCCGACAAAGCAGATTACCTATGGCCAAGCTCAATATTCTTGAATTTCCTGATCCGCGTCTACGCACCATCGCGGAACCCGTCGAACAGGTGGATGATGCGATTCGTCAGCTGGTCGATGATATGTTTGAAACCATGTACGACGCACCGGGTATCGGTCTGGCCGCCACTCAGGTGAATGTGCACAAACGTGTCGTCACCATCGACATCTCTGAAGATGGCAGTGAGCCTCTGGTGCTTATCAACCCTGAGTTCACCGTACTGCAGGATGAGCTGGAACAGATGCAGGAAGGCTGTCTCTCTGTGCCCGGTTTCTATGAGGATGTTGAGCGCCCCAATCGCATTTTGCTCAAGGCGCTGGACCGTGACGGAAACCCTTATGAGCTGGAAGCGGAAGGGCTGCTGGCCGTATGTATCCAGCACGAGCTGGATCACCTCAACGGCAAACTGTTTGTGGACTATCTGACTGCGCTCAAGCGCAATCGCATTCGCGGCAAGCTGGAGAAAAAGCACCGGCTTGAAGCCCATCAGGCCTGATCCGGCCAAGCGTTCTGAAACAGGTTTGCACGCGCAAGCCTGTTTTTGTATGGAGCCCAACCATGAGTGATACCCCGCTGCGCATCATTTTTGCCGGCACGCCCGATTTCGCTGCCAGCTGCCTCGAAGCCCTGCTCAAGACTGAACATGACATTGTGGCGGTTTATACCCAACCGGACCGCCCGGCCGGGCGTGGCCGCAAGCTCCGCCCCGGCCCGGTCAAGGCGCTGGCTCAACAGCACAACCTGCCGGTATTTCAACCTCTGTCACTCAAGGACCAAGCTGAACAGCAGGCTCTGCGCGAACTGAACGCGGACCTGATGGTGGTGGTGGCCTACGGCTTGCTGCTGCCACAGGCAGTCCTGGACGCACCACGTTTGGGCTGTATCAACGTGCACGCATCCCTGCTGCCGCGCTGGCGCGGGGCCGCTCCGATTCATCGCGCCCTGCTGGCCGGTGACGACACCACCGGCATCACCATCATGCAGATGGACGCAGGCCTTGATACCGGTGACATGCTCAGCAAGGTCGAATGCCCGATTCTGGCTGACGATACCAGCGGGCGCCTGCATGATCGCCTGGCCGAACTGGGTGCAAGAGCACTGGTGGAGTGTCTTGCGCCTCTGGCAGCCGGCACGCTGACCCCGGAAAAACAGGATGACAGCCAGGCCTGCTACGCGCACAAGCTGGAAAAACAGGAGGCGCAGGTCAACTGGTCACAGCCGGCAGAGCGGATCGTGCGCGGCGTGAGCGGTTTTAACCCCTGGCCAGTCGCATACACTCGCCTTGGCGAAGACAATCTTCGCATCTGGTCTGCATCCGCCGATCCACATGGCAGCAATGCCACACCCGGCACCATCATCGAGTCCTCTGCCGACACCATCCGAGTGGCAGCAGGTGAGGGCAGCGTATTGCTGACCGAACTGCAACTGCCCGGCGGCAAGCCTCAGCCGGTCAAAACGCTCATGAACGCCCATCAGGCACGCTTTGCAACGGGAGTTAAACTTGGCTGATTCCATCAATGTACGCGCCCTGGCCGCTCAGGTACTGGCCCCCTTGCTGCGCCAACATGGCTCACTCAGCAGCCACCTGCCCGATGCCCTGCAACACTGTCCGGAACAGGACCGCGCTCTGCTGCAGCAGCTTTGCTTTGGCACCATGCGTGAGCTGTTTCGACTTGAAGTCATTGCCGACAGCCTGCTTAAAAAGCCCTTTCAGGACCGCGACTATGAGCTTCAGGCGCTGTTACTGATCGGGCTGTGGCAATTGCGCCACAGCCGTATTCCGGCCCACGCCGCATTGAATGAAACCGTGGATGCCACTTCCGCTCTCAACCATGACTGGGCCCGCAAGCTGATCAATGCAGTACTGCGCCGCTACCAGCGTGAAGCCGAGCAGCTGGAGGCAGGGCTTGCCAACAATCCACAGTTCCGCTGGAACCATCCCCAGTGGATGGTCAGCAAACTTGAGCACAACTGGCCCGAGCACTGGCAAACCATTCTTGAGGCCAACGATCAGCAAGCCCCAATGACCCTTAGGGTTAATAAGCGCCTACTTACGTTGGAGAGCGCTCAAAAAAAGCTCCAGGAGGCCGAGATACCCTCTTCACCAGGGCAGTTCAGTGATGCGGCACTGGTGCTGGAACACGCGGTAGATGTGCGTCGCATCCCCGGCTTTGATCAGGGTCTTTTCAGTGTGCAGGACGAAGCCGCCCAACTGGCAGCCGGTTTGCTGGATGCCAGAGCAGGGCAGCGGGTACTGGACGCCTGTGCCGCGCCGGGAGGCAAGCTGTGTCACCTGCTCGAAGCCACACCCGGGCTGCAGGACGTGGTAGCCGTCGAGCTTGAGCCGGCCCGTGTGCAGCGCATGACAGACAACTTGATGCGACTGAAGCTGGAGCTGGAGTGTCGACTGCTGACCGCCGACGCGACCAGCCAGGACTGGTGGGACAGACAGCCCTTTGATCGCATTCTGATCGATGCCCCCTGCAGCGGTTCCGGCGTCATTCGCCGTCACCCCGATATCAAGCTGCTGCGCCGTGGCGAAGACATTAACGCACTGGCACAGGTGCAGCTCAACATCCTCAATAACCTCTGGTCGATGCTGTCACCGGGCGGGCGTCTGGTGTACGCCACCTGCTCGGTGTTCAGTCAGGAGAATGAACGCATCATTGAGCGTTTCCTGAAGCAGCGGCCCGACGCATGCCACGTACCGATCAATGCCAACTGGGGTGAAGCAAGGCCTTACGGTCGCCAGCTGTTTCCTCAGCCCGCTGGCCATGACGGTTTCTATTATGCTGTTCTGATCAAAGCAGAGGAGCCCGCAGCCTCATGAAAATCATTATCCTGGGTGCCGGTCAGGTCGGTGGATCTCTGGCTGAACACCTTGCCAACGAAGCCAATGACATCACCGTAATTGATACCGATGCGGCTCGCCTGCGTGAACTGCAGGATCGGCTTGATATCCGCACGGTAGAAGGCAAGGCCTCCTATCCATCGGTGCTGGGTCAGGCCGGGGCACAGGATGCGGACATGCTGATTGCCGTCACCAACAGTGACGAGGTCAACATGATCGCCTGTCAGATTGCGCGAGGACTGTTCAATATCCCCACCAAGATTGCACGCGTGCGCGAACATGACTACCTGCAGAAAGACCAGGCCATATTCAGTGGTGACAAGGGTATTCCTGTTGATGTCCTGATCAGTCCCGAAGAGCTGGTTACCCAGCATATCAAGCGCATGATTCAATACCCCGGCGCACTGCAGGTACTGGACTTTGCGGGCGGGCAGGCACAGTTGGTAGCGGTCAAGGCCTACTATGGCGGCCCGCTGGTTGGTCGTGAGATCTCCTTCCTGCGCTCGCACATGCCCAACATCGACACCCGCGTTGCCGCCATCTTCCGCCAGGATCACCCCATGATCCCCAAGGGGGACACCGTAATTGAAGCCGATGATGAGGTGTTCTTCATCGCCGCACGGCGTGATATTCGTGCAGTCATGAGCGAGTTGCGCCGTCTGGACCGCTCCTACAAGCGCATCATCATTGCCGGCGGAGGCAATATCGGCGCCCGTCTGGCCAGCTCCATTGAAAACGACTACCAGGTCAAACTGATCGAGCACAACCTGTCACGCTGCAACCTGTTGGCCCGCGACCTCAATAACACCATTGTGCTGCACGGCAGCGCCTCCGATCGAGACCTTCTGATTGAGGAAAACATCGAAGACACGGATGTATTCTGTGCCCTGACCAACGACGACGAAGCCAATATCATGGCTTCCATGCTGGCCAAGCGGCTGGGTGCACGTACCGTCATGACACTGATCAACAACCCCGCCTATGTTGATCTGGTACAGGGCGGGGTGATCGACATCGCCATTTCGCCCCAGCAAACCACCATTGGCGCATTGCTGACGCATGTCCGCCGTGGTGATGTGGCAGCCGTACACTCGCTGCGCCGCGGCGCTGCTGAAGCACTGGAGGCGGTTGCCCATGGTGACCGCAAAAGCTCCAAAGTGGTTGGACGCGCAATCGAGGAGATCGACCTGCCGCCAGGTACCACGATCGGCGCCATCATTCGCGGTAATGAGGTCTTGATCGCCCATGACGATCTGGTCATCGAAAACGATGATCATGTCATTCTGTTTCTGGTCGACAAGCGACGTATTGCTGAAGTCGAGCGCCTGTTTCAGGTCGGTCTGGCTTTCTTCTGAGGCGACAGCATGCACTTTCAGGTCATTTTACGAATTCTCGGCATACTGCTGATGATCTTCAGCATCACCCAGCTGCCGCCGCTTGGAGTGTCGCTGTTCTATGAGGACGCCACTCACTGGGCGTTCATCTCCGCCTTTGCCATTACACTGGCGACCGGCTTCATTATCTGGGTCCCGGTCTATACCGCCAAACAGGAACTCAGTATCCGTGACGGTTTTCTCGTTACCGTGCTGTTCTGGACGGTTCTGGGCGTGTTCGGTTCGCTGCCCCTGATGCTGGCTGAGTCACCGGGACTGACAGCGGTTGATGCCGTTTTCGAGTCGATCTCGGGCCTGACCACCACCGGTGCCACCGTAATGACGGGACTGGATCAGCTGCCACGCTCCATTCTCTATTATCGTCAGCAGCTGCAGTGGCTTGGCGGCATGGGGATCATCGTGCTGGCGGTTGCCATTCTGCCAATGCTCGGTATCGGGGGAATGCAGCTGTACCGTGCTGAGGCGCCGGGGCCAGTCAAGGATAACAAGCTGACACCACGCATCACCGAAACCGCCAAAGCACTCTGGTACATCTATTTGTCCTTGACCATCGCCTGCGCACTGGCCTACTGGCTCGCAGGCATGACACCGTTCGATGCCATCGGGCACAGCTTTTCCACCGTCGCCATCGGCGGCTTTTCCACTCATGATGCCAGCATAGGCCATTTCGACAGCGCCGTTATCGAGTCGATCGGCATCTTCTTCATGGTGGTGGCCGGCATCAACTTTGGCCTGCACTTTTTTGCCTGGCGGCATCACACGCTGACACATTATCTTAAAGACCCTGAGGTGCAGTTTTATCTGTCACTGCTCGGTCTTGTGATCCTGCTGACGCTGTTCGTGCTGGTGATAACTCATACCTATCCTGCTGTCGAAGCGCTGCGCAAGGCAGCTTTCATGGTCGTCTCCATCGCCACAACGACCGGCTATGCCACCGCGGACTTTGCCAGCTGGCCCGCCATGCTGCCATTCATGCTGTTCGTGCTGGCGTTTGTCGGAGGCTGTGCCAGTTCAACGGCCGGCGGCATGAAAGCCATTCGTGTCCTGTTGATCCTGAAGCAGGGCTATCGTGAGATTCTGCGCCTGATCCACCCCAATGCCGTGATTCCGGTCAAGCTCGGACAGCGCCCCATCCCAGATCGTATTCTGCAGGCGGTGTGGGGGTTCTTTTCGGTGTACCTGATTGTATTCGTGATTATGCTGATCGCACTGCTGGCCACCGGTCTTGACCAGATCACGGCCTGGTCAGCCGTAGGTGCAACCCTCAACAACCTGGGCCCCGGGTTGGGTGATGTATCCGCTCATTTCGGCGGACTCAACGCAACAGCCAAATGGATTCTGTGTCTGGCCATGCTGCTGGGTCGCCTTGAAGTGTTCACCATGCTGGTACTGTTCACGCCCGCCTTCTGGCGCCGGTGATCAGTCGTAAAAGCGCGGCGCACCTTCAGGCTGATGACTGAAGCGGCGGTATTCCCATTGATATTGGGCGGGCAGGGCTCGTACACAGGCTTCCACGGAGCGATTCATGGCCGTGGCAGCCTGTTCAAGATCCTTACTGTTGATCTCGGGCTCAGCCCGACGAAAGTGCAGATCAAACCCCTCGGCCTGTGGCAACCGCTCGGCATACCCGCAAATCACAACCGCGCCGGTCTGAGCAGCCAACTGCGGCAACAGCTTCATGGTCAGGGCCTGATTGCCGAAGAAGGGCACATGGATGCCACCGCTGGCCTCCGGCTCCTGATCCGGCAGGATACCCACCATCTCGCCACGGCGCAGTGCTTTCATCACCATTCTCACACCACGGGTATCAGCCGGAGCCATTCGGGTTCCCAGCCGTGCCCGCATGCGCTTGATCAGGTCGTCCATTAGCTTAAGCCGTGGCGGTTTGTACATCGCGGTAAAGGGGTAGTGGGCCGACAGCCACAGGTTAAGCACTTCCCAGTTGCCCAGATGAGGGGCTATCAGAATGACGCCCTTGCCCTCTGCAACGGCATCACTGACTATTTCTTCATTATGAATGTGACGGATTTTCTTCAGTGTGCGCTTGGCCGGCCACAGCCAGGCCATCCCCATTTCACAGAATGAGCTGCCGGTCTGTCTCAGGCTTTCACGCACCAGCTGATCCTGCGCATCCGAGCCAAGTTCGGGAAAGCAGCGGCTGATATTGCGCCTGGTCTGAAACGTCATCTTGGCACTGTCACCCTTGCGCCAGAGACGACTTCCCAGCCAGCGCCCCAGCCCCTGTGAGGCCTTCAACGGCAGCAGAGACAGAAGTCCAAGCACCAGAACCGCCAGTATCGCCTTGATCTGTTTCAAAGTGTTCTCCGTCAAACTCATATGCTCAGTCACTGATTATAAATCACTGTCACGGCCCATGGCGAAAATGACGCGGGTAAGGTGTCTTGGCTGTGCATTCAGTGATCGTGCAGCAGGTCATAAAACCTGCAGATCATGTATAATTCGGCTCTTATTTCGACCACATTCAACAACAATGGTGATTTCCGTGACTGACAAGGTGACTCCAGACGTTAGCACATTCCAGGGACTGATCCTGGCCCTGCAACAATACTGGGCCGAACAGGGCTGTGTCATCGTGCAGCCACTGGACCTGGAGGTGGGCGCCGGTACTTTCCACCCCTGTACGTTCCTGCGCGCCATCGGCCCCGAGACATGGCGCTCTGCCTATGTGCAGCCAAGCCGCCGTCCAACCGATGGCCGTTATGGTGAGAACCCCAACCGCCTGCAACACTACTACCAGTTTCAGACTGTGCTCAAACCCTCTCCCGACAACATCCAGGATCTGTATCTGGGCTCACTGGAGCGACTGGGGATCGATCTGTCGATCCATGATGTGCGCTTTGTCGAAGACAACTGGGAGTCACCGACTCTGGGTGCCTGGGGTCTTGGCTGGGAAGTTTGGCTCAACGGCATGGAAGTAACCCAGTTCACTTATTTCCAGCAGGCGGGTGGTCTTGAGTGCTATCCGGTTACCGGTGAAATCACCTACGGGCTTGAGCGTATCGCCATGTATCTGCAGGGTGTAGACAGCATCTACGACCTGATCTGGGCGCGCTATCCGGACGGCAGCACCGTGAGCTATGGTGACGTATTCCACCAGAACGAAGTTGAGATGTCCGCTTACAACTTTGAACATGCTGATGTACCGGCACTGTTCACCAGCTTTGATCACTATGAATCCGAGTGCCAGAAGCTGCTGGCTGCCGATCTGCCACTGCCGGCCTATGAGATGGTGCTGAAGGCCTCACACACCTTCAACCTGCTGGATGCCCGCCATGCCATCTCCGTTACCGAGCGCCAGCGTTATATTCTGCGTGTGCGGACGCTGGCACGCGATGTCGCCAGTGCATATTTCGAGAAACGCCGCGCGCTTGGTTTCCCGCTGGCCCCTGAAGCGATCCGGGCAGAAGTCCTGTCTGCCTGCGAGGAGGATAAGTAATGTCTCAGCACGATTTCCTGGTTGAACTGGGCACCGAAGAGCTGCCACCCAAGGCGCTTAAAACACTCTCTGACGCCTTCCTCAATGGCATCACTGCAGGCCTTGATACAGCTGGCATCGCCTATACTGCTGCAACCCCTTTTGCGTCACCACGTCGTCTGGCCGTTCTGATCAGCAGCATCCAGCCACAGCAGCCCGACCGCAGCATCGAGAAACGCGGTCCTGCCACTCAGGCCCCCGAAAAAGCTGTACAGGGTTTTGCAAGCTCCTGCGGTGTCGGCATCGATCAACTCGAAGTGATGGAGACACCCAAAGGCAGCTACTACGTATACCGCGGCGTCGAGGAAGGGCAGAGCACCGCTGCCTTGCTGCCTGACATCATCAATGAATCACTGCACAAACTGCCCATCCCCAAGCGCATGCGCTGGGGCTCATCGCGCACCGAGTTTGTGCGCCCGGTGAAATGGCTGGTCATGCTGCTGGGTGATGAAGTCGTTGAAGCCGAAGTGCTTGGCCTCAAGGCTGGACGCAAGACCCGCGGCCACCGCTTCCACTACAACCATGAGATCGAGATCATGGTGCCAGCCGACTACCAGCCGACCCTGCTGGATACCGGTAAGGTCATTGCTGACTTCGCTGCGCGACGTGAAATGATCCGCGAACAGGTCATTCGTGAAGGCGAGCGCATCGGCGGTACAACCCAGATTGATGAGGATCTTCTGGATGAAGTGACAGCACTGAACGAGTGGCCAGTCGCGCTGACCGGTCGCTTTGAGGAACGCTTCCTTGACGTTCCCGCCGAGGCACTGATCTCCTCCATGAAGGAGAACCAGAAGTACTTCCACGCGCTGGATGCCGAAGGCAAACTGATGCCTTACTTCATCACACTGGCCAACATCGAATCCAAAGACCCGCAGCAGGTTATTGAGGGTAACGAGAAAGTTATTCGCCCGCGCCTTGCAGATGCCGCATTCTTCTTTGATACCGACAAGAAGCAGCCGCTTGAAGCCCGCATCGAAAAGCTCAAGAGTGTTGTTTTCCAGCAGCAGCTCGGCACCATTTTCGAGAAGACTCAGCGCATCGAGGGGCTTGCCTCAGCCATTGCCAACCTGATCGGTGGCGATAGCCAGTATGCGCAGCGCGCTGCCTCTTTGAGCAAGTGCGACCTGATGACAGACATGGTGTTTGAATTCACTGAACTGCAGGGCCTGATGGGGTATCACTATGCACTGCATGATGGCGAAGCCGAAGAGGTCGCTCAGGCGCTGGATGAGCAGTACATGCCCCGTTTCGCCGGCGACAGCCTGCCCTCAACTCGTACAGGCATCGCACTGGCCATCGCTGATCGACTGGACACCCTGACAGGCCTCTTTGGCATCAACCAGCCCCCCACCGGCTCAAAGGACCCCTTTGCCCTTCGTCGTGCCGCACTGGGCGTTCTGCGTATCATTGTGGAGCATAAACTCGACATCGATCTGCACGAACTACTCAGCATCGCCGTTGCTCAGCACAAGGACCTGCCCGCCGCTGACGGCCTTGTCGATCGTGTACTTGATTTCATGCTGGACCGTTTCCGTGCCTGGTATGATGACCGTGGCATCAGCGCCGAGACCTTCCTTTCAGTGCACGCGCTTCGGCCCACCAGCCCGCTGGATTTTGACCGCCGCATTGATGCCGTTAACCATTTCCGCAATCTTCCGGAAGCGGCAGCGCTGGCTTCTGCCAACAAGCGGGTCAGCAACATTCTGGCAAAGCAGGGTGGTGACATCTCCACTGACACAAACTCTGCACTGCTGCATGAACAGGCTGAACGTGATCTGTGTGAGCAGCTTGATGCCATCGAGCGCGAGATAACCCCTCTGTTTGAACGTGGCGAATACCGGAGCGCTCTTGAGCGACTTGCTCAGCTGCGCCAGAGCGTCGACAGCTTCTTTGATCAGGTTATGGTGATGGCAGACGATGAAGCCCTCAAGCTCAATCGCCTGGCCTTGCTGGCTCGACTCCGCCGACTATTCCTCGGCGTTGCCGATATCTCACTGCTGGGCTGACCTTATCCATATCCTCAAAAAACCCCGCATTGCGGGGTTTTTTATTGCTCGCGCCAATGTTTCACGTGGAACATGCTTCGTTTAAATGACTAATATTAAATAGCAAGTCAGTGTTCCACGTGGAACATTAAAGCAAAAATAGAGCAGTTGGCTTAGAAAGGGGGAGAGGCTTATATCAAAAAGAGGTTTCACATCCTTCCAGGTGTTCTCGTTCTCAGGAGGGCTCAATCGCCGAGCTTATTCCTGTGGCGGTATGAACTCATTGGCGTCACCGCTTACTTTGGGGAATAACCCCGTTTCTCAATCCGCCTTAGTCTGATTGATTCGCTCCTTGCGGGTGAAACAAAGTTCCATTCAATGAAGCGCTTGTCGAAGTATTCTCCGTCAAACACAACAATCCTGGCATCCTCATTGGCATGGAGCGTCACATCACTTGTCTGCTCAAGAAGAGCCGTAAAAAAGGAGGAATCACTTTTTCTACCCACTGTAAAGATCCGCTTACCACATACACGACGCACTAATCGACATCAGCCAGCACAAGACTCAACCCTCTCTTTACGATTTTCTCAAGATAGAGAGTGCTGGAAAAAAGCACAACAGGAGATCTTTGGCAGTAAGCTTGGCCCACCATAACACTCGCGGATACACCACCTATATCGACTGAAGGAATTTCAGCATTGGGGTAATGATGAAAAAGGGGCGCCTCCTCATGCGCTTTTCACCGGAAGAAGCACCTCACAACAGCTCACGAAGTCGCGGTGAAGAAGCTCACCCACAAAAAATATGAGACGCGAGAAATCGTAGAGTTGACAACTTTGGGAAGGAAAGGGTATGCGCCTGGAATCAGACAAATGCCGATACAGGACAGTGACTGGCTCTTAAAATGCAGCTTGTGAGCAGCTCAGATCAGTTTGCAGGTTTCCTGTTCAAAAAAAAGCAGCCAATGGCTGCTTTTAAAAACATTTTCAGAAGAGATTCGACAAAGAATCAAACGTCCAAATTGGCTACGTTCAACGCGTTGGCTTCAATGAAGTTACGGCGTGGCTCTACCTCATCGCCCATCAGTGTAGTGAACAGCTGATCGGCGGCAATGGCGTCATCAATGGTAACCTGAAGCATGCGGCGTGCATTGGGATCCATGGTGGTTTCCCAAAGCTGCTCCGGGTTCATCTCACCAAGACCCTTATAGCGCTGAACGGAGTTACCTCTGCGCGACTGCTCCAGCAGCCATTGGATACCTGCGCCCAGCTCATTGAGCGGGAAGCGACGCTCGCCACGCTGGAGATAGGCACCATCTTCGAGCAGTGACTGCAGCTCATGACCAAGCGATACGATGGACTGATAGTCACGAGAACGGAAAAACTCCGAATCAAGCGTATAGTCCGAATCGACGCCGTGCTGAATGATCTTGATTACAGGAAGGTAGAGGCTGTGCTCACGATCCAGTTTCAGGGTGCATTCATAGCGCTCGCCACCATCCACATAGGTGGACAGGGCTTCACACAGCTTTTCAGACCACTGCTGTACCTGTTCAGTTGACGACAGCTGCTCCAGCGTCAAGGTAGGCAGGTAAAGCAGGCGCTTCAGCACTTCATAGGGGTAAACGCGACTGAGTCGCTCGCACATGCGCTCAACCTGACGATAGCGGGTAATCATCGACTCCAGCGCCTGTCCGGAAATGGCAGGAGAGTCTTCACCCGGGAACAGGCTGGTACCATCAAGGGCGCCCTGCAGCAGGTAGTTATCGAGCGCCTCGTCATCCTTGAGATACTGTTCCTGTTTGCCTTTCTTGATTTTGTAGAGCGGCGGCTGGGCAATATAAATATGACCGCGCTCAATCAATTCAGGCATCTGACGGAAGAAGAAGGTCAGCAGCAGGGTACGGATATGCGAGCCATCAACGTCCGCATCCGTCATGATGATGATGCTGTGATAGCGCAACTTATCGGCATTGAACTCTTCGCGCCCGATGCCACAGCCCAGTGCCGTGATCAGAGTGCCAACCTCGGCAGAGGTAAGCATCTTGTCAAAACGAGCCTTCTCGACGTTAAGGATCTTGCCCTTGAGCGGCAGGATTGCCTGCGTGCGGCGATCACGACCCTGCTTGGCTGAGCCGCCCGCGGAGTCACCCTCCACCAGGTACAGTTCAGAAAGGGCTGGGTCCTTTTCCTGACAGTCAGCCAGCTTGCCGGGCAGGCCCGCCACATCCAGCGCACCTTTGCGGCGGGTCATTTCACGCGCCTTGCGGGCCGCTTCACGGGCACGGGCCGCATCGATCATCTTCTGCACGACCGCCTTGGCATCCTGCGGGTTCTCCAGCAGGTAGGCGTTCAGCTCAGAAGCCATCAGCTGTTCCACCGCCGTTTTCACTTCGGAAGAAACCAGTTTGTCCTTGGTCTGTGAAGAGAACTTGGGGTCGGGCACCTTGACGGAAATAATCGCCACAAGACCTTCACGGCTGTCATCACCGCTGGTGCTGACCTTGCCGTTCCTGTTCAGCTGCTCAGACTCAATGTAGCTGTTCAGGCAGCGGGTCAGTGCAGCACGGAAACCCGACAGGTGAGTACCACCATCACGCTGCGGGATGTTGTTGGCAAAGCAGTGCAGACCTTCCTGGAAGCCATCATTCCACTGCATCGCGACTTCAACGCCAACGCCGTTTTCGTGCATGGTGTTAAAATGAAAGATCTTGTTGATAGGTGATTTGTTCTGATTCAGGAACTCAACAAATGCCGCAAGCCCGCCTTCGTATTCAAACACCTCTTCACGGCCGCTTCGCTCATCCTTCAGACGGATGCGAACGCCCGAGTTGAGGAACGAGAGTTCACGCAGACGCTTGGCCAGAATGTCGTACTGGAAGCAGATATTGTTGAAGGTATCTTCAGACGGCTTGAATCGCACGACAGTGCCGGTCAGGTCTGTTTCACCGACCACACGCAAAGGCACTTCGGGTACGCCGTGATGATAGATCTGCTCATGTACCTGTCCGGCGCGGCGAATGGTCAGCTTGAGCTCGGAAGAGAGCGCGTTTACAACGGATACACCCACACCGTGAAGGCCACCTGAAACCTTATAGGTGTTGTCATCGAACTTGCCGCCGGCATGCAGCACCGTCATGATCACCTCAGCCGCCGATACACCTTCTTCCTTGTGGATATCGGTGGGGATGCCACGGCCGTTGTCAGACACGGTAACGCTCTCATCCGGGTGGATGATTACAGCAACCTCCGAGCAGTGACCGGCAAGCGCCTCGTCAATGCCATTGTCGACCAGCTCGAATACCATGTGATGCAGACCGCTGCCATCATCGGTATCGCCTATATACATGCCCGGTCGCTTTCTGACCGCATCAAGCCCCTTCAGGACCTTGATACTGGACGAGTCATAATTCTGGTTTTCACCACTCATGTTTGATCTCCTGGCGCACCCCTGTGCGTTAACGTACCGGATTCCACCCTGAACAGTGCAACATCAGTCTCAGGCTGCCAGACCCGACTCAACAGGTCCGGATCCACACAGGTGATAAAGCACTGATTGGCACTCGCCTCCAAAAATTCGCAGAACTGCCGGCAGTGACGCTCATCGAGCTCGGCCGGCAGATCATCGATCAAGTAAATACAGGCACGGTTGTTGAGGCGATGAAACAACGCACCCTGGGCCAGCCGGAAAGCACTGACCACCAGTTTTTTCTGTCCGCGAGACAGCCGATCCGCCGCACTCAGGCTGCCTGTCTTGAAACGCAGATCAGCCCGCTGCGGCCCCAATGAGGTAAAGCCCTGACGCAGGTCGCGCTCAAGACTTTCAGCTAAAAGGGTTTCAAGACCCCGCTTTCGATCCCAGCCGGGACTGAACAGCAGGCGCACTTCAATACCCTGCAACAATGCACTCAAGGCCTGTTCAAAGCCGGGTCTAAGCTGCTCAATATAGAGCTGCCGAAGGGCCGTCATCTGCTCAGCATAGTGGATGAATTCAGCATCCCAGGTTTGCCTCACGCGAGGATCGATTTTACCACACTTCAGCAGTGAATTTCGCTGCTTGAGGATACGTCTGAAACCACGCCACAGGCGGATAAAGGCGGGGTCGAAATGAAAAGTGCCCCAATCAAGAAACTGCCGTCGAATACCGGGGCTGCCATCAAGCAAATCAAAGGTATCGCTGTTGATGACCTGTATCGGCAGAAGCTCGGCGAGCGAAGCGGCATCGAGACTCTCTCCGGCATAACGCACACGCACTTCAGCGTCCAGGCTGCGTTCGACGCCCAGGGGCTTCACCTGTCCGGTACCCAACGAATCGGTCTGAGCAAAGACAAGCGCACGGTTCTCGCCCTCCTGCACCAGATGACGAAACTGGTTACCGCGAAAGGAGCGGGTCAGGCCAAGAAAATGGATCGCTTCAAGCACACTGGTTTTGCCACTGCCATTATCACCATACAGAATATTGATTCGGCTGAGCCGATCTGCAGTAACACTGGTCAGGTTGCGGATGTGCTGGATTCGGAGCTGTTTGAGGGGCATCGGGAGATACAGACGGGGGCCGGAAGGCCCCCGAAAACGGTCACATGCGCATCGGCATGACGACATAGAGTGCGTTGGGCTCATCGTAGCCGCGAATCAGGGCGCTGCTGTTAGAGTCCAGCAGGGTGAAGCGCACAACATCGGAATTGAGGATCGACAGCACATCGAGCAGATAGTTGACGTTGAAACCAATTTCGAGCTGACCACCCTGATAGTCCACGGCAACGGTCTCTTCGGCTTCTTCCTGTTCCGGGTTGTTGGCCATCACCTGCAGGTAGCCATCGGTCAAGGTCAGGCGTACACCACGGTACTTTTCATTCGACAGGATGGCGATGCGGCTGAACACCTGACGCAGCTCCTGGCGATCACCCAGCAGCTCCTTGTCGCCATTGCGTGGGATAACGCGCTGATAATCCGGAAACTTGCCATCGACCAGTTTGGAGGTGAAGGTGAAATCACCCACGTTGGCACGGATATGATTGGCCCCGATCACCAGACGAACACTTTCATCTCCGCCCTGAAGCAGCCGCGCCAGCTCAAGAATACCCTTGCGCGGCACAATGATCTGTTGCTGAGAGCTGCTGTCGGTTTCCACCGGGCATACCGAGGTTGCCAGCCGGTGGCCATCGGTGGCAACACTGCGCAGCTCGCCTTCCTTGACCTCCAGCAGCATCCCGTTGAGGTAGTAACGCACATCCTGCTGGGCCATCGAAAAACCGGTCTGGTCAATCAAGCGACGCAGCGAGGATTGCGGCAGCTTGAGCTCAAACGTCTCGGGGCTGTCTTCAACGTTGGGGAATTCCTGCGCCGGCAGCGTCGACAGGCTGAATCGGCTGCGCCCGGACTTGATCATCATCTTCTGGCCGCTCAGCTCGAACTCGATGCGAGCGTCATCGGACAGTGATTTACAGATATCCATCAACTTGCGTGCCGGCACGGTAACGGAGCCTGCTTCCGCAGGCTCGTCCAGCTGCACACGACCCACCAGTTCGACCTCAAGGTCGGTACCGGTCAGTGAAAGCTGGTTGCCTTCGGCGACCAACAGAATATTGGACAACACCGGCAGCGTCTGACGGCGTTCCACAACTCCCGCCACCAGCTGCAGTGGTTTAATGAGCGCTTCTCTGGATATAACAAGTCTCATGATTCTGGCTACCCTGTCAGGATCCTGTACTACGCCGTCAGATGACGCAGCAGATTTTTGTAGTCTTCGGCAATATCGGTATCGGTTTCACGCAACTCTTTGATTTTACGACATGCATGCAGCACCGTCGTGTGGTCACGACCGCCGAAGGCGTTACCGATTTCGGGCAAACTGTGGTTGGTCAGCTCTTTCGCCAGACTCATCGCCATCTGGCGTGGCCGTGCCACTGAGCGGCTGCGGCGCTTTGAGAGCAGATCAGACACCTTGATCTTATAGTAGTCGGCCACAACCCGCTGAATGTTATCAATACTAACCTGTTTGTCCTGTAACGCCAGCAGGTCTTTGAGTGATTCCTTAATAAAGGGAGTATTGATAGTACTGCCCGTGAAGTGAGCATTCGCTATCACTCGCTTCAGCGCTCCTTCAAGTTCACGCACATTGGAGCGAATTTTCTGCGCCAGGAAGAAAGCGGCATCGTCGGGCAGGTTAACCCGCGCTTCCTGAGCCTTCTTCATCAGGATAGCCACACGGGTTTCAAGTTCCGGTGGCTCGATTGCAACGGTCAGCCCCCAGCCAAAACGGGACTTGAGCCGTTCTTCAACCCCATGAATCTCTTTCGGATAACGGTCACTGGTCAGAATCATCTGCTGACCGCCTTCAAGCAGTGCGTTGAAGGTGTGAAAGAATTCTTCCTGAGAACGCTCCTTGCCGGCAAAGAACTGGATGTCATCAATCAACAGCGCATCAACGGAGCGGTAATAACGCTTGAAATCGTTGATCGCATTCAGCTGCAGTGCCTTGACCATATCAGCAACAAAGCGTTCGGAATGCAGATAGACAATACGTGCATTCGGATTGCGCTTGAGCATTTCGGTACCGACCGCATGCATCAAGTGAGTTTTACCAAGACCAACACCACCATATATAAACAGCGGGTTGTAGGAGCCTCCGGGGTTATCCGCGACCTGTTGTGCCGCCGCCAGTGCCAACTGGTTGGACTTGCCCTGCACAAACGACTCAAAGGTGAACATCGGGTTGAGATTGGACTGATGCCGCACGCTGCCTTCCACTTCAACGCGGCGCCCACCCATTGAGTTCATTACCAGACCCGTTTCGGCCGGCTCCTGCTGGTCGAAGAATCCCATCTGGGGAGTGGGCTCATCACTCCATTCGTCTGCGCGCGCCTGCTCATCGGCAACGACTGCCGGATTGGCCATCTGCGCGGGCGCTGACTCAGCAACCGATACGGGCTGGTGATGAGGCTGGGGCGCAGAAGGCGCTGCAGAAGGAGAGGGGGCACGCTGCACAGCCTGAACCGGCTGGCGACGGCCGCGGGCCGGCCCGGTGCGATGCCTTGGCGTAGCCGCCATCGCTGCACTCTGGCCGGACACGTCCAGACGCACTTCGGTGCTCATGTCACCGGTGGCTTCCGAAACCGCCTGCTGAATACGCGCCAGAAACTTGTCCGCAACCCAGTCACGCACGAAACGGTTCGGCGCCAGCAGCAGAAGCTCCTGTGCCGAATCATCCTGCGCCCGCAAGGGCCTGATCCAGGTGTTGAATTGCTGGGCAGGGAACTCCTGCTGAAGACTCCTCAGGCACTGTTCCCAAAGCTCTACCGACATCCGTTTACTCCCAACCGCTCAGGCCTTAGAGTCCCGGGGGATCACAAAAATTCGAAGAGGGTCATTCTAGCGCCTAAGACACTGGTTATCCACAGTTATACTCGATTTTGTGCAAAAAAATACCGCACCGGCAACCAGTACGAATTTACCCCCATGGAGGCGCACAAACTGGACACACCGTGAACAAAAAAAGGGTTAAAAACAGCTTCACCATGTGGTTATGAACAGACCATTATATTGTTTGTTAAGAAAATTTACGGCTTATATACAGATTCACTCCATTTCGAGATTTGACAGCGCTAAGCTCATGCCGCCCATCTTCTTTCCCGGCAACAGGATCACCCAGCCTCAGCATGCCGATACTCGATGGTCCACTCAATCTGAGTCTTTGCGCCAAAAAGTGTTTGCAAGATAACCAGTAATCCCATAGAATTTCGCGTCTTGATTTTTTACCCGTGGATTATCAGCCACCTCACGTACATCAGTGTAAGTAGGACTGAGGCAATGAAAAGAACATTCCAACCCAGCGTTCTCAAACGCAAACGTAATCACGGTTTCCGTGCTCGCATGGCAACCGCAAATGGCCGTCAGGTTCTGAACCGTCGTCGTGCTAAAGGTCGCAAGCGTCTGTCTGCTTGATTCAGATTCTGAATAAGGTCGCATGACTGAATGACCGATTTTCGATATCCCCGCCGTCTGCGACTGCTGACGAGTGGGGATTTCTCGCGTGTATTCGACCGCGCAGATGTCAAAGTACCGGACCAGCACCTGCTGATTCTGGCCCGCCCCAATGATCTTGGTTACCCCAGGATCGGATTCGTAATCTCAAAGAAAAATGTCCGTCGGGCGGTGAAACGAAACCGTGTTCGGCGTATCATTCGCGAGTCTTTTCGCCTGCATCAGCATGAACTTCCGGCACTGGATATGATTATTCTTGCTCGCAAGGGCCTGGATACTCTTGAAGGCACCGAGTTGCATGCCGTTATCAGGCGCTGTTGGTCGCGTGCCGGCAAGAAAGCGCGAAAGCTCACATAACAAACTGATGGTTCTACCACCATGGATGTACAGCGAGTCATACTGATTGCCGCTCTGGCACTGGTATCCTACCTGATGGTGCTGCAGTGGAACGAGGATTACGGTCCCTCCCGCCAGCCTGAACAACAGGTCACCAGCTCTTCCGCCTATTCCACTGACCCGGCGTCTGCCGTTTCAGAACTGCCACAGGCATCCGATGCTGCGGCAAGTGCGGATATCCCCCAGACCGGAACAGCCACTGAAGGTGCTGCCGAAGCATCTGCCACCGGCCTGATCAAGGTCCGCACTGACGTGCTCGAACTGCTGATCGACCCACGCGGTGGCGACATTATTCAGGCCGCTCTGCCGCAACACAAGGCAGCTCTGCATTCAACCCAGCCCTTTGTGCTGCTGGAACAGAATGCCAACCGTACATATGTCGCTCAAAGCGGTCTGATCGGACCCGATGGACCTGATGCCAATGCCGCTGGCCGACCGGTCTTCACCAGCGACCAGACTGAATACACACTGGAAGGCGACAACCTGGTCGTGGACCTCAGTCTCACCACCGACAAGGGTATTGAAGTGACCAAACGCTTCACCTTTTTCCAGGGTGAATACCGTGTTGGCATGGAATACCTGATCAACAACCCGACAGACGCCCCTTTCCAAGGTGTACTCTTCGGCCAGATTAAGCGTGATGGCTCGGGTGACCCCTCACAGCAGAACAGCATGGGCATGCAGTCCTATCTGGGCGCTGTATTCTCCACCGCCACAAACAACTACCAGAAAGTTGATTTTGGCGATATGGATGATGAGCGGTTCAATGTCTCCAGCCCTGACGGCTGGGTCGCCATGGTTCAGCACTATTTCCTCAGTGCGTGGATACCGGCACCCGGCACCGAATATACCTACCAGTCTCGCAAGCTGAACGGCAATTACATTGCCGGCTTCCTGTCGCCCACCTTTGCAGTGGCACCCGGACAGTCAGAAACCGTCAGCGCCACTTTCTATGCCGGCCCCAAGGATGTGGATCAGCTTAAGCTGATTGCACCTGACCTGGATCTGACCATCGACTATGGCTGGCTGTGGTGGATCGCTTCCCCGCTGTACATGCTGCTGAAGTGGATCCACTCACTGGTTGGCAACTGGGGCCTTGCGATTATTGGTATCACCATTATCGTCAAGGCTGCGCTGTTCCATCTGAACGCCAAGGCGTTCCGTTCCATGGCGAAGATGCGCAAGTTCGGTCCTGAAATGGCGCGCCTGAAAGAGCTCTATGGCGATGATCGTCAGAAGATGTCTCAGGAAATGATGAAGCTGTACCAGAAGGAAAAGATCAATCCGCTGGGAGGCTGTCTGCCGATTCTGGTCCAGATGCCGATCTTCATCGCCCTGTACTGGGTACTGATGGAGTCTGTCGAGCTGCGTCATGCGCCTTTCTACGGCTACATTCAGGATCTGTCGCAGATGGACCCGTATTTCATCCTGCCGATTTTGATGGGCATCACCATGTTCATTCAGCAGATGCTGAACCCGACACCGCCCGATCCCATGCAGGCAAAGCTGATGAAGATGCTGCCGGTAATCTTCACCTTCTTCTTCCTGTGGTTCCCGGCAGGTCTGGTTCTGTACTGGCTGGTGAACAACATTCTGTCGATTGCTCAGCAGTGGGTCATCAACAAACAGATCGAAGCAGGCAGTGCCGCCAAAGACTAAAGGCATGCTCTGCAGGTAAAATGAAAAGGCTCCCGCGGGAGCCTTTTTCGTTGTGTTAAGGAGACCACCATGCTCAGCAGTGCACAGGACACCATTGCAGCCCAGGCAACCCCCCCCGGGCGAGGCGGCGTTGGCATTATCAGACTGTCCGGGCCCGATGCACTTACCATCGCTCAACAGCTGCTGGGCTTTACACCAAAACCCCGTTACGCCCACTACACCCCGTTTCTGGATGCGCATGGCGAACAGCTTGACCAGGGCATTGCGATCTATTTTCCCAACCCTCACTCCTTCACCGGCGAAGATGTAGTCGAGCTGCAGGGGCATGGCGGTCCGGTCATCATTGACCTTCTGCTGCAGCGGGTAATCGCACTGGGCGCACGGCTGGCACGTCCCGGAGAATTTTCAGAGCGCGCCTTTCTCAACGACAAGCTGGACCTGGCCCAGGCCGAGGCCATTGCAGATCTGATCGACAGTTCGTCAGAACAGGCCGCGCGTTGCGCTCTGCGCTCACTGCAGGGCGCCTTTTCCGAACGGATACATGGGCTGGTCGAGGCCCTGATTCAGTTGCGCATCTATGTGGAAGCCGCCATCGACTTTCCGGAGGAAGAGATCGACTTTCTTGCCGACGGCAAGGTGCAGTCTGATCTGGCACTGATCCTGCAACATCTGCGGCAGGTTCGTCAGGAAGCGCGCCAGGGCAGCCTGCTGCGCGAAGGCATGAATGTGGTCATTGCAGGGCGCCCCAATGCCGGCAAGTCCAGCCTGCTCAATGCACTGGCCGGGCGGGATACCGCCATTGTCACCGACATAGAGGGGACTACACGCGATGTGCTGCGCGAGCATATCCATATTGATGGCATGCCGCTGCATATTATCGACACGGCCGGACTTCGCGATGCCCCTGATGCCGTCGAGCGCATCGGTATTGACCGTGCCTGGGAAGAAATTCGGCGCGCCGACCGCATTCTGATGATGGTCGACAGCAGTCATTCGGCGACCACTGATCCATCTCGGTTGTGGCCTGAACTGGCTGATCACCTTGATGACTTCAGCCACGTCACGCTGATCCGCAACAAGGCAGATCTGACCGGCGAGCCGGTTGGCATGCACCAGGAAGGTGAGTACAGCCTGATCTCGCTGAGTGCCAAACAGGGTTTCGGGATTGATCTGCTGCGCGAGCATCTGAAGCAGGTGATGGGTTTCAATGCCACCACCGAGGGCGGATTCATGGCGCGCCATCGTCATGTTGATGCACTGGAACGTACCCGCCAGCTGCTTGAAGCCGGAGCCGAACAGCTTGAAGTGCACGGAGCCGGAGAGTTGCTGGCCGAAGACCTGCGCCAGGCACAGCAGGTACTCAGCGAGATTACCGGTGAGTTCAGTTCTGATGACCTTCTGGGCAGAATCTTCAGCTCATTCTGTATCGGCAAATAGATTAAAAAAACTGATCCATTTACACAGGCCAGAACGGTTATTTGATCCTCCAATCAGTGTGACAATAGCTACACTGAATCGGGAGGAAACAAGATGCCAGCCCTGCGCAACAATACCGCGTCCTATGGATTGATCAGCATCCTGCTGCACTGGCTGGTTGCCCTGACCGTGTTCGGTCTGATCGCTCTGGGGCTGTGGATGGTCGATCTGAACTATTACAGTCCCTGGTACAAACTGGCACCGTTCTGGCACAAGAGTATCGGTTTAAGTCTGGCCGCCGTTCTGCTCGCACGCCTGTTGTGGCGAATGACAAATCCTCAACCCAAGGCACCTGCCAGCCACCGCCGCTGGGAGGTTCAGCTTGCCCATGCCGTTCATGCTCTGCTTTACCTCGTGCTGGTTGCCATTCTGATCAGTGGTTATCTGATCTCAACCGCCAAGGGTCAGAGCATCAGTGTGTTTGGCTGGTTTGAACTGCCGGCACTGATCACCGGACTGCCTCAGCAAGCTGATCGCGCAGGCGCTGTACATTACTGGATGGCAATGACTGTGCTTGCCCTCATTGCATTGCACATTCTGGGTGCTCTCAAGCACCATTTCATTGATCGTGACACCACTCTCATCCGCATGTTGAGGCCGGGGTCCACTCACACCAAGGAGAACCGAAATGAATAAACTGTTTGCCGGTATGGCATTGGGTTCAATACTGTCGATGTCTGCGGTTGCCGCAGAGGCAGCCGAATATACCATTGATACTGAAGGGCAACATGCTTTCGTCAATTTCAAGATAAGCCACCTGGGCTACAGCTGGCTGTATGGTCGCTTCAATGAGTTTGACGGTCACTTCAGCTGGGATTCCGAATCACCGGAAGACAGCAGCGTAAATGTCAGCATCAACACGGCCAGCGTGGATTCAAATCATGCCGAACGTGACAAGCACCTGCGCAGCGCGGACTTTCTTAATGTGGCCACCCATCCCGTTGCACGCTTTGAATCCTCTTCTGTCACGACAGCCGAAGAGGGTGCTCTGAAGATCAAGGGCAACCTGACATTGAACGGTGTTACCCGCGAAGTAATCATTGACGCCCAGCATCTGGGTGAGGGTGAAGATCCCTGGGGTGGATACCGCACCGGTTTCGAAGGCAGCACCAGCATTCGCCTGAAGGACTACAATATCGATATGGATCTTGGCCCGGCTGCACAGGAAGTCGAGCTGATTTTGAGTATTGAAGGCATCCGCCAGTAAGCTCTGCACCATCAAGGCCGGCACCGTCGGCCTTTCCGAGTCAACCCTGCCTCTTTTCAGATCATCAGCCTTCCAATTACCTCGGTTTGACACTTACCCACAGGCAAATCCGATTTTTTTAAAAATAATTACCCACATCAATGATCTTTTCCCGGCCTATTTGTATCGGTCATTTATTGATCGATACCCTATAGCCGTATTAAAAACAGCCATTCACGTAATTTCATACCACGGTTATCCACAAGACAGAATTCAACAAGTGATTGTTTTTTATATTTTTTAATTTTTATTCGCGTTATTCTGACCCTGTTTTCTCAAACGAAGGGACGACAGCAGGCATCGGGGTTATACATAGCACACACAGGCTTATCAACAGAACTGTATCCGTGTTTTCGATTGCCGCGTGCGTTATTAAAATTAATACACAACCTGATGACAGCTTCCTCCGATATTGACCACATGGATATACAATTCACTGCATCCTGTCCAGAAACTGTGTTCCTGTGCCGGCAACATCTGTGCACAAGCAGTGGAACAATTCACCCTGTGGATATACAGCTCTTTTACACACAGGTCATCCCAAGGGCGTCACCAGCTACAAGGGTATGGGTGTACAGGGTTTGAAGATATATAACCAACTGAAAAACTTAAGGAAAAGTGTGATATCAACAGAAAGAGGGCTCACCATACATAACAAACAATAATCATCTTTATATATAAACCTTATATATCTCTACCTATATATAGAAAGAAAAAAGACCTGTTCAATATTTGACCATTTCCTGCAGGTCATCAGAACGCTATACTTGTCAGCCTTTTCACCCGACCCATGCGGTCAGTTCGACAACACAATCTGTGAGGCCTGTGCAGTGGATTACCCTGACCACTTTGATGTAATCGTGATCGGCGGCGGACATGCCGGAACAGAAGCCGCTTTGGCATCCGCACGAATCGGTGCCAAGACCCTGCTTCTGACACACAACATCGAAACGCTGGGTCAGATGTCCTGCAACCCGGCCATAGGCGGGATCGGCAAGAGTCATCTGGTGAAAGAGATTGATGCACTCGATGGGGCCATGGCACGGGCAACCGATCGCGGGGGTATCCAGTTTCGGGTGCTTAACGCCCGCAAGGGACCCGCTGTACGTGCAACACGCGCTCAGGCTGATCGTATCCTGTACAAAGCTGCCATTCGTTCGATACTGGAGAATCAGCCTAACCTGCACATTTTCCAGCAGGCGGCTGACGATCTGATCGTGGAGGGTGAACAGGTCCGGGGGGTGATCACTCAAACCGGCATTCGCTTTCACGCACGTTCCGTGGTTCTGACCGCAGGCACCTTCCTCGGTGGTGTCATCCATATCGGTCTGGATCATCACGCCGGTGGACGCGCCGGTGATCCACCCTCGATCCGTCTGGCACAGCGATTACGTGAACTGCCGTTACGGGTTGATCGGCTCAAGACCGGCACCCCCCCGCGTATTGATGCTCGCAGCGTCGATTTTTCCGTCATGCAGCCTCAGCCAGGAGACACCCCAACGCCGGTGATGTCCTTCATGGGCAGTGTGGATGAGCATCCGCAACAGGTAAGCTGTTTCATCACCCATACCAACGCCCGTACCCATGACATCATTCGTGGTGGGCTTGATCGATCGCCCATGTATACCGGTGTGATTGAAGGGATTGGACCGCGTTACTGCCCCTCTATCGAGGACAAGATCAACCGCTTTGCGGACAAGGATCAGCATCAGGTATTTGTTGAACCTGAAGGTCTGACCACCCATGAGCTTTACCCCAACGGCATCTCCACCAGTCTGCCGTTTGATGTACAGATGCAGCTGGTTCGTTCGATTCGCGGTTTTGAGCATGCGCATATCACCCGGCCGGGCTACGCCATTGAATATGACTTTTTCAATCCGCAGGATCTGCGTCATACGCTGGAAACAAAGCATATCAAGGGGCTCTATTTTGCCGGCCAGATCAACGGTACGACCGGTTACGAAGAGGCCGGTGCCCAGGGCTTGCTGGCCGGCTATAACGCAGCGGCACGCGCACTTGAGCGCGAGCAGTGGTATCCTCGGCGCGATGAAGCCTATATCGGCGTTCTGGTCGATGATCTGATCACGCTGGGTACCTCAGAGCCCTATCGCATGTTTACCAGTCGGGCGGAATACCGTCTGATTCTGCGTGAAGACAATGCCGATATGCGCCTGACCGAAAAAGGCCGAGAGTTGGGTCTGGTTGGTGATGATCGCTGGATGCGGTTCGAGGCCAAGCGCGAAGCGATGGAGCTGGAGCTTCAACGCCTGAAAAATACATGGGTACACCCCGCTACTGCGGAAGCGGAGCAACTCAATGGTCGTCTCAAGAGCGAGCTGACCCGGGAGTATAACCTGGCCGACCTGATCAAAAGGCCTGAGCTGGGCTACAACGATGTCGCCTGGCTCAAGGGCGAACCGATCAATGATGTTCAGGCCGCTGAGCAGGTTGAGATTCAGCTCAAGTACTCAGGCTATATCGAGCGGCAAAAGACTGAAATCGATCAGATGCGCCGTCAGGAAAACACCCGCCTGCCGGATGATTTCGATTACAGCCAGGTCAGTGGCCTGTCCAACGAGCTGAAGCTCAAACTGGGACAACAGCGCCCTGAAACCCTGGCACAGGCTTCACGCATTCAGGGGATGACACCGGCAGCGATCTCGTTGCTGCTGGTATATCTGAAAAAACGCCAACTCAGCCATAATCGTACACAGGTGGAACATTGATGGATCGGTATCGCCAGTCGCTGGAGCAGGCGCTGAAACACCTGAACATGAGCCTCACCGAGGTGCAGCTGGAGCAGTTGCTGGCCTACCACCAACTGTTGGTGAAGTGGAACAAGGCGTACAACCTGACCGCCGTGCGCGACCCAATGGAGATGATCAGCCGTCATCTGGTGGACAGCCTGAGCATACTGCCCTGGGTCGGCAAAGGGCGCCTGCTGGATGTAGGCAGCGGCCCGGGCCTGCCCGGCATTCCCCTGGCGATCTGCCGCCCTGATCTGGATGTCACCACACTGGACAGCAACGGCAAGAAGACCCGCTTTCAGCAGCAGGTACGCATAGAGCTGGGGCTGGATAATCTGACCGTCATCAATGGTCGTGTTGAGCAGGTGGATGCGCCACCGTTCGACATGATAGTGTCACGGGCCTTTGCTTCCATCTCTGACATGCTGACACTCAGCGGTCATCTGGCTGCGGCGAACGGTGTGTTTCTGGCGATGAAAGGGCTGTATCCTGAAGCCGAACTCGAACAGATACCGGCAGGATTTGCAGTGCAGCACGTGCACCGGCTCAATCTGCCGGATACCGATGGCGAGCGACACCTGCTGATCCTTGGGAGAATCTGAACGTGGCCAAGATCATCACAATCACCAACCAGAAGGGTGGCGTCGGCAAAACCACCACCTGCGTCAATCTGGCGGCATCTCTTGCCGCGACCCGCAAACGGGTACTGATGATCGACCTGGACCCCCAGGGTAACGCCACCATGGGCAGCGGCATCGACAAGCATCGGCTGGAACACTCGGTGTATGAGCTTCTGACCGATCAAACCGATGCCGCCAACGCGATTATCAAGGATACCCTGTGCGGCTATCACCTGATCGGCGCCAATGGCGACCTGACGGCCGCCGAGGTTGAGCTGCTGCAGCTCCCCCGGCGTGAGTTTCGCCTCAAGATGGCACTGATGCCGGTGATGGATGAGTATGATTTCATCCTGATTGACAACCCACCGTCACTCAACCTGTTGACGGTCAACGCACTGGCGGCGTCTTCCGGTGTCATCATCCCGATGCAGTGTGAGTACTACGCACTGGAGGGGATCAGTGCGCTGGTCGGAACCATCAACAAGATCAATCAGCGCCTGAATCCGGAGCTGAAGATCGAGGGCATACTGCGCACCATGTACGATCCGCGCATGAGCCTGACCAAGGATGTATCCACTCACCTGGTGGAGTATTTCGGGGATAAGGTCTATCGCACGGTGATCCCCCGCAATGTGCGTCTGGCTGAAGCACCAAGCCATGGCCTGCCGGCACTGCAGTATGACAAGAGCTCCCGCGGGGCACTGGCCTATCTGGCACTGGCAGGTGAATTGATTCGACGTACGGATCGGGAGCGCACCGCAGAGGTGGTGGTGACAACGGAACAGGAAGCTGAATGATGGTAGCGAAAAAACGGGGACTGGGGCGTGGGCTGGATGCATTGCTGTCTGATGTGGCGGCAGAGGACTCGCCTTACGCGGAACAGGCCGACGCCCGTCAGGCTGCAGACAAGCAGGGTGATCTGCGACAGATGCCGCTGGATGACATCCAGCGCGGCCGCTATCAGCCAAGGCGTGATCTTGAGCCGCAGGCGCTGGAAGAGCTGGCAAACTCGATTCGCGCTCAGGGCGTCATGCAGCCGATCGTGGTAAGGCCGGTGGCGGAGGGGCGTTACGAAATCATCGCAGGTGAGCGGCGCTGGCGAGCGGCACAGATGGCCGGGTTGAGTACAATCCCGGTGATTATACGCGATGTGCCCGATGAGGCGGCCATCGCCATGGCTCTGATCGAAAACATTCAGCGTGAAAATCTCAACCCAATCGAGGAAGCGATCGCACTCCACCGGCTGCAAACCGAGTTTGAGCTGACACAGCAGCAGGTCGCCGATGCCGTTGGCAAGTCTCGCTCAACCATTACCAACCTGCTGCGGCTGATGAATTTGACTGATGAGGTCAAAAAAATGCTGGAGTATGGCGATATCGAAATGGGCCATGCGCGGGCATTGCTGGCCCTGGAAGGGCTGGTTCAGATCAAGGCTGCGGATGAAGTGGTTGCGAGGGGCTTGTCAGTACGGGAAACCGAGCTGCTGGTAAAGCGTTTTCAGCAGCCCGCCGATGCCGAGGAGAAGCCGGCGCGACAGCCCGACGAGCAGTTGCAGCAGCTTGCCGGGGAGCTGTCTCAGCGCTTTTCGGTGCCGGTCAAGATCAATGCCACTGCAAGCGGGAAGGGCAAGATTTCAATCAATTTCAAGTCGCGTGATGAGCTGGATGCGATATTGCAGCAGTTACGCTGAAGTCGCATAAGATGAAATATATTTCATCCATTAGTGTTACAGGTGAGGGTTTGAGTTGAGTCGTTATAGCTTAACACCTATAATCTTCAGCCGTTTGAGCTGTGGTCGATGACAAAGACGCGATTTCAACCTGAGGGTGATTCTGTGGGCGGAAACACGGTTCGCAGTCGGAGTCAGCGCAGGTTGAGTAGGCACTACTTGAGCCTGTTTTTGATAGAGGTCGTCATTGCATGCCTGACGTCTGCAATGGTGCTGCTCATCAAAGGCAGCGTTGCAGGCCTCTCTGCCTTGGTTGGTGGAGCAATTTTTTTGATACCCATTGGCTGGTTTTCGCTACGGGTACTGATGCAAAAAGGCAATGAAACGCCGCGCGAAGTTGTCAGTAATATGTACGTGAGCGTGGTGGGCAAGCTGGGGTTGACAGTAGCGCTGTTCAGTATGGCATATGTACTGATCATGCCACTGGCTCCAATTTATATGCTTGGAACATACATATTGTTGCAGATGACCTGGTGGTATCTGCAACAAAGATTAGATGCAAGATTTCTGAAACTTTGACTGAGAGAAGCTGAGAATGGCAAGCGAAAACCCTACATCCTCAGAATACATATCCCATCACCTGAGTAATCTTACTTTTGGCAACCATCCTGTTGAAGGCTGGACTTTTGCCGGCGGCGAGAAAGCAGGTGAGATGGGCTTCTGGGCGATCAACGTCGATACCATGTTCTTTTCCATCCTGATGGGCATGATCTTTATCTGGCTATTCAAGAAGGTTGCTAACTCTGTAACCAGTGATGTGCCGGGCAATCTGCAGAACTTCATCGAGTCCGTGATTGAGTTCGTGGATGATAACGTCAAGAGTATTTTCCATCACAAGAATCCTGTGATCGCACCATTGGCATTGACTGTGTTCGTCTGGATATTCCTGATGAACCTGCTGAAGCTGATTCCGGTCGACTTTATTCCATTTATTGCCGCTGAAATGGGCATTCCGTACTGGAAGATTGTTCCGACAACGGATATCAATGCCACCATGGGCATGAGTATTTCGGTGTTCTTCCTGATCGTGTACTACAGTATCAAGGTGAAAGGTGTGTCCGGATTTGCCGCTGAGCTGTCGCTGCAGCCGCTGGGCAAATACTTTATTCCGTTCAACCTGTTCCTTGAAGTTGTTAACCTCCTGGCTAAGCCTGTATCTCTGGGGCTGCGACTGTTCGGTAACATGTATGCCGGTGAGATCATCTTTATTCTGATTGCACTGCTGCCGTTCTGGGTTCAATGGGTGCTGTCAGTACCGTGGGCAATTTTCCATATTCTGGTTATTGTGCTGCAGGCGTTCATTTTCATGGTGTTGACCATTGTCTACATGGCGATGGCACACGATGAGCATGAGCACTGAAGCAGCAGTGACCCGGGTACATTAAAAACGCTTTTATACAAAGTTTAACTTAACTAAAACCTTGAAAACATTGGAGAAATAAAATGGAGATTACTTATATCGCTGTTGCTCTGCTGCTGGGTCTGTCTGCTCTGGCAGGCGCTCTGGGCGTGAGTCTGCTGGGCGGTAAATTCCTTGAAGGTGCTGCTCGTCAGCCGGAGCTGGTTCCGGTTCTGCGTAGCCAGTTCTTCATCGTGGTAGGTCTGGTCGACGCGGTTCCAATGATCGGCGTTGGTATGGCCCTGTACATTCTGTTCGCAGGTTGATACCGGTTTTAAAACCACTGTGGATGTCCCGAAAGGGTCTCACCATATTAGTCAACCGCGAGGGGTAATGGCGTGAATTTAAATCTCACCATCATTGGTCAGGCCATTGCATTCTTCATTTTCGTCGTATTTTGTATGAAATACGTCTGGCCGCCGATTACCGGCGCGCTGGCTGAACGTAAGAAGAAGATTGCCGAAGGGCTTGATGCGGCCGACCGTGCCAAGCGTGATCTGCAGCTGGCACAGGAAAAAGCCGCTGACGGAATGCGTGCCAGCAAGGAAGAAGCCGCCGCCATCATTGAACAGGCCAACAAGCGGGCTAACCAGATCATCGAGGAAGCCAAGCAGCAGGCGCGTGTCGAAGCAGACCGCGTGAAAGCCTCTGCTCAGGCTGAGATCGAACAGGATGTTAACAATGCACGCGAAGTTCTGCGTGCACAGGTTGCAACGCTGGCAATTGCCGGTGCTGAAAAGATCCTGGAAGCCGCTGTTGACGAAAAGGCCCACGCTAAGCTGGTTGAGAAACTGGCAGCTGAGCTTTAAGCGAGGTTTACGATGGCTGAACTCAATACAGTCGCTCGGCCCTACACCAAAGCCGCATTCGAATATGCGCGAGACAAGGGCAGCCTCGATCAGTGGTCTCAGTTACTGTCACTTGCCGCTCTGGCGGCCAGTGACAGCCTGATGACACCGGTGCTGAGTAATCCGGCGCTGAGTGCAGAGCAGAAATCAGACCTGATTTTATCCGTGCTCGACGCTCAGGCTGATGAAGCAGGCAAGAACTTTGTTCGTCTGTTGGCCGAAAATGGTCGGCTGAGCCTGCTGCCGGAAATCTCTGTGCAGTTTGAGCATCTGAAAGCCAATCTGGAGAAAAAGGTCGATGTTGACCTGACCACGGCTTTTCCGCTCGAAGATGCACAGCAGGAAAAACTGGCCAAGGCCCTCAGCTCCAAGTTGGGTCGTGAAGTGAAACTGACCTCTAAGGTGGACAAGTCCATCATTGGGGGGGTGGTAGTTCGCTCTAACGACCTTGTGATCGATGGTTCCGTTCGTGCACGACTGGCGAAACTGGCCGAAGCGATGAATTCCTGAGTGTGAGGAATAACAATGCAGCAACTGAATCCTTCTGAGATCAGCGAGATTCTCAAGAAGCGCATCGAACAGCTTGATGTGTCTTCTGAAGCCCGTAACGAGGGCACCATCGTCAGTGTTTCCGATGGTATTATCCTGATCCACGGTCTTGCCGACGTCATGTACGGTGAGATGATCGAATTCCCGGGCGGCGTCTATGGTATGGCGCTTAACCTCGAACGTGACTCTGTAGGTGCCGTAGTACTGGGTGACTACCAGGGTCTGGTCGAGGGCATGACTGCCCGTTGTACCGGCCGTATTCTTGAAGTGCCGGTAGGTCCGGAAATGCTTGGTCGCGTAGTAGACGCGCTGGGTAACCCGATTGATGGCAAGGGCCCTATCGAAACCAAATTGACCGATGCGGTTGAAAAGGTCGCACCGGGCGTTATCGCTCGTCAGTCTGTTGATCAGCCGGTTCAGACCGGTCTGAAAGCGATCGACGCGATGGTACCGGTGGGTCGTGGTCAGCGTGAGCTGATCATTGGTGACCGTCAGATCGGTAAAACGGCGATCGCGATTGATGCGATCATCAACCAGAAAGGCACCGGCATTAAATGTATTTACGTTGCGATCGGGCAGAAGCAGTCCACCATCGCCAACGTGGTACGCAAGCTGGAAGAGCACGGTGCGATGGATCACACCATCGTCGTGGCTGCAGGCGCTGCCGATCCGGCTGCGATGCAGTACCTGGCCCCGTATGCCGGCTGTGCCATGGGCGAGTACTTCCGTGACCGCGGTGAAGACGCACTGATCGTATTTGACGACCTGACCAAGCAGGCTTGGGCTTACCGTCAAATCTCTCTGCTGCTGCGTCGTCCGCCGGGCCGTGAAGCTTACCCGGGTGACGTATTCTACTTGCACTCCCGTCTGCTGGAGCGTGCGTCTCGTGTAAACGCTGACTACGTTGAGAAGTTCAAGATCGGAA
>Ga0209345_10001083_pt1 | contig 33898 bp, 30 predicted proteins | sample Cruoilmetagenom7_FD_187294 | JGI IMG/M metagenome (GOLD analysis project Ga0209345, IMG submission 187294) | Oil polluted marine microbial communities from Coal Oil Point, Santa Barbara, California, USA - Sample 7 (SPAdes) (version 2) | ecosystem: Environmental > Aquatic > Marine > Oil seeps ...
AGACAGCACAATCACCAGCGCAGGCTTCATGGCAGACCAGACAACCCGTTTGATAGAAACTCCTGCCGCACGTATTACAGTGAGCTCTGACGAACTGGCCATTGCCCCCAGGCCTACCAGGCAGCCCATAAAAGCCCCCAATGGCAGATAGTCATATACCCGGCGTGGCAGAGTGAGGAACACATACCAGAGCGCATCCAGAATCTGGTAGTTGTTCCGGGTATCATCCAGCTCCCCGACAAAGGCAAAAATCAGGTCCAGAGACAGCACCACAAGCATTACCAGCAACATGGCCCCGCCAACATTGCGCATCACATAGCGGTCAATTTTACGCATGGGCAGCTCCCCCTTCCCGCTTCAGCTTTCTTTTATGAAGCCAGGCCGGGCCAAACTGAAGCCAGAGGCCAAGAGCAAGGAAAATAGCGTGCACCCACAGCATGCCCAGCCACTCCGGCACTTTGCCATCAGACATGGCATCGCGGGCAACAATAAGCAGACCAAGATAGGCAACATAGACAAGCATGGCGGGCAACAGATGAAAAAACCGTCCTTGCCTTGGGTTAACCCTGCTGAGACGCACCGCCAGCAAGGTCACAATGGGCACTATCAATGGTAACGAAAAACGCCAGTGCAGAAGGGCCCGGTCTCTCGGGTCATCTGAACGCATCAGCTGGCCAGTCGTAACCCCTTCGTCAAGCTCTACGTCGCCGCTGCTGCCACTGCGGATCTTCAGGCCATAGGCTTCAAAACCGGTAATCTGGTAATCGAGTTTTCCGGGTATGCCATCGAAACGTGCACCGTTCTCCAGAATGAGAAAACGGCTACCGGTTTCCTCATCGACCAACTGGGATCCTGCATCGGCAGTAATAACGCTCACACCTGTTCCGTCACTGCCATACTCGGCGATAAACACACCTTCAAGGCGACGCTTGTCGTCACTGAGGGCTTCGGTGTAGGTCACGCGCCCACCTGACGACAACTTCTGGAAGCGACCCGGCGCCAGCAGATCAAACTCCGTCGCCTTCGCCTGCTCGGCAAAAATTTTCTCTACCTGGCCCATGCCCCAGGGAGAAACCACCAGACTCATACTCCCCACCACAAGCATGACAACCAGGCTGCCCACAAGAGTTTTTGCAAGCAACTGTCGATCGCTCACACCACAGGCATGGAGTACTGTCATCTCACTTTCCAGATACATCCGGCCATAGGCCAGCAGTATCCCGATGAACAACCCCAGCGGCAAAATCAGCTCCAGGAACCCCGGGAAGCGGTAAGCCATAATTTCAAACAGTACGCCTGGGGCGATCTTGCCTTCAGCAGCTCCGGCAAGATATTTAATAAAGCGCCCACTCATGAACACGAGCAGCAGAATGCCGGAAACGGCAATCATGCTGACCATAACCTGACGTATGAGATAGCGGAAAATAATGCTCAAAACGGTTTCTCTGCCCGCATAGACCGGAACATGGAGGAATAGGAAAACTGCGCGTATTCTATGTAACCTTGGGACTGAATGACAGTGCAGAGACGTTAAGGCCACGACAGATTATGCATCGGCAAAGCGAAGTAACCCTGGCCTGCAGCTTGATAATTCACTGGTCAGCCCCAATGCTTGCATGAACTGAAAGAACTCATTCCTGCCGCTGGCAACTGCGGCTTCCCCGGACACGTAACAGGAGTTTCCATGAACTTCAGCCTGAACAGCAAAGCCATTGCGAATACCAAAGCCGATTGCCTGGTCGTCGCCCTGCCGGAAAAAGGCGATTGGCCGGCCTCCACTACCGAGGCAGACGGTGCACTGGGAGGGCTGATAAGCAAACTCCAGAAAGCCGGCGACATCAGTGGCAAGAATGCACAGGCAAACCTGATTCCATTAAGCGATCAGGCCTGGAGCAGGCTTTTGATTGTCGGCACAGGCAAAGATGCCGACCGTAATCCCGCAAACTTCCGTAAAGCACTGATTGCAATGGCAGGCCTGCTTAAGGACGGCCCCTCAAAAAGCGTTCTGATCACGCTTTCGGACACAGCCGTTACTGGCGACCAAGACGCAAGCTCAGAACTGGCTAAGCTAAGCCTTATTGGCCGCACCCTGGAAGACCAGCTCTACACCTTCAGCGAGTACAAGAGTGAGAAACCTTCTGCGCGCAAACTAAGCAAAATCCTTGTGTCTGCGTCGGCCACTGGAAAAGCCGAGAAAACAGCGTTCAATCTGGGGCTGGCGACTGGCCGCGGCATGAACTTTACCCGCGACCTGGGTAACACGCCCCCCAATGTCTGCCATCCGGTCTGGCTTGCCGAACAGGCCAGAAAAATGGCAGCCGATCACGATTGCATCAAAACTGAAATCCTTGATGAAAAACAGATGCAGAAGCTGGGCATGAACTCCCTTCTGGCGGTTGGCAAGGGCAGCACTCAGCCCCCGCGCCTGATCGTAATGGAGTACCGCGGCGGCAACGCGAAAGACAAGCCTCATGTTCTGGTTGGCAAAGGGATCACTTTCGACAGTGGCGGTATCAGCCTTAAGCCAGGCGCCGGCATGGATGAAATGAAATACGACATGGGGGGCTCTGCAGCCGTGTTCGGTGCCATGCAGGTACTCGCAGAGACACAACCAAAAATCAACGTAGTTGCTGTGATCGCTGCGGCTGAGAACATGCCAGACGGCAACGCCACGCGCCCGGGCGACATAGTGACTACAATGTCGGGCCAGACGGTAGAAATTCTCAATACAGACGCTGAAGGCCGGCTGGTATTGTGCGACGCTCTCACCTATGTGAAGAAATTCGACCCTGCAGCTGTGATTGATCTGGCAACCCTTACCGGTGCCTGCATTGTCGCCCTTGGCCACGAAGCTACCGGCCTGCTGGCCAATAACGACGAACTTGCCAACGAGTTGCTGGCCGCCGGCGATCGCGCCAGTGACAAAGCCTGGCGCCTGCCTCTCTGGGATGAGTACCAGAACCTGCTGGACAGCAACTTTGCAGACATGGCCAACATCGGTGGGCGCTCGGCTGGCACCATTACCGCAGCCTGCTTCCTTTCGCGCTTCACCAAGGAATATCGCTGGGCGCACCTGGACATCGCCGGCACCGCCTGGCATTCCGGCAAAGCCAAAGGCTCCTCCGGCCGGCCGGTTCCTCTGCTGGTAAATTACCTGATGTCCCATGCAGGATAATAATCCTGCGCTACAAACCGGCAGCAACGCTGCCGGTGCCTCCGGGCAAGAGGCGGAACCGGGCTCCGGACAGGAAGACACAAGCCAGCGTTACTGGTTCCACATCCTCTTGCAGGACACCCCGGTTGCCCGCAATCTGCATACAGTCAAGCTGGCAAATAAAGCCTGGCAGCAGGGCGACAGAGTGTGCATTGTATGCGACACCGCGGAACAGGCCGGGGAGCTCGACGACCTGCTCTGGAACTTCAGCCCGGATGCGTTTATCCCCCACAGCATTGTGGCCGAATCCGCCACAACCTGCACCGACCCTGTGGGCATCCTGTTGTGTCCGCCCAGGGCTGAGGACTGGGATACCGTGATCATCCTCTCCGACACTCTTCCGGCAAATGCAGACAGCTTCAAACGCCTCGCCCTGGTCGCCCACAATGACCCCGAAGTTCTCAACCAGGCCCGGTCACACTTCAGGCAACTCAGAGCACTGGGTATCCAGCCCCGGGTTCACGATCAAAGAAAGCGCTAGGCCTTCATTCGGGTTCGCCGCAATCCGGCCGACCATGTATAATCGAGCGTTTCAATTTCCTCCTGTGAATCAACCAAACGGTCACCAGTAAAAACCCATGGAAAAAACCTACCAGCCAGAAAATATCGAGCGCCAGTGGTACGAGAACTGGGAATCCAAAGGGTACTTCCGCCCCAGCGGTGAAGGCCAGTCCTACAGCATCGCCATACCACCACCCAATGTGACCGGCAGCCTGCACATGGGGCATGCCTTCCAGCACACCATCATGGACACCCTCACCCGCTACAAGCGCATGCAGGGTCACAATACTCTGTGGCAAGTAGGGAGTGACCACGCCGGTATCGCTACCCAGATGGTGGTTGAACGTAAACTGGCCGCGGAAGAAGGCAAAACCCGCCACGATCTGGGCCGCGACGATTTCATAAAACGTATCTGGGAATGGAAAGAAGAGTCTGGCGGCACCATCACCAGCCAGATGCGCCGGCTAGGTAACTCCGTAGACTGGGATACCGAACGCTTCACAATGGATGATGGCTTTTATAAAGCCGTGCAGGAAGTGTTTATACGGCTGTACGAAGACGGTCTGGTTTACCGTGGCAAACGCCTGGTGAACTGGGATCCCAAGCTGCACACGGCTATTTCCGACCTGGAAGTGGAAAACAAAGAAGAAAAGGGCTTTTTCTGGCACCTGCGCTATCCGCTGGCTGACGGCGCAACAACACAAGATGGCAAAAACTACCTGGTTGTTGCCACCACCCGCCCGGAAACCATGCTGGGAGACACCGCCGTAGCGGTTCACCCGGACGACGAAAGATACCAACACCTGATTGGCAAGTTCGTAATGCTGCCGCTGGTGAACCGCCGCATTCCGGTTATTGCCGACCACCACGCTGATCCCGAAAAAGGTTCCGGCTGCGTAAAAATCACCCCGGCTCACGATTTTAACGATTACGCCGTGGGCAAACGTAACAACCTGCCGATGATGAACGTGCTGACTCAGGATGCCGACATCCGTGAGCTGGCCGAAGTATTCAACAGCGACGGCAGTGAAAACACTGAACTGGACGCCTCCCTGCCTGCAGCCTATGCCGGCCTGACCCGGGAAGACGCACGCAAGCAGATTGTGGCTGACATGGAAGCCGCTGGCCTGTTGCAACAAGTGGAAGACCACGTACTGAGCGTACCCCGCGGTGACCGTTCCGGCCTGATCATTGAACCGATGCTGACCGACCAGTGGTTTGCTGATGCGAAAACACTGGCCAAACCGGCCATAGAAGCCGTTGAAGACGGTCGCATCCAGTTTGTACCCAAGCAATACGAGAACATGTACTTCTCCTGGATGCGTGACATTCAGGACTGGTGTATTTCCCGCCAACTGTGGTGGGGCCACCGCATACCGGCCTGGTATGACGCCGACGGCAATATCTATGTAGGCCGCAATGAAGAAGAGGTGCGCCAGAAGCACAATCTGCCTGCAGATGTGTCATTGAAACAGGATGACGACGTACTGGACACCTGGTTCAGCTCTGCACTCTGGACGTTCGGCACGCTCGGCTGGCCCGAAATCACAGAGCGCCTGAAAACCTTCCATCCAACGGATGTTCTGGTTACCGGTTTCGACATCATTTTCTTCTGGGTTGCCCGGATGATCATGATGACCATGCACTTCATGAAAAATGAAGACGGTACGCCCCAGGTTCCTTTCAAGACAGTTTACGTCACCGGCCTGATTCGCGATGAGCACGGCGACAAGATGTCCAAGTCCAAGGGCAACGTGATTGACCCGCTGGATATGATTGACGGCATCGATCTTGCCCCGCTGCTGGAAAAGCGCACCGGTAACCTGATGCAGCCCAAGCTGGCCAGGAAAATTGCCAAACAGACCGAGAAAGAATTCCCCGAAGGGATCTCGGCCCACGGCACAGACGCCCTCCGCTTCACCCTGGCGGCCATGGCCACTACCGGTCGTGACATCAACTGGGATATGAAGCGTCTCGAAGGCTACCGCAACTTCTGCAACAAGTTGTGGAACGCTGCCCGCTATGTGCTGATGAACACCGAAGGCGAAGACTGCGGAGTAAATGGCGAACCAGTAGAGCTGTCACTGGCTGACCGCTGGATCATCAGCGCTCTGCAGCAATGCGAGCAGGATGTAACCCGCCACCTGGACCAATACCGCTTCGATCTGGCCTCGCAGGCACTTTACGAGTTTATCTGGAACGAATACTGCGACTGGTATCTGGAGCTTTCCAAGCCATCACTGAGCGACGATAGCGCCAGTGCCGAAGCCAAACGCGGCACTCGCCGTACCCTGGTTCGCGTGCTGGAAGCCGTTTTGCGTCTGGCGCATCCGATCATGCCGTTTATCACGGAAGAAATCTGGCAGCGCATTGCACCACTGGCCGGTAAATCCGGTGACAGCATCATGCGGCAGCCATATCCACAAGCGGATGCCGGCAAGCATGACTCACCGGCAGTCGAGGATATTGAATGGCTGAAGGGTGTAATCGTGGCCGTGCGTAATATCCGCGGCGAGATGAACATTTCGCCAGCGAAGAAGATTCCGGTTCTGTTCCGTGGCAACAGTGCAGAAGGTCAGCGACGGATGAATGAGAACCGTCAGTTCCTGAGTTCTCTGGCCAAGCTGGAAAGCCTTGAATGGCTTGAAGGTGGCGATGCACCCATGAGCGCCACTCAGCTGGTTGGCGATATGGAAGTTCTGGTTCCTATGGCCGGGCTGATCGATAAAGATGCGGAACTGAAGCGCCTGGACAAGGAGCTTGAACGCCTGCAAAAGGAAATCGGACGCCTGGAAGGCAAGCTGAACAATGAGAAGTTCACTGCCAAAGCGCCAGCTGAGGTTGTCGCGAAGGAACAGGAGAAACTTGCAGAGGCTCAGGGTAACCTGAATCGGCTGAAGCAGCAGCGCGCAGACATTGAGGCCATGTAGCTATGGTGTCTGCGGGTGAGTGTTCCGGGAATGGCGGATTGATCGCCATTCTTGGAGCAGGTTCTTTGGGGCGGCTTTGGGCCGCCCTTTTGCCGTCTGGCCACTGTGGCTTTTTGCCCCGGCTCTCTGGTGGTGAACTTCGGAGAAACTTCAGCCTTCAGGAAGTCCCTCCCGAAACACGCTGTGAATACATCCTTGTACGCTCTGCTCCGCCATCCATGGCTCTGCAAGGTTTCGGGAGGGACTTCCTGAAGGCTTCGCCGGACTCTGGTGAAGCCCGCATCCATGTTGATTTGCCTTGGCTCAGGTCAGCTGAGAATGTAAAGCTTCTGCTCGCAACCACCAAGGCTGGCGATACGCTTACTGCCCTGAATGACTGGCTCCCTCATATTCCGAAAGACACCCCCGTTGTTTTGTTTCAGAACGGCTTAGGCAGTCAGCAAACAGTTGCTGAGCGCTGGCCGGACCGACCGGTTTTGGCAGCCAGCACCACCGAGGGGGCGAACCGGCCATCGCAGGATGTACTGGTTCATGCCGGGGCTGGTGACACCTGGGTAGGTGCACTTACGGCTTCTGCGGCTAAACACATAACAGGTGTTGTTCAACAATTGGCTGAAACCGGCTTGAGGGTTCATGCTGAGGACAACATTCTGCAGCGGCTTTGGCAGAAATTGGTGGTCAATGCCGGGATAAACCCTTTTACTGCCCTGCTCGACTGCCCAAACGGGGACATCCTGAACTCACAGCTTTATCAACAGAATATTGACGGGCTTTGCTCAGAGATATCTGTTTTGCTTCAGGCGGAAACCTCAGAGGCTGTAGCGCCGGAGGTTCTTCGGGAACGAATCGAAACAGTAGCAAGAAATACCGCCAGCAATACGTCGTCCATGCGCGCAGATGTGACGGCTGGGCGTAAAACTGAGATCGATTTTATCAATGGCTATCTTGTGCAATGCGGAAAGCGCCACGGTGTTGCCACGCCGGTAAACCAAATGCTGACCGAACGAGTACAAACTCTGTACCGTTTTTAACGATTCCGCATCTCACCAATAAGGAGCACTTTCATGGGCAATCGCCTTTCCAAGATATACACCCGCACCGGTGACGACGGGTCTACCGGCCTGGCCGATGGCAATCGTATTGCCAAAAACGCCCAGCGCGTTGAGGCGATGGGTATGGCCGATGAGCTGAACTGCCATATTGGCCTGCTGATTGAAACTCTGGATAGCGACGATGACATGCTGGACTCTTTGCGTCGCATTCAGCATCACCTGTTTGATCTTGGCGGTGAATTTGCCATTCCTGGCAGTGAGGCAATCAACAATGATCACATCAACTGGCTGGAAGATCTGCTGGATGAAATGAACGAGCCCTTGCCGCCGTTGAAAAACTTCATCCTGCCCGGCGGTAGCCCGGCCGCAGCTCAGTGCCATCTGGCCCGCGCAGTTTGCCGCCGTGCGGAGCGTGTAGTGGTTGCCCTCAGCCAGGAGGATTCAATAAACGTGTTGGCACGCCAGTATCTTAACCGTCTATCAGACCTGTTGTTTGTAGCTTCGAGGGTGTTAGCGCGCCGGGAAGGCGCTGAAGAGATTCTTTGGGATCAAAAAAAATCAGGAATGTAACGGTCACGCTGAGCGTAACATTGCATTCACCATAATCAGGCAAGGTGTGGCGCAGAGGCTCGGGAAACACGCTGTGAATACGTCCGTGTACGCTTGGCTCCGCACAGTTTCCGGAGCCTCTGCGCCACACCTTGCCGTCTATCCAATAATTCAGACTTTAAACGCTTCAACAAGCCTCTGCAGTGAAGCCGTCAGATCAGACATCTCCTGAGATGAAATCAGGGTTTCTTCAGCATTAGAGGCAGTCGATGCCCCCAGCTCGCCAATGTGTGCAACACTGGCATTGACGTCTTTCGACACCGCAGACTGCTCTTCCGCTGCCTGGGCAATCTGGTGACTCATATCCACAATCACCGAAATACCCTGAGCAATCCGGCTCAGTGCTTCAGTCACCTCTCCAGACTTTTCAACGGTTGCCTGAGTTACATCACGACTGTTTGTCATGGCCGTTACAGCATCCTTCACGCCACTCTGAAGCTGTGAAATCATGCCTTCAATGTCTTCTGTAGATTTGTGCGTGCGTTGGGAAAGAGAGCGCACTTCATCAGCCACAACGGCGAAACCACGGCCGTATTCGCCAGCACGGGCAGCTTCGATAGCCGCGTTCAGAGCCAGAAGATTGGTTTGCGCAGCTATGGCTTTGATTTCCACCAGAACCTGACTGATATTGTCACTGTCGGCACTAACCCGGTTGATCATATCCACTGCCCCGGATATCTCACTTGCCAGCCTGTTGACGGTCTCCACCGTATCCGAAACTACACCGCGGCCGGTTTCTGTATCCTGTTCTGCAGCTGTGGCACTGTCTGCAACGCGGTGAGCACTTTCTGTCACTTCGTTCACCGCTTCAACCATCTGATTCATGGCTTCATTGATCTGACCACTCTCTTCCATCTGGCGCGCCACCGCCTCACTGTTAGCTGCTGCGGTATCCTTTACCTTCGCCGCCTGCTGATCAACCTCCGATGTCGTCTGCCCGACAGAGCGTATCAGCTCGGCTATGCGGTCCGTCATACTGTTGAATTCAACCGTCAGTTCGCCGAGTTCATCGCGGTTATCCAGGGAAATCCGGGTAGTCATGTCGCCTGCAGCCACCTTGCGTGCAGCCTCACTGAAACGGTTGATAGCAGTGCGGACCGACATGAAGAAGCCAATATAGAGATATACGACAATCAGAAGAATCGCGACAAGTGACATCACGATCAGACGGCGCTGACCTACTTCCTGCTCCAGGCGAGCATTAAGATTGGTTTCTATCACATCAAACACAGCTGTTTTCAACTCACTGTAGCTCTCCAGCTGTGCGGAAAGACGCGAATCATATTCCTGCCAGGAAAGTTCCAGCCGCATAGGTGTAATGATATTTACGTCCAGCAACTCACGCACACCAAGAAGACTTGCTTCAACGTTCTGGAGGGCATCGCCCGCCCGGGGCGCCAGAGCAGGAGAAACGTCTGCGGCAAGTGTCAGCGCTGGTGAAAGCAGCGAACTGCGATTGGTAAGACCATCATAGATTTCGTTGAGTGTTTCACTGAGAGCATAGCCCAGCTGTCCTTCGACCAATGCATAGGAGCCATAGGAACGCGCCTGCCCGATAACACTTCGGGCGTCAGGAAGAGTTTCACGAATCAGCCCCAGAACCACCTGGTTTTCCCTCGATGCCCCCTGGCCCAGCCCGGACGTTTCGATGGTTGCGGGAAGGAGCGCCAGTGCTTTCTGGACAAACTCCTGATAGTACTTGAACTGCGGATCGAAATTGCCCTGGTAATGATCATCTGCCCGGAGCGTCTGCCAGTCAGCCTGCAGGGCTTCGACCTGTTCAGCCCATGCTCCAGATGCATCAAAAGAGCGCGCCTCCAATGTCAGCCTGTCCAGAACAGAAGTGATCTCTTCGGCAGCTTGATCTGAGCGGGCCCTGATAGCTTCGTTGTTTTTTGTCACCGCCGGCGCCCGGTAATCCCGATAGTCCATTGAGACATCTACAAGATGGTCTATCCGGCGCAATTGCTCCAGGCCCGACACGCCGCGCGTCACGGTTTCAACAGAACGGTTAAGTTCGGTCATCACAAGCCAGGACAGCCCGCCAATCGGCAAGAGAAACAGAATACTGATAAGACTGAACTTATACAGCATCGGCAACCGGTTCATCAGTGCTACTGCAGGAGTAATGAATTGGTTCACATCGGCCCTCTCTCTGAAACCTGAACGGCTGGACTCTTTTTCTTGTTTTCTTATCGCCCGGCCGCCTGAAAACTTGAGTGCAGCCTCTCGTTTCGGAACTCTTCAGATAACCCCTGCAATAACCATTAACGCCAGTGCGCAGATCCAGACCAGCATACTCCTGTTCAGCAGATCCCTTACTGCATTCAGACTACGGCCGCCAAAACCAGCCCATTCATCAAGGTGAACCCGGGAAAACCTGGCGGGATCAAGCGCATACCCGGTTAAAGACCCATTGGCCGCGATCATGAGTACTTCTGAGGTGTTTTTAGTCGTTTCGGCAATGGCTTGTCTGGCTTCTGCCAGCCAGCCTGAAAGGTCACCTGCGATTCCGAATGTTAAGGCGAGCAGCCGTGCGGGGATCCAGCTCACCCATTCACAGGCTTTAAGATATCTGGGTCTCGCGGCTGCCTGTGGCCACTGTTCGGACAGAGCCACAAGCCCCCGCACAAAAATTGCCACGCCGATTCCGCCCACGACATACCAGAATGCAACAAGGAAAAAACGCTGAAAAGCCGCCATCATAAGCGCCCGGGACAGTGAAAGGTGCATAACCTCCGGTGACGCTGCAGCTCCACGCTCCGCCGCAGGCAGGCGTTTCTGGATATGATGCCAGGCCGCCTGCATGTCACCCCTCTGCCAGGCATCTGCATAGGACTCAACCGACTGCCGCCAGCCTGGCATCCCCATCATCAGCACAAGAACAAAAATTTCAAGTGGGTACGCCGTAATCCGCCAGCCGTACATCGATAGAATATATACGCATGCAGCCGCCAGAATTGCGGGCAAAGCCACCAGAACCAAACCAGCTGAAATACCTGATTCAGAGCCGGCTTTAACTTTACTGCCCCTACGGAACCAGCGCCGCCAGAGTGCGTCGCTGGACACGGCATTGAGGCTGTCAAGCCTTCGCCGCACAAGATAAGCAATCAGAAACACCACCAGAATCATTTACAAAGTTCCTTTTTGGGCCAGATGAGTCAGTTCTTTACGGTTTATGTCTGACTGAGCGGCCTGCAGAGAAGTCCGGAAGTCATGCCAGTCAAATGCCGGCCCGGGATCCGTCTTGCGACCAGGAGCAATATCGCAGTGCCCGGTAATACGGTCATTGGTAATGCCCGGCCAGGCGGAGCTGATCACTGCCGACAATTCCGCCAGAGAGCGATACTGCTCTGCTGTATAGGGAATATCATCCGCCCCTTCAAGCTCGATTCCGATAGAAAAATCATTGCATTCATCAACACCCTGAAAGCAGGAACGTCCGGCATGCCAGGCCCTGTCCAACAGACTGACAAACTGCACCTTCGCTCCATCCCTTCTGATCAGGACATGAGCCGAAACACGCATATCGGCAATGGTTGAGAAGTACGGATGTTCGGCAGGGTTCAGGCTGTTCGTAAAAAAATCTTCAATATAAGGCCCGCCAAACTGGCCTGGAGGAAGGCTGATGCTATGAACGACGAGAAGACTGATAACCGCGCCCTCGGGACGAGGACCGTAGTTCGGCGAACAGCACCAGCGGGCAGATGCAAGACGCCCGGTTTGACGGAGAGCCTCTATGTCTTCACCGTAAACGGCGAGGCCAGACTGCTCAGCGGCTGAATAATCAGGGGTTGAAAGGGGCAAGATGGATCCATAATTGTCAGAGCATTACTTTGTGCTTTGATTGAATCACAAAGTAAGGCCCGTTGCCACGGATCAATCCGTGCGGCTACTCCGCAGGTTATCAATGATAGATTCCAGAGCCCTGTCGAAGATAAGGCCATCATCAAGCATGGCGACGGCCCCGCTAGCCATAGCGGCAGCCAGTTCCTGTCGACGGTACTCAGCCACCTTCGCACCACTGCGATTTACAAAGATATACTTGCCAGTGGCTCTTATAACCGCCGCAAGCTTGCAGCGGAATTTGTTTTCCTCACGGGTAAGTTCAACCCAGGCACCAACACGAAGTCTGTCTGCCCGATCCAGCCACAGATCGGAAACCGGTTCTGCATCATCAGAAGCAGGAGTTTCTATGACAGGGCTGGAAAGCACCGGAGGCTCAATCCCGGCATCATTTGACTCTGGCTCAAGCCGTTTCCCGGACTGAGCTTTCACTTCGGCTACGGGCGTTTCTTCGGCCACCGGAGCTGCTGACCGGCGGCGCGACTCTGTCGCCAGGCGCTGCAGTACATCAACGTGTGCCAGCTCCAGATCCCGAATCGCGGTATCAGTTGCGAATGGATCCCAGGAAATTTCCTGAAGGGCCACACGAAAATCGTCGACAATCGCCGGAATAGCTCTGAGAAGGTCGTTTCGGGTTGAGTCGTCAACCGGCTGAGGATCAACACTCCAGACAATATGGCCAGTCAGTTCGCTGGCATCGGCCCAGCGCTCACCCTCCTCACCTTCGCGCAATACAACCCACTGAAGATATTTCACCCACGCTTCGTTCAGCATCCCGAAAACAGATTCCGGGATATCCCTGCCGGACGTAAGATCGTTCACCAGCGATTCTGCAACCTGACATGCCCGCTCCTGCCGGGCCCTGCCCTCTTCAGCATCCCGCAGGCGCTGTTCTACCAACTCCCTCCGCCGGCGATCAAGGTCAGTAAAATGACTGAAGTCTTTCAGAAGCTCATCGAAAATCGACGCGTTATCTGTAAATTCAGTCAGTACCCGATTCACAACCGACTGAATTTTTTCATGCAGCGGATCGCGCTGACCGGCACGTTTCTCACTCCAGCCAATGGCAGAAAGAGCCAGTTCGTTCAGTAGCTTGCGGACAGGATGACCACCACGGTTAAAAAAGTTCTTGTCGCTTAATGCGACCTTCAGCACAGGTATCTGCAACCGGCCAATCAGGGCTTTCATTACCGGATGGAGCTGACGGTCTTCCAGAATAAAATCGAAGAGCATGGATACCAGGTTGATAACATCACTATCCACCTGGCCGATATTGGTTTTCTGGCCATCAGCCGCCTGAAGAATAGACTGGAGCTGCTGATCAAGAGAGGGGACTTCTCCGTCATCCCACTCGCCCCAGGATGTCTGAGCCTCGCTGAGACGGGCCATCAGCCGGTCAGTATCGAGGTAGGATTCGCCTGAAGCACCAGATCCGGCTGTAGAATGAGAGTTTCCTCTCTGGTGCAGGAGAGCGCTCAGCTCAGAAAAAGTCGCATTGGACATGCCGCCCTGGACCAGATCGTGGTTCTGACGGTTATTCTGTTCGCTTGCATCTTCGCCCGCGCCATACCGACCAGGGCTGGGGGGCACAGGTGCTGAAGCATTCATTTCAGCACGGGGACCGCCAGCAGAACGGGCCGGCGCCCGTTTGGCATCGGGCAGTATGCCCTCCGAAATCAGGGTGCGGTTCGCCTCCTGGTAAAAGTCACCAAGCGTGTCACCCAGCAAGCGGTCAAACAGTTTCAATACAACAAGTTTTGCGCGGATATCGATATCGAGATCCGCGCAAGCGTCAGCGACACCCCCGCAGATCACTTCCGGGCTGAGCGGCATCTGGTTATCAGCAAGCTCAACTCCAGGCACCAGATGGTTGACCCGCAACGACAAAAACTGAATCTGGCTCTGATAACGGTTACGAAGCTTGTTGATCAGGTTATCAATTGCGACCTGCTGTTCCAGGTCTGAATGCTCAACAAGACTTAACGAATCCTGATCAACCTCATCCAGGGCACCGCCAGACTGTCGCGGCTGGAACTTGCCGATATCGTTAAATGCCTGGCTGACGTACTGCAGGACAGAAACAGCCATTGCTTTGCGCCTTAGCCTCAGCTCACGCATAGCATCAAAATAAACCGTCTGATCCTTGTTGGAACCTGCGCGGTCGGCAAGCTCAAACAGGGCATCATCAGCACGTTCGAAAAAACGTCCGAGAACTGCTTTCAGAGACTGTCCCGATGAATCACGCAGACGAACGAGGGCCGGTGGCAGATCAAACCGCGAAAACGGTTTCTGACCAGAAAAACTGACAACCTTGTTATCCTGCTTCATTGAACGACTCCGAACCAGAGCGGATGAATCGACTGGCCATAGGTTTGAAACTATTCTTGATTACACATCATACGGGCTGATCACGTCACCTTGTGTCAGAATTTGTCACCTTTTGTGTAAACCGGACCTGGATCACAATTCTTTCGAAATTTGGCTAAACCTCCGGTGAACTATAGAATCGTGACCCCGGAAAATTTAGCCCCTGACAAAAGCGGATGCATCATCATGAACTTCACTGAGCGCCTACGCCAGTCACGAATTGAGAGCGTCGCAGTAAGCCTGCGCGAAGATATAGGTGACGGCGATATCACAGCCCGACTGATCCCGCTGAAAAAGCAGGCCACGGGGCAGGTAATAACGCGGGAACAGGCGACCATAGCGGGACAGGAATGGGTGGACGAAGTGTTCCGCCAGGTAGACAGCTCTGTATCTCTGGAGTGGCTGGTCAAGGACGGAGACTCAGTTTCCCCGGACCAGGTTTTGTTCCGCCTGAAGGGAACAGCCAGAAGCCTTCTGACCGCCGAAAGAGCTGCGCTGAACTGGCTGCAGACTCTATCCGGAGTCGCAACAAACTGTGCAGGCTATGCCGCACAGGTAGCTCACACTGGCGTGCGCCTTCTGGACACCCGAAAAACCCTGCCCGGATTGCGGCTTGCACAGAAATACGCAGTGACCTGCGGCGGCTGCCACAATCACAGGATCGGCCTCTGGGACGCGTTCCTGATCAAGGAAAACCATATCGCTGCCTGCGGCTCTATCGCCAGAGCAGTTGATGAAGCCCGCAGAATTGCCCCGGGCAGACCTGTTGAAGTTGAAACCGAGAATCTGGACGAGCTGGAACAGGCGCTCAACGCCGGAGCCGACATCATCATGCTCGATGAGTTCTCCATGGACAACCTGCATGCTGCAGTCGCAATGAACGCTGGGCGAGCGAAGCTGGAAGCGTCCGGGGGCATCAACGCGAATACACTGGTAGCCATTGCCGAAACCGGCGTTGACTATATTTCTATCGGAGCCCTGACCAAGGATGTCAGGGCCGTAGACCTGTCCATGCGTCTGGACAGCGATCAGCTGCCCGACAGCAACTGATCAAAGGCCTCCAGCTCCCTGATCAGGCGTTGTCCTGATTCAGGGCGGCCACGAAAATACTCTTCAGCCATGGGAGCAATGCCCGAAACCGAGGGCAAGGGATGGTCATTTTCAATGATCAGCTTCATACGCTCCAGAAACACAAACTGTATCCACTGGGAAAATGCCAGTGTATCGAGACAAAATGGCTCGGTGCTCCTGAAGGCGTCTTCATCAGGGCGCTCGCTCTCCCATAATTCGAGCCGGCGCAGTTCCATCTCGATACCCAGAAGACAGTCGGCAATTTGCCCTGCAACGTCACCGGAATTGTTCATAAAAATCCTGCCTTAATCTCCCAGCGGCTCCAGCTCAACAGCCTCACCGTGCAATACACTGAACAGATTTTCAAACTGGCGTGTAAGCGGGTGCTTCGGAGCCATGTAAATGAGCGGCTGCCGGCACTGATGGGATTCTTTCATTTTTACCGAACTCGACAAGCGCACCGGCAATACAGGCAAACCTTCCTCAATGAGCTCCTTCACCAGTTGCCGGGGCAAACTGGCCCGGGGCTGAAACTGATTAGCCACAATCCCCTCAACAACAAGCTCATCGTTATGATCTTCCTGAAGATCACGGATCTCGTTAAGGATGTTATAAAGTGCCTGTCGGGAAAAGTCATCGCAATCAAACGGAATCAGGCAGCGCTGGGCAGCAATAAGCGCCGACCGTGTATAAAAATTCAGCGCCGGAGCCGTATCAATGTAGATTGAATCAAAGGACTCGCCCAGTTTTTTCAGCGCTTCCCTGAGTTTGTATATTTTATGTTTTGCCTCCAGCTTGCGCTCAAGAAAATCCAGCTCCGGGCTGGATGGCATAACAAAGAGGTTTTCGAACGGCGTAGCATGAACAAACTCTTCCGGGCGCCGGTTGAACACCTTGAACGCCACCGTCTGCTCCAGCATGTCTGCAACAGTATCCTTGAGCTCACTGGCCGGTTTACCCAGGAGATAATGCGTCGAGTTACCCTGGGGATCCAGATCAACCACGAGCGTACGGTTTCCGCGTGCTGCACTGATCGCAGCCAGATTGCAGGTAATACTGGACTTCCCTACTCCGCCTTTCTGATTGAATACCACCCGTCTCATGTCATCTCTCCATCAGGCATTTTGTCGGTGCCGTGTCGTTTGAATGCTGCATCTGCGTTCTGGTGTGCCTGGCATCTTTGTACCTACCACTGCATCACCGTTTTCACAAACGGGATAGTAAGCCTGCGCTGAGCCTGCAACGAGTTTTCATCAAGGGTGTCCAGAATGCCTAATAAATCGCCGAGACGCCGCGGTGCCCGGCGCATGATGAAGCCAGCAACATCGTCCGTCATTGTCAGCCCTCGCTGCTCGGCACGGGCCATCAGAATTTTCAGCCGGTCATCGTCACGGTATATCCCGAGCTGGACGATAAGCCCATGATGCAGCCGTGAGACCAGATCCGGCAAGAGAAAAGGCAGGGAGCCAGGAACTTCCGAGAGACTTACAACCAGCATACGGCCGTGATCGTGCAGCCGGTTATAGAGGTGAAAAACGGCCTCTTCCCAGTCTGCCTTTCCCGCGACTCTGTCGAGATCATCCAGGGCGACAACGTCCATCGCATCCAGCCCCGCAAGCGATTCCGGCCCGAAAGGCTCCAGTTCAGCAATGCTGATACAAACCGCTGATCTCCCTTCAGCTTCCGCACGATGACAGGCTGCCTGCAACAGGTGACTTTTGCCGGTATCTGAATCACCACAGACCACAACAACTGGCAGGCCTGCCGGCTGACTGAACACCGACAACAACCTCAGCGCCGCCTCCCTGTTGCGATCACCATGAAAATTATCAAAGCGGGCATCATCCCGAAGCCTTACACCAAGAACCAGTTGAGAAGAGCTCACGTCTGCCAGACCTTCCATGCCCGCATCCCCCAGACTACAACATAGTGTCCTCCGCTAAACACAGCCGAGACCGCTACCAGACAGATTCCGGCGTCCAGCCAGACTGGCGGAACCGGCAGCCCGGCCAGAATGACAATAACGCCCAGAATCACAGTAATCTGAACCAGTGTATTTAGCTTGCCGGGCATACTGGGCTCCATATCAAAACGACCAATACAGTAGTGGTAAACGAGCGCACCACCAACAATCAGAAGATCCCTTCCAAGAACCAGCAAAAAAAGCCACAGAGGCAACACGGATGTATACGTAAGCGCCAGATACGCTGTAATCAACAGAGCTTTATCAGCAAGAGGGTCCGCCACGGCACCAAACCGTGACCGCCAGCTGAAGCGTCGTGCAAGGTACCCATCAAGTCCGTCAGTAACCGATGCCAAAGCAAAGATCACCAATGCAATGCGATATTCCTGCGCCAGTAAAGCTCTGGCAAAAGGAATAATCATCAGAATGCGCACAAACGTCAACGCATTGGGAATCGCGCGCCAGGCGCATACTTTCACCGCCCCGCCTCCGGCGACTGCTTACTGTGCGCCATCACTTCCGATAACCGGTGCAGGTTGCCACCGGTAATAGAGAACCTGATAAAGCGATTCGAATGCCTGCTCTGCATCGTCTTCATCCACAGGAGATGGCTGATAGGTAAATACGGGGTGCTCAGACGAGGTCGCACCAGCATCTTCTTGCGAAACCTTCTCTGGCCGGGGCTCTGCGGCCTTAACTTCCCTGACCTCACCTTCAACCGGCACAAATCGTGAATCCAGCGCGACATATTCCCGAAGCTGATCAAGCTCTCCAGAGAAAGCCACTCTCAGAGTCAACTGCTCACCCTTCACCCGGGACGCTCCGACTTTTACGATCGGAGTCAGGCCTTCAAGAGCCTGGCTGGCTTTTCCATAATCTGAAACAGACGTTACACCGCGTAATACGATATCAACCTGAGGCAAGTCGCCAACCTCTCCCGCTGCCACTGCGTAGCGGTTGGCGTAGAGTTCTGCCCAACGATCCACAAGAGCCTCAGCCAGAGCTTCACGCGTATCCGCACTGACTGATTCTTCGCTACCTTTGTTCAGCTTTGCACCTTCAAATACCCAGCCTGCACGCCACTGACCACCTGAGCGGCTGACGCGCACCAGAGCAAGAACATCGTGCTCCACACCTTCAGAAGCCTTGAGTACGCGCCCGGTGAACTGCCCCCATATGTCCGACAACAACTCCCTGTTCCCACCAAACTCCGTTGGAGGCAGAGCTACCGGAAGCCCTCTCTCACGAGCCGCGCGAGCAAATGCCGACGACCAGACACTAGTTTCACTATTATTATCCAGACCTTCGCCATCACCTGTAACCAGCCTGCGAACTCCGCGATCTTCCACCGCGACCCAGGCCAGTGTCAGAGGCCGGTTAGCGCCCCAGACCGGCGCATCCAAAGATGCCAGAGCCCGGTTCACGCCCACCGCACCAAAAGACATGCTTAGCCGATTAGCTCCAGTATTGCTCCGAAGCAACTGATAGGACAGCAACAAAGATTCCGCATCCGCCAGCAAGGCCTGCACACCTTCCAGCGCAAGAACCTCCCGGGTACCTGAAATTCGCACAAAGACCCGGGAGAGGCCGTCTGAATAGCCCTGAGCAAGAGCCTTCGGTCCGGAACCAGATACCGGAACCTCGACAGAATAAAGCCCTGACACCGTTACCGCAGCCGCAGGGGCTGGCACGATGGCCAACATGAACGCACAAAAAGCGGCAAGACATATGGCTGACAACCGCTTAAAAACCGGGATCTGGTCTGATACTGGCATGAAACACCCTGCAGTTCGTATTAATGGCGAACAGGATACACCATGCCCCTGAGCCTGAGTAGCCGACACAGGTTTCAGAAATGCAATCTTGCCGACCTGTAAGGTGCCCCGCCACAGGAATCAAAGCCTGCTCACGGCAATTGCACTTGGAGCGCTACACTGCACCTGCTAAAATCCGCCGCCTGACCCACTGGCCAACGGTTAAGAACACCATGAGCGAACAGAAACCTTCCCTGACATACCGCGATGCAGGCGTTGACATTGACGCAGGCAATGAACTTGTCAGCCGCATCAAGGAAACCGCCGCACGCACCCGGCGCCCCGAGGTTCTTGGAGGCCTTGGCGGGTTTGGCGCCATGGTAGCGATTCCAGCCGGATACAAGGAGCCGGTGCTGGTATCTGGCACCGATGGAGTGGGAACCAAACTGAGGCTGGCCATGCAACTTGGCAAGCATGACAGTATTGGTATCGATCTTGTTGCTATGTGCGTTAACGATCTTATCGTGGGCGGCGCAGAGCCTTTGTTCTTCCTCGACTACTACGCCACTGGCAAACTCAATGTCGATATAGCCGCAAACGTGGTTGCGGGCATTGGCCAGGGTTGCGAGCTGTCTGGCTGCGCATTGGTCGGCGGTGAAACCGCAGAAATGCCAGGCATGTATGAGGGCGACGACTACGATCTCGCCGGTTTTTGTGTAGGTGTTGCAGAGCGCAGCGAAATCATTGACGGCAGTAAAGTGCAGGCAGGTGATGTCCTACTGGCGCTTGAGTCCTCAGGACCTCACTCCAACGGTTATTCACTGATCCGGAAAATTCTTGAAGTCAGTGAAGCCGACCTCAGTCAATCTGTCGGTGATACCTCTCTGGCAGATGCCCTGATGGCACCTACCAGGATTTATGTCAAAAACCTGCTGCAACTGATCCGCAAAGTGGATGTACGCGCCCTGTCTCACATTACCGGCGGCGGCTTGCCGGAAAATATTCCCAGGGTTCTCCCGAAGGGCACCATTGCAGCCATCGATACCACAAGCTGGGAATTACCTCCGGTGTTCCAGTGGCTCAAGGACGCTGGCGGCGTGGCAAGCAATGAAATGTATCGTACCTTTAACTGCGGCATTGGCATGATTGTCTGTGTTCCGGCAAGTCAGAAAGATCTGGCACTGGAGACCCTGAAAGCACTGGGCGAGAAAGCCTGGCAGGTGGGGCTGATAGAGCGCGCTGAAAACGCAGGAACAGATGCTGAAGTGCGTTATGCACCGGGGCTGCTTTCAGAATGAAGGCTGACCAACCCACTCTCCCCAGAATTCTGGTTCTGGCTTCCGGAAGCGGAACCAATCTGCAGGCGTTGATTGAATCCAGCCGGGAACGCGACTTTCCCGGCCAGATTGTTGCACTGGGGTGCAACCGGCCCAAAGCTTTTGCACTCGAACGGGCTGCCCAGGCAAATGTTGAAACTTTTATGGTCAACCATGAGGATTTCAGCTCCCGGGAAGAGTTCGACGCTGCGCTCATGGCTCATATACTTCGCCACAACCCGGATCTTATCGTGCTCGCCGGGTTCATGCGGATTCTCACAACCGATTTTGTTCGGGCATTTCGCGGCAGGCTGATAAACATACATCCCTCCCTGCTGCCGCGGCATACGGGCCTGAACACCCACCAGAGAGCACTTGATGCCGGCGACAGGATCCACGGGGTTTCCGTTCACTTCGTAACCGAAGAGCTTGATGGCGGCCCCGTGATTGCTCAGGCAGAGGTGGCAGTATCACCAGAGGACACAGCTGAGACTCTCGCGGAAAAGGTTCAGGCAAAAGAGCACCTGTTATACCCGATTGTAGTGCGCTGGTTCTGTGAAGGCCGGATTCAGCTGGGCGGCGAGCACATAATGTTCGACGGTCAGGTCCTGGACACCCCAATGCGTCTACCGGACAATTGAGCCGCCTTACCAGACTGTCACCCCGTAATTCCTGCTGACCCGCTAGACTTTCAGCATTCATGCAGGATTAGAGGTCAACCAGATGCACTCAGCACGACGGACAAAATCAGTCCTCGAAAGAAGCCGGATTACAGCGATGCCACTTCTGGCAACGGTTGCAATGCTTCTGGGCACGCCCGCCAAAGCCGAAACCGGCCCCGCCCTGTTCCCTTTTGAAGTGAGCTATGACGCGGTTCTGGACAAGGGGCTGTCACTGAACGGCAGCGCCAAACGCATCCTGACAGCTCAGGGCAACGATGTCTGGCTATATCGCACTGACGTAGATTCCTTCATCGCTGATATCGATGAGTCGCTGATTTTCAAATGGGAAGATGGACAGGTCATTCCTCTCAGATACCGCTATCGCCTGTCGGGTTTTCTTATCAAGGACAGAAATCAGTCAATTGATTTCGACTGGAAGACCGGCGTCGCCACCGGTGAGTATCGGGAAAAACCTTTTCGGGTAGAACTGAAAGAAGGCACTCTCGACCCCCTTGGCTTCCAGGTCCAGCTACATCAGGATATCCGGAGCGGCATGAGGGAAATGGAATATCAGGTTCTGGATCGCGGCAATATTGATAGTGAGCGTTTTGCTGTCGTAAGTGACAACACCAGGGGCGCGGACAACACTCAGTCTCCTTATCTAAAAGCCGAAAAGGTTCGTGAAAATTCCCAGCGGGAAACCTTGATGTGGTTTGATCCGGACAACAAATACGTGCTGGTGCGCCTGCTTCAGGTTGAACCCGATGGCAGTCGGTATCAACTCGAACTCAAAGACGTAGACCTGGGAGGTTAAACCTCCCGGTCAGCCTCAGCCCAGACAGCCTTAACTTCATCCGCAATAATCCGCAGCCCCTGCGCCACACGCTCGTCATCCTGCGAATAGGTTACGCGCAGGCATTCATGGCGATGCTGCCAGCCATCCTCCGGCAGCCCCGGAAAAAAGTAGTGGCCAGAGACCACAAGCACGCCACGGGCTTTCAAGCGCTGGTAAAGTTCCAGACTGGTAATGGGCAAGTCCGGGAACCACAGCCACAGGAACATCGCCCCCTCAGGCTTGTGAACGTACCAACGACAGCTGTCCTCGCCCATGGCCTCACGAAAGGCTGCCACTGCCAGCTCCATTTTCCGCTTGTAAAACGGGCAGACCACATCCCGGCTCAGAGACAGAATCTCGCCGGAACGCACCAGAGGTTCAGCGAGCATGGCTCCGAAACTGCCTGTCGCGAGATTCATGATGGCATTAATTCCAGACAATGCTTTGATCACCGGCTCAGCAGCAATCACGATTCCTGTGCGCGCCGCTGGCAAGCCAAGCTTGGACAGGCTCAGACACAGGATAATCTGTTCATTCCAGGTGGGCCTGGCCTCTACAAACAGCAGGCTTGGGAAAGGTGTACCGTAGGCTCCGTCGACGATCAGCGGTACGTCATGCTGGCGCGCCATTTCCTCCAGCCGCGCCAACTCTTCATCAGTAATCACGTTACCTGTAGGATTCGTTGGCCGGGATACACAAATGGCCCCGGTATCCCCTGTAACTTCTACCGCATCAAAATCGACACGGTACTTGAATTCGTGGGCATCGGTGAACGAAATGTCCGGCTGCACGGCATGAAACAGGCCCGGCTCTATTCCGGCATCCGCATAGCCAATGTATTCGGGAGCCAATGGCAGCAATATATGCTTGCGCCGCCCCTCTCCATAATCGCCACCAAACATGTTAAACAACATGAAAAAAGCAGCCTGACTGCCGTTGGTAAGCGCTATATTGCCAGGTTTCAGCCCCCAGTCGTATTCACGGTTGAGCAGTTCTACCAGCGAGGCAATAAACTGCTTTTCCCCCTGGGGAGGATCATAAACCCCAACCAGTCTTCGCACATCGCTTTCGCTGCGACTCATGTCAGCGAGAATTTCCTGCACCCGAGCCTGTATCTCCGGAATGTGCCCAGGGTTCCCCCCACCCATCATAATCATGTCGTCGCCGGAGGCCATCGCATTACCAAGGTCATCCATCAACGAAGTTATGCCGGCGTCAGCGGTAAATTTACGGCCAAAAGCGGAGAGTTTCATGGGGCTACATCCCTCTGATCGGTAACGTACATTGAACGGGTACTACAGGCATCGGGCGCATGCTGTGCCAGAGAGGGGTCAGCTCCCCAGCGAGATACCAAGATTGCTGACACCCTCATTTGCGGCATCTTTGCGAATTCCGGCAATAAACGCCTCCAAAGGCGTGCGCTGGCGCTTAAGAGCAAGAACGAGATCGCGCTGGAAAGCTTTATCCTCTTTCATCAGCGGATGAGAGTCCAGTATACGAACAAGCTCATCTTCTTCCAGCCCTTCACCTTCAGACAGCTCGATAAAGCTCATAACTGTTCCGGTTGCGAGCTGCGAGGCATCAGTGGCCCGGTGTTTGGATGGATTCAGGCGGTTGAGCAATGCCTGCTCCAGCAACTGGCAGAAGTCGAAAGCCGGATAAACACCATAGGCATCATAGGCTTCTACGTCCGGAGACAGGGCTTCCAGTTTTACCAACAATTGCGGGATTGCCGTTTCTGCTACGTCTTCCTGAAGCGCGCCCCAGGCGAGGTCCAGAATCTGGTGCATTTTCCCGCCGGTTTTCAGGCCAACCGCTTCGGCAAACAGGGCGTAATTGGGAAATGAACGTTCGGCAAGTGCCAGCAGGAAGGCACATTCGCGCCATCCCTGCAGTTGGGAAACAGCCTTTAAAAACTGGTTGGCGTTCATGTTCTTGGAAGGGTCACTCCGGTTTGACCGAGGTATTTTCCGCCCCGGTCTTTGTAGCTGGTTTCGCAAATTTCATCAGATTCAAAGAAGAGCATCTGGGCAACGCCTTCGTTGGCGTATATTTTTGCGGGAAGATTAGTGGTATTGGAAAATTCCAGGGTGACCTGCCCTTCCCACTCCGGTTCCAGCGGGGTCACGTTTACAATGATGCCACAGCGTGCGTAGGTGGATTTACCCAGGCAGATGGTGAGTACACTACGGGGTATGCGAAAGTACTCAACTGTACGGGCAAGGGCAAAGGAGTTCGGCGGGATGATGCAAACGTCGCCGGTGTAGTTTACGAAACTGTTTTCGTCGAAGTTTTTGGGATCGACTGTAGCCGAGTGTACGTTCGTGAAGATTTTGAATTCATTGCTGCAACGTACGTCGTAGCCGTAGCTGGAGGTGCCGTAGGAGATGACCCGGCCTTTTTCGGTTTCCCGAACCTGACCGCTCTCGAAGGGTTCGATCATGCCGTGCTGCTCAGACATCCGGCGAATCCACTTATCGGCTTTGATGCTCATGGGTGAAATCTCATATCCACTGGGAAAATTGGGGCGTAGTTTACCTGTTCAACGGGGTTCTGTCGAAGCTCTTGATTGCTGGCGTTTGGCGGCTGCAGTCACAGGAAAGGCAGTTCAAAAACCGCTTCAAGCACATCCCTGCGGGCTTGTCTCCGGCCATCCCTGGCCTCCGACATTTTTGAACTGCCTTTCCTGCGCCTGCGATCAGGCTATTGAGTTGGCCGCCGCGCAAACCGCGTCCGGGTTAGTGCGACTTCACGGAAACACTTGAAATCGCACCACTCAGGTTACGCTCCCTTGTCGAAAGCTCTGCACCAACCCGGCGGGCAATGTCACGGTATCGGCGGGCCACTTCGGAATCGGGTTCGGCCGCAACCGTTGGCTGGCCGCTGTCGGTCTGCTCGCGAATAGTCATGTGCAGAGGTAGCTGGCCAAGCAACGTTGTTTCGTATTCATCAGCAATACGCTCACCACCACCTTCGCCGAACAGATGCTCTTCATGGCCGCAGTTGCTGCAGATATGCACGCTCATGTTTTCCACTACACCGAGCACCGGGATGTCGACTTTGCGGAACATTTCTATGCCTCGCTTGCCGTCAAGCAGAGCTATATCCTGCGGGGTGGTGACAATAACCGCACCGGTGACCGGCACTTTCTGAGCCAGGGTAAGCTGGATGTCTCCGGTGCCTGGTGGCATGTCAACGATGAGATAGTCCAGCTCATCCCACAAGGTCTGCTGCAGGAGCTGCATAACTGCGCCACTGACCATGGGGCCACGCCAGACCATAGGAGTTTTATCAGTGGTTACGAAAGCCATCGACATGGCCTGAAGGCCGTGAGCGTCCATGGGCAGAAAATATTTCTCTTCCCGCACGCCCGGGCGCTTGCCGTCGGGAACTCCGAGCATCATGCCTATGCTGGGGCCGTATATGTCGGCATCCAGAATGCCGACACGAGCGCCTTCAGCCTGAAGTGCCAGAGCAAGATTGACCGCCGTGGTGGATTTGCCAACGCCGCCCTTGCCAGAGGCGACAGCTATGATGTTCTTGACGCCGGGAACGGACGGCAGGTCTTTCTGGACTTTATAGGAGTGTACTTTCTGGCCTACATGAACATCCGCAGATGCAACCCCGTCAACGTTTTCCAGTGCGTTGGCGACCAGCTGTTTCAGACCGCCAGCAATACCTTTTGACGGATATGGCAGCTCCACCATCAGCGTTACCTTGCCCGCCTCGTCAACTTCCAGCGACTTTACGGCACCCAGGTCATAAAGATCCTTTTCCAGGTACGGATCCCGGTATTCTCGAACCGCTGCCTGCAGGGCCTGCTCTGAAATCTGTGTCATCTGGATCTCCGGAATTAAGGTCATGTTGATTTATCAACATGAAAACAGGTGTTTCGGGTGAAAATTATCTGCCCGAAAGGTATCATCTGAGCCCGTTTCTGACCATACAACCCTTATCTGATGAAAGGTTCGGACACACCATGACGCAAGCGAGTTCAAAGCAACAGCGCGATATTCTGGTTACCAGCGCCCTGCCCTACGCCAACGGCCCCATTCACCTGGGCCATCTGCTGGAATACATTCAGACGGATATCTGGGTACGCTATCAGAAAATGCGGGGCCAGAATTGCTACTACGTTTGTGCTGATGATGCCCACGGCACCGCCATCATGCTTCGTGCCGAGCGTGAGGGCATTACGCCGGAACGTCTGATTGACCGGATTCGCGAGGAACATCAGGCAGATTTCAGTGGATTCCATATCCGCTTTGACAACTACTACACCACCCATTCGGAAGAGAATCGCTATTTTTCCGAATATATCTACCGTCAGTTGCAACAAAACGGCCATATCGCTACCCGCAAGATCACCCAGTCCTATGACCCCGAGAAAAACATGTTTCTCGCGGACCGGTTTATCAAAGGCACCTGCCCCAAGTGTAAAACCGAGGATCAGTACGGCGATAACTGTGAAGCCTGCGGCGCAACCTATTCTCCTGCAGAGCTTATTAACCCGCGATCCGCAGTCTCCGGTGCCACACCGATAGAGAAAGAGTCAGAACACTACTTCTTCAAACTGCCCGAGTTTGCCGATTTCCTGGCCAAATGGACCCGCAGCGGAGCTCTCCAGCCCCAGGTTGCCAACAAACTGGCTGAATGGCTGGATGCCGGCCTTCAGGAATGGGATATCAGCCGCGACGCGCCCTACTTCGGTTTTGAAATTCCGGATGCTCCCGGCAAATACTTCTATGTCTGGCTCGATGCGCCTATCGGTTACCTCGCAAGTTTTAAAAATTTGTGTAACCGGGAAGATATTGATTTCCAGCACTTCTGGAAAGTCGACTCCACCGCGGAGGTTTATCACTTTATCGGCAAGGACATCATTAACTTCCACGCCCTGTTCTGGCCTTCAATGCTTTACGATGCCGGTTTCCGCACGCCAACAGCAGTCTGGGCTCACGGCTTTGTTACGGTCAATGGCAAGAAGATGTCCAAATCCCGCGGCACCTTTATCATGGCCCGCACCTATCTGGACCACCTGAACCCCGAGTATCTGCGCTATTACTTCGCTGCCAAGCTCACGGGTGGCGTAGACGACATGGATCTGAATCTGGAAGATTTCGCCGCCAGGGTAAATTCGGATCTGGTCGGCAAGGTAGTCAACATTGCCAGCCGCAGCGCGGGCTTCATTACCAAGCGTTTTGACGGAAAGCTTGGCGAAGTAACCGAGCTCGACAAGCTGAAAGAATTTGTAGATGCAGGTAAAGAGCTCGAAGACTTCTACGAAGCCCGGGAATTTGGCCGGGCCATGCGTCGCATTATGGAGCTGGCCGACATTGCCAACCAGTACGTCAATGATGAGCAGCCCTGGGTAATAGCAAAGCAGGAAGGCCAGGACGAAAAGCTTCAGGCCATCTGCACCAATGCTCTCAACATGTTCCAGCTGTTAATGACATACCTCGCTCCGGTATTGCCAGATACAGCCAGAGCGGCAGAAGACTTCCTTAACGTCAGACTGGACTGGAACAACCGTAATGTGCGGCTGGAAAATCACAACATCAGCAAGTTCAAACCACTGATGAACCGGGTGGACATGGCTCAGATCGAAAAAATGCTGGATGCATCGAAAGAAGAAATGCCCGCAGCAACAGGCAAACCCGCACAGCCTGAACCGCAGGAAGCCATTGCCGGTGAAATAGACTTTGACGATTTCGCAAAAGTGGATCTCCGGGTCGTTAAAATAGTGAAAGCCGAACATGTAGAGGGTGCAGACAAACTTCTTCGCCTTACGCTTGATCTGGGGCATGGCGAGCGCAACGTGTTTGCTGGTATCAAGTCTGCTTACAACCCGGAAGATCTTGAGGGACGCCTTACCGTCATGGTCGCAAACCTCAAACCCCGGAAAATGAAATTCGGTATGTCTGAAGGCATGGTTCTGGCAGCCGGCCCGGGCGGCAAGGATATCTTTATTCTGTCTCCGGATTCAGGTGCGGTACCCGGCATGCGGATAATGTAAACAGAGGTCGAGGCAAAGCGCTCCGATGACACAACAATGACAGATTATTTACTGATATTGGTCAGCACCATTCTGGTGAACAACTTCGTGTTGGTTCAGTTTCTCGGCCTGTGCCCCTTTATGGGGGTTTCAGGCAAGCTGGAAACCGCCATGGGCATGTCGCTTGCTACCACTTTCGTGCTGACGCTGTCGTCGGTGTGCAGCTATCTTGCCTACACTTACCTGCTCGCACCTCTGGATCTTGCATTTCTGAAAACCATCACCTTTATTCTGGTGATCGCCGTGGTAGTTCAGTTCACCGAGATGGTCGTGCGCAAAACCAGCCCTCTGCTTTATCGCGTACTGGGCATTTTCCTGCCTCTGATTACCACCAACTGCGCCGTGCTTGGCGTGGCACTTCTTAACCTTAATAAAAACAACAACTTCGTTGAATCAGTACTCTACGGCTTTGGCGCTGCTGCCGGCTTTTCGCTGGTGCTTGTGCTGTTTGCCGCTATGCGCGAACGCATTGCGGTAGCCGATGTACCCGTGTCCTTTCAGGGGGCGGCCATTGGCATGGTTACCGCAGGGTTGATGTCACTGGCGTTTCTGGGCTTTACCGGCCTGGTCAGCGTTTAACGGAGACACGTTTTTATGTGGACAGGCATTCTCATTGCCGTTCTGGTTCTGCTCGGCCTTGCCCTGGTGTTTGGTGGCTTGCTGGGCTTTGCCTCCGAACGATTCCGGGTTGAAGGCAACCCGCTGGTAGAGCAAATCGACGCATTGCTGCCACAAACCCAGTGTGGCCAGTGTGGCTTTCCGGGCTGCCGCCCCTACGCTGAATCCATCGCCAGTGGCGATGCTATCAACAAGTGCCCTCCCGGAGGCGAGTCCACCATAAAGGCACTGGCAGACCTGCTTGACGTAGAGCCTCAGCCACTGGACGCCGAGCACGGTGTCGAACAGGCAAGGCGCGTCGCCGTTATCCGGGAAGATGAATGCATTGGCTGCACCAAATGCATTCAGGCCTGCCCTGTCGACGCCATTCTGGGTGCTGCAAAGCATATGCACACGGTTATCGAAAGTGAATGTACAGGCTGTGATCTGTGCGTGGAACCCTGCCCGGTTGACTGTATTGACATGATCACCATTGAACCCGATATACGATCCTGGGTCTGGACACCACCCACGTCCGGGATTATTGCAACTGACCGCCAGGAGGCCAGCGCCTGATGACTCAGCTTTGGGACTTCAGCGGTGGAGTTCATCCCGCAGAACACAAACAGCTTTCTACCGGACGGCCTATTCGGACTGCTGGCATTCCCTCCCAGCTGGTACTGCCGCTTCAGCAGCACATAGGTGAACCAGCAGAGCCTCTGGTAGCGGTTGGCGACCATGTACTGAAAGGCCAGAAAATCGCCGATGTCAGCCATGGCATGGGCCTTCCTGTACATGCCCCCACGTCCGGCATTGTTGCAAGTATCGGTGACTACCCCGTGCCCCACCCTTCAGGCATGGCGGATAAATGCATCGTCCTGAAGCCCGACGGCAAAGATGAATGGTGCGAGCGTTACCCTCTCAGTGACTACCGGAAACTGGACCGGAATGAGGTTCTCGGGATCATTCATTCTGCAGGCGTTGCAGGTATGGGCGGCGCGGGTTTTCCTACAGATATAAAACTGAAGCCCTCCCGTGATCGCAAGGTCGATACACTGATTCTCAACGGCGCCGAGTGTGAACCCTATATAACCGCCGATGACATGACCATGCGGGAGAGAGCTGACAAGGTTGTGGCCGGGCTCAAAGTCATGGCCTGGATTCTTCGCCCGGAGCGTTGTGTTATTGGCATTGAAGACAACAAACCCGAGGCTGCGGCTGCCCTGCGCGAAGCTACTCAGGGCACAAAAATCGAAATCGCAGTCATCCCGACAAAATATCCTTCCGGTGGCGAAAAGCAGCTGATCCGTATTCTGACAGGAATGGAAGTACCCAGCGGCGGCATTCCTGCAGATATCGGCGTCATGTGCCAGAACATCGGAACCGCCGTTGCCGTTGCACAAGCTGTGTTTGAGGGAACTCCGCTGATCAGGCGCATTGTGACCCTGACCGGTGCCGCGCTGGAAACTCCCGGAAATTTTGATGTATTGCTTGGCACTCCAGTGCAGTACCTGCTGGACCAGGCAGGCCTGCAGCCAGACAATGTCAGCCGGCTGATTCTGGGCGGACCAATGATGGGCTATACGCTCACTACCACAGCAGTGCCGGTTATCAAGACCAGTAACTGCATCATTGCCGCCACCGCCAGCGAATTACCTGCACCACCGCCGGAACAGGCCTGCATCCGCTGCGGCCAGTGCGCCGAAGCCTGCCCGATGGAACTACTGCCACAGCAGCTGTTCTGGCACGCCAAAGCAGAAGAGTTTGAAAAAGCAGAGCATCTGAACCTGTTCGACTGCATTGAATGCGGAGCCTGTTCATACGTATGCCCAAGCTCTATCCCGCTTGTGCAGTACTACCGCTACGCCAAAGGCGAAATACGCCTGCAGCGTGCAGAGCAGCTCAAAGCAGACCGCGCCAGAGAACGTTTTGAAGCCCGTCAGCAAAGGCTGGAACGGGAACAACTGGAGAAAGACCAGCGAAGGAAGGAACGCGCCAAAGCAGCGGCTGAAGCTCAGGCTAAAAAGAAAGCAGACGCAGAAAAAGCCGCGGCCAATGGAGAAGTTGTAGACGAGCGAGCGGCGAGATCTGCTCTGGTAGAACAGGCTCTGGCACGGAAAAAAGCCAGCACCAACGCAGCCCGGATACAGCCAGCCGACAAACCAGAAGCGGCAACACTCGCTGAGCCTGCCCCGGAAGAGCCCGACATTCAAGCACTGGAAAAGCAGTTCACTCAGGCGCAGACCAAACTGGAAACCATGCAGGCAATGCTCGAAGATGCAAAAGCCCAGCAGGCAGACAACCTGGATAAGCTGGAACGTGCTGTCGCCAAAAACCATGACCGGGTCAAACGGGCAGAAGATGCTCTGACAGAAGCACGCAGAATGCTGGCGCCTCAACCTGAAGCCCGGTCCGAAACCCAGCCCATTAAATAACCCGAATCAGGCCCGACTTTCATGGCGTTTGTTCAACAGTCCTCACCCCATGCTCACAATGCACGACCTACATCAAAGGTGATGCTCTGGGTCATTCTTGCGGCGTTGCCCGGCCTGCTGGCACAGACCCTGTTCTTTGGCTGGGGCAACCTGATTAACGTTGTCTGGTGTATTGCCATTGCCCTGGCTTCGGAAGCAGCCATCCTGAAACTTCGCAGCAAACCGGTTGCGTTTTTTCTCAGAGACAATACAGCCGCAGTAACCGGGTTATTACTCGGGCTTTCCTTGCCGCAATTTGCACCCTGGTGGGTCTCTGCCGTGGCGGTGGTCTCAGCCATTGTTGTTGCCAAACAGCTATACGGCGGGCTGGGCTCCAACCCATTCAACCCGGCTATGGTGGGCTATGCGCTGGTACTGATATCGTTCCCGGTTGCCATGACCACCAACTGGGCGGAGCCGGCACTGCTCTGGGGCAATGCCCCGGGCTTCGGAGATACTCTGACCGCTATCGCCTCCGGGCAGCAAACCGCCGTCGATGGCTGGACCATGGCCACGCCACTGGACGAATACAAACACAAAATTGCTACCCATACTGCAGCCGAAGTTCTGGTACACCCTACGTTTGGCGAAGGTTTTGCGAGAGGATGGGAATGGATCAACGCGGCTTTCCTGGCCGGCGGAATCCTGCTTATCTGCCTGAGAATTATCACCTGGCATATCCCGGTCGCTGTTCTGGGCGGACTGGTTGCGATGAGCCTGGCTTTCGGCAGCAACGCAGACCAATACGCTCCTCTGTCTCTGCACCTGCTTGCAGGGGGCACCATGCTCGGAGCCTTTTTCATAGCCTCCGATCCGGTATCAGCTGCCACCAGCCATCAGGGAAAACTTATTTACGGAGCGGGTATTGGCGTACTTATTTATCTGATCCGCAGCTGGGGTAACTATCCCGACGCCGTGGCCTTCAGCGTTTTACTCATGAATTTTGCCGTGCCCTTTATTGATCACTACACTCCCCCAAGAACCTATGGGCACCACAAAGCTCATCGTGGACTGCCTGGCCGGGGCAGGAGCTGAACCATGACCACCATGACTCAATCCATTCGCCGCAGCGCAATCGGTCTGGGACTGTTTGCCGTGATTACCGGCGGTACTATTGCGGTGACCCAGGCTCTAACCGATGACCGTATAGCGGAACAGGCGGCCAGGGCAGAAGCCAAAGCACTGTTTGAGATCATTCCTGAAAGTACTCACAACAACGACCTGCTCAACGACACGGTGGTTCTGCCCACAAACAACCGACTGTCGATTGACGGGCCTGTGACTGCCTGGGTAGCTCGCCAGGACGGCCAACCTGTCGGAATAATTATGCCCGTCGTAGCGCCAGATGGTTATTCAGGCACTATAAAACTGCTTGTAGGTATAGACCCGGAAGGCACTGTTCTCGGTGTCAGGGTTATCAGCCACAAAGAAACACCGGGGCTGGGCGACCGGATCGAAACCAGAAAGTCTGACTGGATCAAGAATTTTGAAGGGCGCTCACTCAATAACCCGCAGCCCCGTGAATGGAACGTCAAAAAAAATGGCGGCGTTTTCGACCAGTTTACCGGTGCTACCATAACTCCCAGAGCCGTGGTAAAAGCCGTACAGAAATCGCTGGTTTATTTCCGGCAGAACCGTCAGGTTATCCGGGCCAGCCTGAATAAACCTTCGTCGGGACAAAGCCCTGAGATTACCCCCGGGGATCTGACGGCCCCCCCCCTGAACCTGGAGCAATCCTGATCATGGCAACTAAAACTTCCGGTGAAATTATCCGTGACGGGCTATGGAGCAATAACCCGGCACTGGTTCAGGTACTGGGATTGTGCCCTCTTCTGGCGGTTACAAGTACCGTAGTCAATGCAATCGGCCTGGGACTGGCAACACTGATGGTGCTGATGGGCTCCAACCTTGCAGTGTCACTGATCCGGAACTTTGTCAGCGAATCAGTACGCCTGCCGGCATTCGTGATGATTATTGCCTCATTTGTAACCTGCGCCGAGTTACTGATGCAGGCCTACACCTACGAGCTTTATCAGATTCTCGGTATTTTCATTCCTCTCATTGTAACCAACTGCGCCATTCTGGGCCGTGCCGATGCCTTTGCTTCGCGCAACCCACCCGGCCCGGCACTGCTTGATGGCGCAATGATGGGCGCAGGCTTTCTGATAGTACTCATTATTCTCGGCGGCATGCGCGAACTGATCGGCCAGGGCACCCTGTTCGTCGATATGCATCTGCTGCTCGGTCCCATGGCAGCAGATTGGGTCATAGAACCCTTTGCCAATTACCCGGACATGCTGTTCATGGTATTACCGCCCGGCGCTTTTGTTGGTCTCGGCTTGCTGATTGCCATGAAAAATGGCATCGACAACCACTTCAAGGAGCGCCAGAAGGCTGCTCAGCCCGCAGCAGCACCCGGTAGCAAGCGTGTGCGCGTTACCGGAAATGTCTCATGAGCTACAGCGAGAGTGGTAATGAAACATTATGAATAAAGCCAAACGTATTGAAATTTTCTCGCGTTTACGGGAAGCCAACCCCCACCCGACAACAGAGTTGAATTACAGCAACCCTTTTGAACTGCTCATTGCGGTTATTCTCTCCGCTCAGGCAACAGATGTAGGCGTCAACAAGGCTACTGACAAGCTTTTTCCTGTT
>Ga0209345_10001085_pt1 | contig 33883 bp, 32 predicted proteins | sample Cruoilmetagenom7_FD_187294 | JGI IMG/M metagenome (GOLD analysis project Ga0209345, IMG submission 187294) | Oil polluted marine microbial communities from Coal Oil Point, Santa Barbara, California, USA - Sample 7 (SPAdes) (version 2) | ecosystem: Environmental > Aquatic > Marine > Oil seeps ...
TCGACTGGATGCGCATGGGCCGCTGGACCAAGCGGATTGACTACGGCGAAGGATCGGCAGCGGCACCGGGATTTCCGGACATGCCCGACTGGTTCCGCGACAACCGCGATTTCGGAAACATCGAGGCCGGTCTGCTGACCATGGGTTTCGACGCACAGGAAGTGGCCGGGATCATGGGAGAGAACTGGCTGCGCTTTTTTGACAACAGCTTTGGCACCGCGCGCAAGACGCAGGCTCAGCGGGCAGCGGAATGATCCGCAAGCCCGACGCATAACGACGAATTTCCTTCAGGGAGGATGGGATGACGGACCAAACACAAAGCCCGGTGGCGCAAACGCCAGGTGCCGGACATATCAACAAACCGCTTTTTGCAATCACGGGGGGCTTCATTGCGGTCTTCTGCCTCTTGGCGCTTTTTGACCTCGAAATGCTCTCGGCGATCGTCGACAGCAGCTTTGCCTTCTCGGCCAAGTATTTCGGTCTCTATTGGCAGGTGCTCTTGCTGGCTACTTTCCTGATTGGATTGGTGCTTATCGTTTTGCCGGGCAGCCGCGCGATAATGGGCGGGCTGGCACGGCCGGAGTTCTCGACCTTCCAATGGGGTTCGATGATCATGTGTACCCTGCTTGCGGGAGGCGGTGTCTTTTGGGCCGCAGGCGAACCAATGGCGCATTTCCTGTCCTCGCCACCACTATTTGGTGCCGAAGCAGGTACGCCCGAGGCCGTCGCGCCCGCGCTGGCGCAAAGCTTTATGCACTGGGGGTTCCTCGCTTGGGCGATCCTTGGTGCGCTGACCACCGTGATGCTGATGCATTACCACTATGAAAAGGGCTTGCCTCTGGCCCCGCGCACGCTCCTTTATCCGCTGTTCGGAGAGCGCGCGATCAAGGGGCCGATTGGCTTGGCCGCAGATGCGTCCTGCATCATTGCCGTGGTCGCTGGCACCGTGGGGCCGATCGGTTTCCTTGGGCTTCAGGTCAGCTACGGTCTGAACACGCTCTTTGGCATCCCTGATAGCTTTGCCACGCAGGCCTTGGTGATCGCGGGGTTGGTCACGCTCTATACGATCTCGGCCATGACTGGTCTGACCCGCGGCATCCAGCTACTCAGCAAGATCAACGTGATCCTCGCTGCCTGCTTGCTGATTTTCATGCTGGTTTTCGGTCCGACCGTCTTCATCTTCAAAAGCTACTTTGCGGGCCTTGGTTCCTATTTGGGCAACTTCTTTGGCATGGCGCTCTATCGCGGTGAGGCCGGTCTCTTTGGTGAGCCGGGCTGGCTGGGCTGGTGGACGGTGTTCTTCTGGGGCTGGTTCATGGGCTACGGGCCGCTGATGGCGATGTTCATCGCGCGAGTCTCGCGGGGGCGGTCGATCCGGTCGATCATCATCATGCTGTCGCTTGTGGCGCCGATCATCACCACCTTTTGGTTCACCATTATCGGCGGCTCCGGCATCGCGTTTGAGCTTGGCAATACCGGCTCGGTCTCGACCGCTTTCGAGGGGTTCAACCTGCCTGCCGCGCTTTTAGCGATCACGCAACAACTGCCCTTGGGCTTCATCATCTCGCTGCTGTTCCTGATCCTGACCACGATCTTCGTGGCGACTACAGGCGACTCGATGACCTATGTGATTTCGGTCGCCATGTCAGATGAGGATAAGTCTTCGATGCCGGTCCGGGTGTTTTGGGGCATTGGCATGGGATTGGTGGCAATCATCCTTGTCTCACTCGGCTCAGGCGGCGTGGGCAAGTTGCAGAGCTTCATCATCGTCACCGCCGTGCCGGTGTCGCTGGTGCTGCTGCCCTCGCTTTGGGATGCGCTGCGCATCACGCTGGCAAAGGGTCGCGAGTCGGCCTGAGGACGTCGCCGGGCGGCCCGCCTTGGGCCGCCCGGCATGAGACTATGATATCATGCATGAGGAGGCGCGTGATGAAACATGACCAGCTCAACCCCGAATGCGCCACCCTGCGCCCGGCAGAAACCGTAATGCGGCTGGAGCGGATGGGATCGTTCCACCAGTCGCGCCTGTCTTTCATGCGCGTGCTGCTGCGGCGGCTTAAGGCCGAAAACTGGCGCTTCGAGCGCCGCGCCTTTGAGATCGACGCGAAAGGCGTGGGCCATGCGGTCTATACGATGCATGGTCCCGCTCGCAGCTACAGCCTTGTCGCCTTTGCCCATGATTTGCCGCCCGAACAACGCTCCGACCGGGTGATTGCTACCGCTTGGGACACAACCTTTACTCTCTTCGACGGTCTGCCCACAGAGGCGGATATCAAACGCCTGTCGCAAAATGTCCCTCTACAGGAGGCCGGGCGCGTCACGACATCCGAGATTACCGTCTCCCGCGCCAATCGGTCTGTGCGGCTGTTCGATCATGTCGTCGATTGCTTAAGCTGTGGCGAACAACCACTGGCGGCTGATGTTGATGCGGTGGGCTACCTGATGCGCACCACCGCGGTTTACGGCTCCGGCAAACTTGGTGCGGCTGATCGCGAGAGCATTGCCGACCGGCCTGAGTTCGCCGCGCCCTTTCAAGCCGAGATGCTAACTGTTTTCCTGATCCGAGGCTTCGTGTTGGACCTCGTCGAACATCTCGCGGCGCTCAAGGGCGGGGCAGGGGCCGTGAAACTCGACCCCGCCCTACGCCGCCGCTTTGGCATCGGTAATTCCACTGGCCTTGGCATGGCGCCTTTCTTGCTTAACCACCCAATTTTGCTGAACAACTGGATCAAGGCCCGTGAGACCGCACTGGCCCGTGTACGGTCTTTGCCGGTGATTTCTGCGGAGGAAACCGAGGCGTTCTTCACCATGCTGCGCCGGGGGCGGCGCAATGTGGACGATTGGCATTCCGAGCATCCGCTGCAGTGCGACAAGATTGACGGGCTGAAGGCTGATCTTGATCGGCTCGACGCACATCTGGACAGCGGTGCGCTCACAGCGCCAATGCCGTGGGATGCGCTCTATCGCTGGGCCGAAGGTGCGCTGAGCCTTGAGGGGCAAGAGCTCTTGGTCGCGCTGATGATGGAGCCTTACGGCGCACTCGTCGACGATCTGCCCTGCCAGATGAGCGCGGATGAGGGCGCGGGCTTTCGCATCGACGGCTGCATGACCATAGCCCAACTGCGTGGCATCCTTGAGCGCGACTACGCATGGGCGCTCAAGATCGATTGGGACAATCCTGAAAGTCAGGCGAAGGCGTGGTATGTCTCCGCCGAGAAACTGGAACCGCGCCTTGGCGAGCGTCATCTGGAGCCGGTAGCACCCTATGAACAGCCGCTGGCACCGGGGCGGGATGCGGCGCTGTTGTTCGAGGCACTTGGCGGTGAGGCAGACCAGACCCGCGTGGCAGATTTCCTGCTGCGCCACCCGGAGCATCGTCACATCCTGCGCCGCGTGCAGATCGTCGCCCGGCATCCCTATGCCGAAATCCGCGACAACACCGTTAGCGCCGATATCCTGCCCATCGACCTGTTGCGCGCCAAACTGTCGTTCTTCGGGGCCTGCCATTTCGACCCGCGCTCGGACCGCTGGGTGCGGATCAACATGTTCCGCAACGCGCCATTCCCGCATGAGTTGGCCGAGATGGAGTTCGCGGGCTGGACCTATCCCGCGCTGGTGGAGGTGCCGGTGTGATCTGCTCATTGAACGAAATCGAAGCCCTCGCCCGCAAGGCCGCGCGGGGCGGCGGCATGAGCTGGGGGCTCGCCGAAGAGGCTGGCAAGGCCGTGCGCTGGCTCAGCGACAAGGGGTTTCCCGGTCCGTGGTTGCTGGCTGAACTGCTGCGGCAGAACGATGGTAAACCCTATGCCGAACTGGCGGTGCAGCAGGGCAGTGATGGTGTTCTGCGCGCGCAAAGCGGTTTGCTCTGCCCGATTATCGCAGGCGCGCTGATCTGCGATCAGGCGGATGATCTGAAGGGCGGCGCGGAACTGCGGCTTGGCGATGTCGCGGTGCCTTTGCTGTTGGCTCCTTTCGCCTGCGAAGCTGCCCGTTCCGCCGGGGTCAGCGTCGCTTTGGAATGGAGCGGGGTGACTCTCAATCTCGGCGGCGCCGCGCCTTGGGTGGATGGTGCTGAAGCGGCTTTGGTCGTTGCTTCCAAAGGAACGGTCACTTTGTCCCGCACAGTTGCAGAGGCGCTTGGGGCGCAGCGCGAAGCCTCGGGTCGAGAGGTGACCAGAGAAACCCTTCAAACGCTGGAGGCTTACGCGCAGCGCACCTACGCGCCTGCCACCCCCGAAAGCCGCGCGGGGGCGGGGGCCGGACAAGAGGGTGACTGAAAGGCGCATCGCCCAATAAGACGGGCGCGTCTGCGGCAAAAGTATCGACTTCGAGCGAGAAGAAACAACCGCTTCGGACTTGCGAGAGCTATCGGTTGGTCGGCTGCAAATCTTGGCTGACCTGCCTGAGGGCCATTTAGGGTGCTTTGCGCAGAGGCGGAGTTTTGTCGCCCGCTGCATTCAACTGAAGTGTCGGTCTCATCGACAGTGCACCACTATACGGCCTACGCAACCGACGTAAAAGCTGCCTCGACGCCATGACCGTTTAGGGGTCAGGAAATGGGTGCCTCGATCCGCGCTAAATGTTCCCGCAAGTGATCCCGAAAGACGTTCGTCAAAACCGATGCCGGGCGATGCGCAGGGACCAGTATCGCAACACTACTGGTGATCGCGGGCTCAAACTCCCGGAAAACGACACCCGCAACCGGGCTTGTGGTGGCTGTTATACGGTCAACGACTGCTGCACAGAGGTTAGATCTCACCAACTCAAGGGCAGGCAAAAACGTCCTTAAAACAAATCGTCTGTTCAGAGTCTTGTTCGCTTTGGCAAAGGCCGTTTCAGTGGCGATCGTAACCGAGTGGTCTCCAAACAGCATAGCCATAGGATAGTTGTGAAGATCGGAGGGGGTTATGACATCCCGCTTAGCCAATGGGTCTGATGCGGGAATGGCGATGACGCATTTGGGGGCGAAGGTTTCGATTTCAATCGAGCCGCGCGCGGGTGGCGTCTCGGCGAGTCCGATATCGAATTGCTGCGACGCGATCAGATCCTCGACCACATGAGAGGCGCGCATAATCAGATCAGCTTTCACATTCGGTCGGCTGTCAAGAAAGGCGGCGAGCACGCGGGGCATGAAGAAACTTGATGCGGCGGGATGGCAGGCGATACGGAGATGACCACGATCAAGCGTGCCAAACTCCGCCATGGTCCGCACCGTGCGGCCCATTCGTTCAAGCACCTCTTCCGTTTCCTCCAGCAGATAGTGCGCTTCAGGGGACGGCGTGAGGCGCCCGCGTTCCCGTTGAAACAAGCTGAAGCCAAGCTCCTTCTCGATATTGGCGATCATCGTGCTGACCGCTGGCTGCGTGCGCAGCAAGGTGCGGCTCGCTGCTGAGATGGACCCGCTGCGCATCACTTCCCGGAAAGTCTCAAGTTGCCGAAGGGTCAGATTGGGAAGCATGCCATAAATCCTCTTTATGGATTCAGTGATATTTTGGATTTGCCCTTATGGCAAGGGATCGGTGATGTGGCCCTACCGAAATTCATGTGGGGGGCACCGTGGATCGTTTCGCAGCTATATTGCTAACATCGCTGATCTGTTTCGTGGCACTGGGCCAGTTCTTTCAGGTCATCACGCGTTATGTCCTTCAGATCCCTGTTATGGGGCTGGAAGAAACGATGCTGTATCCGACCATCTGGCTCTACATCTTCGGGGCCATCAACGCATCGCGTGAAAATTCCCACATCCGCGCCAATGTGCTGGAGATCTTCATCTCATCCGAGCGGGCGCATACGATCCTTGCTATCGTCGGCGAGGTGATCAGCCTGATTGTGGGTTTGTGGATCCTCAGCTGGGCTTGGGACTATACCCAATACGCTTGGCGGGTCTGGCGCGAGAGTCCGACGCTCTACATCCCCACATTCTATTCCGACGTGGCGCTGGTCGTAGGGGTCGCCCTGATGATGGCCTACACCGCTTGGCACCTGATCCAACACATCCTCAGCCTGAAGAACGGAACGGTCGCATGATCGAGATTGCACTCCTTGCCATTGCCATTTTGGTAATCACGCTGACGCTCGGGGTGCCGTTGCCCTACTGCTTTGGCGCGGCGCTGATGGTGATGTATTTCGTCGGTGACGTGACCATGAAGGGCATGATGCTTTGGGGCGTCCAGCAGTTGGGCAACCCGATTCTGCTGGCCATTCCGCTGTTTGTCTTGGCGGGTACGATCATGGCCGAGAGCGGGATCGCCGCGTCGCTTTTGCGTTTTGTGAACGCTTTTGTCGGGCACATCCGGGGCGGACTTGGCGTGGTGGCGGCAGTAAGCTGCGCTGTCATCGGCGCAATTTCGGGCTCTGGCCTGACAGGGATTGCCGCGATTGGACCGATCCTGATCCCCGAAATGGAAAAGCGTGGCTATCCGCGTGAGTACGCCACAGCGCTCATTGCCAATTCGTCGATCCTGGGCCTGCTGATCCCGCCGTCCGTTACCATGATCGTCTACGGCTGGGTAACGGATACCTCAATCCTTGCCTGTTTTCTGGCGACGCTGGGGCCGGGGCTGCTGATCATGTTCAGCTTCTCGGTGATGAACCTGTGGATGAGCCGCAAGTTCAACCTGATACTTGATGACAAACCGACCTTCAGCCAGCTTTCAACCGAAGTGGCCAAGCGCGGTGTTCATGCCTTCCCGGCGCTGTTGATGCCGGTCATCATCCTCGGCGGTATCTACGGTGGCATCATGACACCGACCGAAGCCGCGGCCGTTGCCGTGATCTATTCGGTGCCGGTTGGTTTCCTGATCTACAAAGGCCTGCGTTTGTCGAACTTCTTTGGCGCTGGCAAAGAGGCCGCGACCGCCGTGGGTGCGATCATGTTCATGATCCTGTTTTCGATGATTCTGAGCCAGATGTTCGTCTATGAAAGCATCCCGCAACAGATCGTGTCGAGCATCTTTGCCATCACTGAAAACAAGGTCGTTTTGCTGATCTTTATCAACATTCTGCTGTTTCTGGTGGGCATGGTCGTCAATGACATTACGGCGATCATCCTGATCGCGCCGCTGCTGCTGCCGTTGATGAACGCTCTGGGTGTCAGCCCCGTCCAGTTCGCGGCGATTATGGGGGTCAACACGGCGATGGGCGGTGTGACGCCACCCTATGCCTCGATCCTCTATCTTGGCGCGCGGATCGGCAAAGTCAAAGTCACCAAAGTCATCCCGCCCGCGATGTTCCTGATCGTGACCGGCTATGTGCCCGTCGTCTTCCTGACGTCGTTCTGGCCTGACCTGTCTCTCTTTCTGCCGCGCCTTTTTGGCTACTGAGCGCCGGCATTCACCCAACGACCATTCAACAAGGAGGAAAACCCATGAAAACGAAACTTCTCGCGACAGCTCTGGCGACCCTGATGGCGGTCTCACCGGCCATCGCCGAAACCCTCAAGATGAGCCATGTGCGTCCACAGGATGCCACCATTGACGTTGAACTGCGCAGCTTCGCCACCTCTGTGGCCGAAGCGACAAGTGGCTCGGTTGAGATCCAACTTTTCCCAGCCTCAGCACTTGGCGACTACACAGCCGTGCAGGAACGCATCAGCGTTGGCGCGCTCGACATGGCGACACAGCCCGCTGCCGCCGCCGCAGATCGGCGCATGCAGATTTCATCCTTCCCCTACTTGGCCGAGACATGGGCACAGGCACAGAAAATCTACGGGCCGGGCGGCGCGGTGCGCGAGGTATTGAACGGGCTTTATGCCGAGCAGGATATCACCGTACTGGCGGCATACCCGGTCTACTTCGGCGGCATAGCCCTCAACGTCGAAAACGCCAATCCTGCCAGCACCAAACCGAACGGCATCAAGGTGCGCGTTCCCGGCGTGAAAGCCTTTCAGTTGGAAGGTGAAGCCTTGGGCTACATCCCGTCGCCGATCCCGTTCTCCGAAGCCTTTACTGCTGTGCAGACGGGCGTTGTTGACGGGGTGATCGGCTCGGGTGCCGAAGGGTATTACGCCTCCTTCCGCGACGTGACCAAAACCTACATCCCGGCCAATACCCACTTTGAAGTCTGGTACATGATCATCTCAAACGAAAGCCTCGCGGCCCTTTCCGACGAAGATCAGGCTGCGCTGAAAGAGCAGGCGGCTGCCTTTGAAGCGACCCGCTGGACCGTGGCCGAGGCGGATCAGGCGCGCAATGAACAGCGCCTTGTCGACGATTTGGGGGCAACAGTCGCCAAGCTGACCGAAGACGATCTTGCCGCGATGTCGGCCAAGGTGCGCGCCGAGGTCTGGCCAGAAGTTCTGGAGGATGTCGGCGCCGAATGGGGCCAAGCGATCCTTGATAAAGTGGCCGCGGCGGCTGAGTAACTTCATCTGTCGGGGCAGCGCGATGTGCTGCCCCGACATGCCTGAGAGATAATTCATGACATCGGACTATGCCATCATCGGCGGCGGGATCGTCGGCCTTTCTACGGCTTGGGGTCTGCTCAAGCGGGGCCTGCGGGTGACTGTTCTGGACGGCGACGACGGATCGTTCCGCGCCAGCCGTGGCAACTTTGGTCTCGTCTGGGTGCAGGGCAAGGGCCTGAACGCGCCCGGCTATGCCAGATGGTCACAAAGATCGGCGGCTGCATGGTCGGGCTTTGCGGCAGAATTGTCCGATGCCACGGGCTTTGACCTCGGCTTGGAACAACGCGGCGGCTATGATCTGCATTTCTCGGACGAGAGCCTTGAGGCAACGGTTGCAAAATACGAAGGGTTAAAGGCCGAACTGGGCGGCGATTACCCCTATGAGGTCTTGGGCCACAACGCGCTGCGCCGCGAAGAACCAGCGATTGGCCCGAAAGTCGTGGGCGCGGTCCTGCACCATCAGGACGGCCACGCAAATCCGCTCAAGCTGCTGCGCGCGCTGGCAGATGATGTGCGCCGCCTTGGCGGGGTTGTCCTCAACGGCAAGCAGGTCACGGATGTCACCAAGGCGGATCTGTTCCGCATCACCTGTTCAGACGGGACAGAGGTGCGGGCGCAGAAGACCGTGTTGTCTGCCGGCTTGGGCGCGATGACGCTGGGACCAAAGTTGGGGTTCAAAGCGGCCATCAGGCCACAGCGCGGGCAGGTGTTGATCACTGAAAAACTGCCGAAACTCATCAACCGTCCGTCGCTCATCGCACGTCAAGTGGACGAGGGCGGCATCCAGATCGGGGCCACCAACGAGGAGGTCGGTCTGGATGATCACGTTACCCAGCCAGGGTTATCCGGTCTTGCCGCTGAGGCAATCGCCGCCTTTCCGGTGCTCGCCAAGGCACAGCTGGTGCGCAGTTGGGGTGCGCTGCGCATTCTGTCCCGAGACGGGCTGCCGATCTATCAACAAAGTACCGAAATGCCCGGTGCCTATCTTGTGACCTGCCACAGCGGGATCACCCTTGCCGCCGCCCATGCCCGGTTCCTGCCCGCGTGGCTCGAAGCGGCAGGCGACGCCCCGGATTTGGAGATATTTAGTGAAGCCCGCTTCTAGTTTCCGCGAATTAACGCCCGCCCCCGAATGTGCGCTTGCTGATGTGCGCTTTGGCACCCGCGCCTTGCGTTTGCCCTTAGGCGAAAACCTTGCTGCTGCGCTCCTTGTGGCGGGGATCATGCCGTTTCGCCGGACCCCTGTGTCGGGCGCGCCGCGTGGGCCGTTTTGCATGATGGGCGCCTGTTTCGACTGTCTGGTCGAGATCGACGGCGTGACGCGGCAGGCCTGTATGCTAACGGTGACCGAGGATATGGCAATCGACATGCCCGCCGCGGGTAAAGGAGACGGCGATGCGTGAGGTTGATCTGATCATCATCGGCGCGGGCCCCGCCGGGATGTCTGCCGCAGGACGTGCCGCCGAGTGTGGTCTATCCGTCGTGATTTTGGACGAGCAGCCTGCCGCGGGGGGGCAGATCTACCGCGACGTGGACCGCGCCAGCGCCCTGCGCGGCGATATTCTGGGTAAAGATTTCACCGCAGGCCAAAAACTGACGCAGCGGTTGGACCATAAGAATATCACCCATCTAAAAGGTGCCGTGGTCTGGCAAATCGAAGACGGGCCGCGTGTGTCCTATACCCAAGCGGGGCAGGGTGGCGCCGTCTACGCGAAACGCCTGCTTCTGGCCACAGGGGCGCTTGAGCGGCCCATGCCCATACCGGGTTGGACGCTACCCGGTGTGATGACAGCGGGGGCCGCGCAGATACTTCTCAAGCAATCCGGCATCGCCTGCGAAGGCGCAGTTTTGGTGGGGTCCGGGCCGCTACTGTATTTGATCGGATCGCAGATGGTGCGGGCAGGCGTTCCGCCCCTCGCGCTGGTCGAGACTCAAACGCGCCCTAATTTCATCGGGTCGCTTCGACATCTTGGCGGAGCTCTGCGGGGGTGGCGCTATCTGCTGAAGGGGGCGGCGATGCTCTGGCACCTACGCCGCGCCCGCGTGCCGCGCTATGTGGCTGCGAGCAGTCTTGCCATCGAGGGCAAAGAGGCCGCTCAGGCGGTGGCTTTCACCAGCAAAGGCAAATCGCAGCGCATTGCCTGTGAAACGGTTCTGCTCCATCACGGTGTCGTCCCAAACACACAGACCGCGCGATCCATCGATATTCCGCATCAGTGGGATGAGGAACAAGCCTGCTTTGCGCCCCAGTGCGACGAATGGGGGCGCACGGCGAAATCTGATGTGTTCATTGCAGGGGACGGGGCCGGGATCGGTGGAGCAAAAGCCGCCGCTTTGGCCGGGGAAATCGCAGCCTTAGACATTGCCTGTGATCTTGGCCAGCTTACAAACGCAGACCGGGACGCAGGCGCGCGTCCGTTGCAAGCGCGCTTGACCAACGAACGCGCCGCGCGGCCTTTCATCGACAGCGCCTATCCACCCTACGCGGCGGCACTCGCCCCGCAAGACGCCACTATCGTCTGCCGATGCGAAGAGGTCACGGCGGGCGAGATCAGGCGCATGGCTGGATTGGGCTGCACGGGGCCCAACCAGACCAAAGCCTTTGGCCGCGCCGGGATGGGGCCGTGTCAGGGGCGATACTGCGGGCTGACGGTCACCCGCCTGTTGGCTGAGGCCAACGGAGTTTCGCCCGATGAAACCGGCCATTACCGCATTCGCCCTCCGATCAAACCCGTCACACTCGGAGAGATCGCGGCGATGACACCACAAGAAACAAAGGCAGACAGCAAATGATAGAACGTATCGACACAGGTCAGCGGATGAGCAAGATCGTCAAGCATAACGGCGTCGTCTATCTGTGCGGACAGGTTGGTGACGGGGCGACCGTCACAGAGCAAACCACGGATTGCCTGTTGCGTATCGAGACCTTGTTGGAAAAGGCAGGCTCCTCCCCAGATCGCATTTTACAGGCAATTATTTGGCTCTCTGACATGGCTGATTTTGGCGAAATGAATGCGGTTTGGGACGCATGGGTCCCGGCAGGCGCCGCGCCAGCGCGTGCATGCGGAGAGGCGCGGCTTGCACGAGAAGCGTTAAAGGTCGAGATAATTATAACGGCTGCATATGGTGATTGAGCTAAGGCGCGCGACCGGGTTCAAAATAGCTCTTAGCTCAGCGATGTTCGCATTCCGGGACCTTTCCCATGATGTGCATCGAAAAACCTCACCAAGGTGAAAGCCAGGGGGGGCACCTTCTACGGGAATTAACAGATCAATTGAGGCAAGGATTGAGTGAGAATCCGAGGCGCGCGCTTGCTCCTCGTTGGTATCGCATAAGCGGATTGGAAACACGGAGACGCTTCAGGGAAGGGCGGGTATCTGGACATTCTCTGGCTTGAATCGTCGCCTAAATGTAGTTGGCTATTCTATTCGGCCTCAGATCGGTCAGTCTGGAAATGAAATAGGCGCGATGTATTTTTCTTCGTAGAATTTCCGCGCTGGCTGCATATGCGCGATGCAGAGCTTGGCGAGCGTGTCGAGATCACCGGCTTCCACGGCCTCGATCATGGCAAGATGCTCGGCCTCCGCGCGCTGCAGCAATTTGGGCGAACCGAGACCGTGTGAGCGGATACCATGGGTCTTGGCATTGGAGTTTTCGATCGCTTCGACGAGAAAGGCGTTCCCCGTGCCCTGGTAAAGTTTTTGATGAAACAGGCTGTTTGCTTCGTAGACCTGCAGAATGTCGTTCCGGGCGACCGCCTTGGAATGCTGGCGTTGCGCCGCGCGCAATTCGTCGAGCCAATCGGGTGACGCTGGCAGTTTGATCAGCTTGGCGCCGGCCTCGTGCAGAATGGCCCTGACGGTATAAAGGTCTTCGACCTCCTGCCGCGAGAAGAAGCAGACGACCGAGCCGCGATTGGGGATGCGCTCGACGATGCCGCGCCGTTCGAGATCTTCCAGAGCGCCGCGCACGATATGGCGCTTGGTGTTGAAATAGGCAATGAATTCATCCTCATAAAGCCGCTGCCGTGGAAGCAGGGACCCGAAGATGATGCGCTTTTCAAGCTCTGAAACGATGCGCGAGATCGCTTCTTTTGTGCTGTGCCCATGTGCCATGATCCGGACAAGATTATATTATCAATAATCCTGTCGCAAGTCTGATCAAAGACTAGGGCGAGAATATCATTAGCCCTTAATTTCTTGCGGAAGCCCTGCTTCCGCTGTCCAATTGTGACGGAGGTTGCAGATGTTCTGTGACGAAGTGGAGGAGAGTTTCATGAGAAAACCGATGACCTATATGGGCGTTGCACTGGCGATGATGGCCGCGAGCCCTGCCTTTGCGGAATGGCCCGAAAAACCCATCAACCTGATTGTCGCCTATTCGCCCGGCGGCGGCACGGATGTCTCGGCGCGCACCCTGCAGCCGATGCTCGAAAAGGAGCTTGGCGTAGATGTGGTAGTCGTCAACCGCCCCGGTGCAGGTGGCGAGACGGGGCATACCGCGATCTCTCAGGCCGCGCCGGATGGCTATACCATCGGTATTCTGAACCTCCCGCCGATGCTGACGATTCCGATCACCCGCGACGCCGCTTTCACCGCCGATGATTTCACCCCGGTCGCCGGTTTGGTGCGGGATCCCTCGGCGATCTCGGTGCCTGCAAGCAGCCCTTTCAACACGCTCGACGAACTCTTGGCCTATGCCAAGGAAAACCCCGGCGCCATAACCATTGGCACCACGGGGGTCGGCACCGACGATCACCTGGCGATGCGCTACCTGTCCGACGCGGCGGATGTGCAGCTGACGAATGTGCCCTTCCCGGGGGGCGGTCCGGCCCGGACCGCGCTTTTGGGTGGCCATGTGTCGGCCGCGGCCCTGAACCTGGGCGAAGCGATGCCCGCGGCGCAGAATGGCGATGTCCGCATTCTGGCCCAGTTCAGTGATGAACGCTCAGAATTCGCCCCGGAGATTCCGACGGTGATGGAACTTGGCTACGACGTGCAGATGCTCTCGGAGCGCGGCATCGGCATGCCCGCCGGGGTCGACAGCGAGATCGTCGAGAAACTGTCCGCCGCAATCGGTCGCGTCGCCGCCGACCCTGCCTTCGTGGAAAAGAATGCCGAGCGCTTCACCGAAGTGTCCTATCGCGACACCCAAGCATTTGCTGATCATATCGCCAAGCTCAAACAGGCCTATCAGGCGATGTGGGATGAGGCACCTTGGCAGTGAGCCGACAGACCGATCAAAGCGTGAGCCTCTTCGAGAGGCTCACGATCTTCGCGCTTGTTGGCGTTCTGGGCGGGGTCATCTTGTGGGATGCAGCGTCTTTGAGCGGCGCGAGCGCCTATTTTCCGCGAGCCGTCGGGGGTCTGACCATCCTGATTTCGCTGGTCAGCGCGGGTGCCGCCTTGCGGCAGACCCGCAGCCGGACCGAAGAGGCGCCCTTGCGGCGTGGGATCCCGGCGCTCTTGATCCTTGCTTTCTATATCTACAGCGCCAGTTGGATCGGATTTCTCAGCTCCTTGATCTGGTTCGTTCCGGCCATGGCTGTTCTGGGGGGTGAAAAACGCCTTCTTCGCATCGCATTGCTGACGGTCTGTTTCGGTCTCGCGGTTTTCTTGGTGTTTGGCGTCCTGTTCAACCAGCCGCTTCCCCCCGAACTCATTCTCGGAGAACTCTGATGCTAGAGGTGTTGTCGGGACTGCCCGACGCGTTGAGCGTCGCAAGTATTTTTGCCATGTGTATTGGCACCGCCGCGGGCATTCTGGTCGGCGCGATCCCGGGCCTGACGGCGACCCTGGCGATGGCGCTGCTCTTGCCTTTTACCTATACGATGGCGCCTTTGACGTCTCTGGGCATGATGGCCGGGATCTATAACGGGTCAATGTATGGCGGGGCGATCCCGGCTATTCTGTTGAAAATTCCGGGGACGCCCTCCGCAGTCGCGACGACTTTCGACGGCCCGCCTCTGGTGCGGCAGGGGCGGGGGAAATTCGCGCTGCATGTGGCACTTGTCGCTTCCGCTGCGGGTTCGGTGCTCAGCGCCATTGCGCTGATGCTGCTGGCGCCCCCGCTTGTGTCCTTTGCCCTGCGGTTCGGGCCGGTTGAATATTTCTGGGTCGCGATCTTTGGCATGACAGCGGTCTCGCTCTTGATGGTGAGCGCTCCGGCTAAGGGGGTATCGGCGGCTCTGCTCGGGATAGCGGTTGGCATTGTCGGGCAGGATATGATGACGGGGTCCGAACGGCTGGTCTTTGGCCTGCGCGAGGTCGCGGGCGGCATCAATATCGCCGTTCTGCTGACCGGTCTTTTTGCGGTCCCGCCGGCGCTCGCGATGCTGGCGGGGGGTAGCAGCCATGGGACTGGCGGGATCTCCCTGTCGGGCAGGGGAATTCGGCTTTGGGAGGCCATTCGGCTTTGGCCGACGATCCTGCGGTCGGGCGCTATCGGGATTATTGTCGGCATCATGCCCGGCGCTGGCGGCAATCTGGCGGGCATTCTGAGCTATTCCGAAGAAAAGCGTTCGGCGAAGAACTCCGATCAGTTCGGCAAGGGCGAGCCGCGCGGCATCGCGGCCTCGGAATGCGGCAACAACGCTGATAACGCCTCTTCGCTGATCCCCACGCTGGCGCTTGGTGTGCCGGGCAATTCCGTGGCGGCGCTGATGATGGGGGCGATGTTGATCCAAGGGCTCAACCCCGGGCCTGCGCTTTTCACCCAGCACCCCGATGTTGTCTTTGGCTTCATGTGGCAGATGCTGATCACCGGCGTCGTGATGCTGGGCATGGGCTTTGTCGGCGCGGCCCTGTTCATTCAGATGCTGCGCATCCCGACCGCGCTGCTGTCGCCGATGATCCTGGTGATCTGCTCGATTGGAACCTATGCGGCGGGCAATTCCTTCGTGGATGTCTGGCTCATGCTGGGCTTTGGCGTGGCCGCCTATTTCCTGTCTCGCTCGGGCTATCCCATCGCGCCGATCGTGCTGGGTGCCATTCTCGGCCCGCTGGCGGAAAGCAGCTTTCGGCGGGCGCTTCTCATCACGCGAGGGGAACCTGCTGCGTTCTTCTCGTCCACCATCTCGCTCATTCTGGTTGCCGCGATCCTGCTGGTGATCGGTATGCCGCTTATTCGCTACGGGATCGGCCGGTTCAAGAACCGCCCCTCCGCTGCACTTCACGAAGGACACACCCATGACAATGACTGAGCAGACTGCGCTCTCGGAGATCATCAGCATCAACCCTGCGGACGGTTCCGTTGCGGGGCGCGTGGCGGAAACCGATCTGGCCACGCTCGACCAAGTGGTCGAGACCGCCTGGCAGGCCTATCGCAACAGTGGCTGGGCGCAACTGATGCCGCATCAGCGGGCCGACAGACTGCGCGCCATTGCCGATGCGCTGCTGGCGGAAAAACCTGCGCTTGCCGAGTTGCAGATGCATGACAACGGCAAACCTCTGTCCGAATGTTGCGGCATGGTGGATTATGCCGTGGGGGCCTTTCGCTATTACGCCTCGGCCTGTGAGACGCTGGAAACCCCGGTGACCCCTTCGCGCGGGCAATATCTCTCCTTTACAGTTCTGGAACCCTACGGTGTCGTCGCCTCGATCACGCCCTGGAACTCGCCCTTGATGAATGACGCCACGAAAGTGGCCCCGGCGCTGGCTGCCGGAAACGCGGTGATCATGAAACCTTCCGAAGATGCCCCGCTCATGGCGGGTGAACTGGTCCGCATCGCCGAGGCGGCAGGGCTGCCGGCGGGGCTGATGCAGGTCGTGCAGGGACGCGGGGCGCAGGTAGGCGCGGCGCTGGTGGCGCATCCCGGTGTGCGGATGGTCTCTTTCACCGGGGGTACGACGACGGGGCAAGCGATTGGCAAGGCGGCGGCCGACAAGGTCATGCCGGTTGCGCTGGAACTGGGTGGCAAATCACCTCATATCATCTTTGACGATGCGGATTTGGAACTGGCCGAGGCCGGTGTGATTGCAGGAATCTTCGGTTCTTCCGGTCAGTCTTGCGTGGCGGGTTCTCGGGTGTTCATTCAACGCTCGATCTATGATGCGGTCTTGGCGCGGCTGGTGGCTCGAGCCAAGCAGATCAAGGTCGCGGCGCCCGATGCCGAAGGGGTCGAGATGGGGCCGCTCGTGTCTTTGGCGCATCGCGACAAGGTCGATGCCTTCGTCCGGCGCGCGGTGGCGGACGGGGCGCAGCTTTTGTGTGGCGGCAAGGCCCCTGAGGGCGCGGAATTCGCCAAGGGTGCCTATTACTTGCCGACGATCCTCGCCGAGCAGGGCCCGGATTCCTATTCCTGCCAGACTGAAGCCTTCGGCCCGGTCATGTCGGTGCTGCCCTTCGACAGCGAAGAGAGTCTGATCGCGATGGCCAATGGCACCGCCTTTGGTTTGGCGGCGGGGCTTTGGACCGAAGACTTCAAGAAAGCCTGGCGCGTTGGCCGTGCCATTGAAGCCGGGTCCTGCTGGATCAATACCTACAAACAATCGGTAACGAGCACGCCCTTCGGCGGGTTCAAGACCAGTGGCATCGGCCGGGAAAAGGGGCTCGACGGACTGCGGCTCTATGGCCAGGTGAAGTCGATGTATCTGGGCCTGCAGACCGCCCCGGCGCCGGTGGCTAAATAAAACTCAAGACGCCCCGCTGGGGCAAGGACGTTAATTATGACAGAAAAAGTTGCAGTCTTCGGACTTGGAAACATGGGCTACCCGCTCGCCGCGCGGGTGGCGGCGCGGTTTGAGACACAGGTCTATGACCTTGACACCGGGCGGCTTGAACAAGCCCGTTCGGACTTTTCCGGCCGGCCGATCGGCGCCATTTCCGAAGTCGCGGAGACGCGGTTTATCGTGCTCTGCCTGCCGCATCCCAACGCTTCGAACGCGGTCTTGCATCAGCTGCGCCCACATCTGCGCGATGATGCCATCGTGATCGAGACCAGCACCGTCAATCCCGAACATATCCGCCAGGCCGCCGAGGTGCTGAACGGGATCGGCGCGCGTTTGATCGACGCGTCGATCCTAGCGGGGGTCAGCCAGATGGAAGCCGGCACGGCCACCCTGCTCCTGGGAGGGGAGGACGCGGCGATTGCGGCGGCGAAGCCTGTTTTGGATGCGATTGCCGAGAAGCAGATTTCCTTTGGCGACCTGGGGACAGGGGCGGCGGCAAAGGTGATCAACAATGCGGTCGCCCATGCGGTGATGGTGGTGGTCTGCGAAGCGGGGGCCATGGCCTCGGCCAGCGGTGTCGATATCGACCGTTTGATCGGTTTGTTGTCGGACGCGGAGATGGGGCTGCACCGTCCTTTAACCTTCCGCTATGCGCAGCGGGTGGTTCAGGACGACTACGAAGGCGGCATGCCTCTGGCCGCCGCGCGCAAGGATTCGGAGCTTGCGTTGCAGCTGGCGCAATCGACGGGTGTGCCAATTTTTGCTATTCAAGCGAGCCACTCGCCCTATGAGATCGGTATGGGTGCTGGATATGGTCGACAAGACTATGCAGTAATCGCAAAGCTTTGGCAGGACTGGGGCAAGCCGACCGTCCCAGAATGACACGTGTCGCGTGACCGCAGTCACCGTGGGATATCGCCTCGGCGACGGCATATTGTGGAAGTCGCCCTGCTGCCAGGATAAGTGACTCTTCGAAAGGAATATTACATGCGTTACATCACCGCCGCGGCGGCCTTCTCTGCCGCCTTTGTCCCCCCTCTCATCGCCCAGCAGAGCGAGCCAATTGCGCCGAAGGTACTGGTCGTGACCATGTTCGCGCAGGAAGCCGCGCCCTGGACCGAGAATGAGAATTTGATCACGGAGATCCCGGTTGCGGGGCTGAGTCAGGATTATCCGGCCGTCACCTGTAACGACGCGGGACTTTGCATGATGACGACGGCCATGGGCTTTGCGAATGCCGCAAGCTCGGTCTCGGCGGTGACGCTGAACCCGCAGTTCGATTTGCAGCAGACCTATGTGGTCATCGCAGGCATCGCCGGGGTTGATCCCAAGGACGGCACCCTGGGCTCGGCCCATTGGGCGAAATTCGTGGTCGACGCGGATCTGAACCATCGGATCGATCTGCGCGAGACGCCTGAGGATTGGAGCGATGACACCATCGGTCTGGGCGCCGGCGCGCCGGGCGAAAAGCCGAAATGGGGTTCGGGGACCGAGGTCTTTGCGCTGAACCCGGCCCTGGCGGAATTCGCCTATGAGACCACCAAGGACGTGCCGCTGGCGGATGGGGAAGAGGCCAGCAGTTACCGGACGCATTACGCCGAAGCCGCCGCGCAGGGCAAACCCTTTGTCAGCATCTGCGATACCCTGTCCAGCGACACCTATTGGCACGGGATCAAGATCGCCGAGTCCAAAGAAAAATGGGTCTCTCTCCTGACCGATGGTGCCGGCGACTATTGCACCACGCAGATGGAAGACAATGCGACGCTGACCGCACTGAAACGCGCGGATGAGGCCGGTTTGCTCGATTTTGACCGGGTGGCCGTCTTACGCACCGGGTCCAATTTTGATCGTCAGGGCACGGACCAGACGGCCATCGCCTCCCTGCAGGCGAAATCAGGTGGCTTCCCGCTGGCCGCCGAAAACGCCTATCGTGTCGCCAAGACCTATGCCGAGGCGATCATGTCGGACTGGAATGCCTGGAAAGAGGCACCGCAGGTGAAGTAACGCGAGGCAGTCGTGCGAAACCGAAGAGAATGACCGTCCTTCCAACACTTGGAAGGGCGGTTTTTCGCGTTTGGGGGGGGGGGGGCAAGGCCGTCGGGTAGGTCGGTTATGCCGGTTTGATTGGCCTCTGCCTTCGCAAAGGAACTTTGCAATGAAATGAGCGATTTGACGCGGGTCAGAGGGCAGGGTCGTCTCGGTGAGGGTGGGCCGTTCAGATGGGGCGAAGAAAAATAACTATCAAAAACGTTTTCATATGATAACGTATCGACAGGGATGGAGGAATTACAATGGCTACCAATCTAACGAGATTCGCATTTGCTGCCTTCTGCGCGGTTGCGGGCCCGGCTCAGGCTGAAGAGTTCTTGAAAATGGGCACATTGGCCCCCGGGGGGACGATCTATACGATCACGTCGGGCTTTGCACAGGCGGTGAGCACCCATGTTCCGGAGGTGGAGGTGCAGATCAACGCGACCGGTTCTGCCGCGCAGCATATGCTGTCGGCCGCCAAGGGCGAGTTGGACTTTTTTATGTCTTCGACGATCCTTTACCACCACATGTCGCAGGGTTCGGCGATGTATGGCAAGATCGCGGACGCGCCCGAACTGGCGGGACAGCTACGCAGCGTCTTCAACTTTCCCGTTGGCGCTTGGCATGCGCTGGTCTATGCGGATTCAGGGATTGATACCTATGACGATATCGCGGGGAAGAGCGTCTTTCTCGGCCCCCCTTCGGGCGGCTCCACGGTCTTTACTCAGGCGATCGTAGAAGGTGCGACCGGCTATGTTGCGGGGGAAGATTTCGACGTCGCGAAGATGGGTTTCCAGGCGGCGCAACAAGCTTTTCAGGACCGCAGGATTGACGTTTTGATCTTTCCCTCGTTGGTGCCGGGCGCTTTCGTGCAGCAAATGACGCTGACCAATAATCTTAAGCTGCTGTCGTTGGAAGAAGACGACTATGTCTCCGAGGGCATTGCCAAAGCGATGGCAGCACCTGGCCGTACCCGCGAGGTGATCAGCCTGTCGGCTTATGGCGATGCGCTGGCAAATCAGAACGACATCAATTCCGTCGGCGCCTGGATCGGTGTGGGCGCGCGGGCGGGTCTGTCCGAGGACATTGTCTATCAGGCGACAAAGGCATTTTGGGAGAATATCGCCGATCTGCATGCCCAAGGCCCAGCCTTTACCTCGATCACCGTCGAAAGCGGCTTGCGGGAAATCAACATGCCGCTCCATGACGGTGCGCTGCGGTACTACGAAGAGCTCGGCCTGAACATCCCGGCGGCTGCGCGCAGCGAGTGAAAACGCGAAGGGTCGGGCCGAATACATGCCCGGCCTGTAACTAATGCTTCAAAGGAATAAGAAATGCGCCTCGATATTCTTGGTTCAGCAGCGGCATTGGCCGATCCTGACCGATATCACACGGCAATGGTCCTGACCGTTGCGGATCGTCCTTACCTTATTGATTGCGGTAACGGGGCGACCCTTCAGATGATGCGGGCGAATATCGATCCAGTCACCGTCAATCACGTCTTTCTGACCCATCTCCACTTTGATCACATAGCCGACTTTCCGTTTTTCATGATCTCGACCTGGATGGGCGATCGTCAGATTGCCCCGGTGGTTTACGGACCGGAAGGAACCCGGGAGTTCATCGACCATCTGTTCGAGGGCGGCGCCTATGCAGCTGATATTGCGGCACGCTCCGCCTACCCCAAGCGACAGCAGAACAAGCATGTCTTGCGCCCCGACATCCGATTGCTCAAGCCGGGCGTCGTCCATGAGGACGATCTGGTAAAGGTGACCGCCGTCTATGCCGAGCACATTCCGAGAGAGATATCGGAATGTTTCGCCTTCAAGTTTGAGGCCGAAGGGAAATCGGTGGTCTTCTCGTCTGATACCTCACCCTGTGACGCGGTGGAGGAGTTGGCAGAAGGGGCCGATCTGCTAGTGCATGAATGCACGTTCCCGCGTACGGCGCTGGAGTTCCGTGACAAGGTCGGTATCGGAACCTCGGCCCATACGAGCCCGACGGATCTGGGTGGCATCGCCAAACGAGCCGGGGTGAAAAGCCTCGTCGCGACGCATTTCGGGCATTTCGACGCGATCAATCCTGTCCTGCGCAAGACCTTGGCGCAGCATATGCCGATCGACAAGGTCGGGCCGGGGTTGCTGGACGAGATGGTCGCCGACATCCGCGCTGACTATGACGGGCCGCTGCATCTCGCGAAGGATCTTTCGAGGTTCGACTTTTGATCGCGGAACCGACATTCGAAATCACCTGGCGCAAATGGCCGGTGTTTGCGCTAGGACTGGGACTGGCGCTGCTCACATTATATGCAGCCGGTATAGGCAGCATTTCGGAGTTCCTATTGCGCGGCGCTGTCCTTGGGGTTTCCGGTGTCATCATCGTCTTGCTTGAGCCAAGCCGCCGCCGCTTTCGCGCTTTCAATGTCGCACTTGACGCATTTCTTGCGCTCGGTTTCCTAGTGTCCATTCTGTGGTTTTTGCGTCTGAGCGAGGAACTCTGGTCCGGCCTTTACCTCTTGACCTCAGCGGATCTCTGGATGGCGGGGATTGGTCTTGTTGCTTTGTTGGAGTTGACGCGCCGGGCGATTGGCGCGCCTCTCGCCGTTCTGGCAGGGCTGAGCCTGATCTACGCGCTTTTCGGGGACAGCCTCCCTTGGATATTTCGGCATGCGGGCTACAGCCCCACCGCGGTCGCGCAGACGGTGTGGTACGGTTTGGACGGCGTTTACGGGCTTGCCGCCGCCGTGATGGTTAGTCTCGTTTTTGTCTATATCGTCTTCGGGTCCGTTCTCGAAAGTACCGGAGCCGGTGAAATCATGTTGCGCATGGCAACCCGATCGACGGACGGTCTTCCCGGTGGTGCTGCCCATGGTGCTGTGGGTGCCAGTGCGCTGTTCGGGATGATCTCGGGATCGGTGACCGCGAATGTTGTCGGAACGGGCGTTTTTACGATGTCGCTGATGAAGAAGCGAGGCTTCAGTCCTGCCTTTGCAGGTGGTGTGGAAGCGTCAGCGTCTGCCGCAGGGCAATTCCTGCCGCCTGTCATGGGCGCCGCCGCATTCCTGATGTCGGAGCTCGTTGGGATAAGCTATTTAACAATTTGCGCGGCTGCGCTGCTTCCTGCATTATTTTTCTTTGGCAGTCTTTTTGTTGGTGTCTGGGTCGAAGCGGCCAAAATGGGGATGGTTGCGACACCAGTTTCTGAACGTGTAAAGGTCTCGCGGCGTGATCTTTGGCAATCTTTGCTCTTTATAGGGCCTATCGCCACCGTGATCGCCATTCTAGTTTCGGGCCGTTCGCCCGCTCTTGCCGGCTTTGCAGCGATTGTCGTCGGGGCCGCGCTAGCGCTGGTGCTTAATCCCGCCGTTCGCCGCCAACCTCATAAACTTCTGCGCGGGCTTGCCGAAGGGGGATTGGCGGGGGCACGCATTATGGTTGCAGTCGGGGCGATTGGCATTTTGATAGGGGTTCTGAACCTTACAGGACTAGGCACCCGTATTGCGGAGCAGATTTTGTCCTTTGGGGGCGATTCTCTGTTCTTGTCCCTCGTGCTGACAATGTTGGCCAGTATCGTTCTGGGGATGGGACTGCCGACCTTACCGGCGTATCTGCTGATCGTGATCCTGATTGGTCCGGTGTTGGAGCGTATGGGGGTGCCGCTCTTGGCCGCCCATCTGTTTGTGATGTATTTTGCGGTTTTTTCGGCGATCACACCGCCGGTTGCGTTAGCCGCTTTCGCGGCTGCTCCGATCGTTGGAGGATCGCCCACCCAAATTGGGGCGAAGGCCATTCAGCTTTCGGTTGTAGGCTTCATCATCCCCTATGTTTTCGTCTATCAGCCCGAACTACTGGTGATCTATGCCGACAGCGTGATTGATGTGCTTTGGGTGTCGCTCCGGCTCATGGGGGCGATCTGGATGTTCTCGACGGCTCTGGGGCGGTTCGAGCGCGCACCGCTGCGGATGTCGGAGGCCTGTCTGCGTGGCGGAGCGGGCCTGTTGCTTATCACCTCGGTCCCGACGGCCCAGGTTGCGGGTCTTGTTCTAACCTCTGGACTTGTCATACTGCATCATTCCAAGCTCAGAACTGAGAGCGCGCGTGACTGTTAACAAGACAATGCCCAATCTCGAGGCAGGGACTGTGGACCTCGAGCGGTATCTTCCCCAGATGCTGAACAGCGTCTCGGCCCAGATGAATGAGCGGTTGGCGCAGGAGTTGCGGACCATCGACCTGCCGCTCGCCTATTGGCGCATTCTGGCGATCCTGCGCTGGCGGGGGGACTGCACGTTGAAGGATATTCATTCCTGGACGGTGATCGATACTTCGACGGCCAGCCGCGCGGTCAAGCGGCTGGAAGACGAAGGGGCGCTCCTGCGGTGTTGGGATAAGAGCGATACCCGCAACCGGCGGATCAGCATTACTGAAGAAGGCGAAGCTATGTTCAATCGCGGCTGGACTATTGTTTCGGGGTTCCACGACTATTTGATGCAGGACCTTGACGCCCGTGAGTTAGAGCTGATCACTTTAGCTCTCGAAAAGCTGCAATATCGTCTTCGTAGATCAATTTGGGATAAACGAAAAAGTATGCGCTGACTTTGCCTCGCCATTGCGCTTTGGGCAGACGGCGCGGTCACACCCAACCAGCCGTTTGTTTGACCGTGCAGCGAACTTCCGCTCCCCGCCCTCTTTACCAGATGCTACGTAGGCGAAGCCATGGATCATCTACTCGCAGCCAGCGGCGTAAAGCCCCTCCCGCCAGACCTTACGGAAAGCGGAGCTTCAGTGTGCAGTTAACACTATTACCAATACGAGTTCACGGCACGCGCGACGCGCAGTTTCGCTGTTTCTGCGTGGTGATCGACAAGCCCAAAGTACCCGAATGGCACAAATCTTACGATCCATATCATATCTCTCTTTCAAGGGGGTTCCGCCAGATTGAGACCTATCTGAAAGTTCACGATCCAGACGAATTGGCGAAGGAGCTGCACATCGTGTTTGAAGCCCGTGGCCGCGACGATGATGCCGCTCTCAGCAAAGCCTATAAGCAGGTGTCGGTGCAAGGATCACTATTGGCTCCTGTGGCAACCCGTGACTATTCAAATTTTCGGCTTGAACTGATGGACAAGAAAAGCAACTCGTCAGGCCTTCAGATTGCCGATCTCACAGCCCGGCCGATTGGAAATCACTACCTTCACGCAACTGGTCAGCGGTCACAAACTGATCAACGTGCCATTGAGGTACTACTTGAAAAACTTCACTTTTGTTCAGGAACGACCTGTGAAATCGGCAAATATGACGTGTTTCACGAAGGGCTATAAAATTCAAAGGCGAGCCGAAGCTCGCCAATGAACGGACGGTTAGACCATCCCATTACTGTTCTCTATATAGGCCGAAATTGTGAAACATTCAAGAACAGCTTGCGCTGTTTTGATGATGTTGACGCCTACATCCATTGGTATAACGAAACGCGCATCAAGATGTCCCTTGGTGGCAGAAGCCCAGTCGAGTACCGTAAAAGCCTCGGCCTTATGCCTTAAAAACAGTCCAAGTTTTTGTCCGCACCCCCCTCACCTCCACCTGAAAATTGAATCAGCGCTCAGGGCTTCACGCAAGCAGAGGTTTCCAACAAAATAGGCCGGTGGCGGTCATCGGTAAGCTGGGCGTCGAGCCGATCCGTGGCGAGCTTCGCAGATGTCTTATATTAAAGGGTCGCTGCCGAACCAGAATACCAAGTGATAGAACAAACAAATTTCAACGATCTACCTACCTGCGTATTCCGGAGCATCCGGCCGGTCAAAAAACATGCAATCTCGGCCCCCGGCAACTTCAGTTATTGCTCAACAAAGCAAACGCGCCGTTCAATAATAGCAAAGGGTGCAAGGGGCGGCCACCGCCGCCCCGGCAAAGTTTTACATTTCGGGCATCAAGACAGTATCGATAGCGTGAATTACGCCATTCGAAGCCTCAATATCGGCCGTGACTACATTGGCGCCATTCACCGTCACGCCGTCTTCGGTGCTGATGGTCAATGCGCTACCTTCAACGGTATCTGCTTCCATGCCATCGCTAAGATCACCAGACATCACCGCGCCGGAAACGACGTGGTAGGTCAGGATAGCTTTCAACTTGTCGACGTTCTCCGGCAGCAGAAGATCTTCTACGGTGCCCTCTGGCAAAGCTGCGAATGCGTCGTCTGTGGGGGCAAACACTGTGAACGGGCCTTCGCCCTTGAGGGTTTCAACCAAGCCGGCGGCCTCGACTGCGGCAACTAAGGTAGAGAAGTTCTCAGCACCAGCTGCGGTGTCGACGATGTCCTTCAGCTCCATTGAGTGACCGTCTGCATAGGCTGTTGTCGCGAGAAGAGTCGCGGCTGTCATTGAGATAAACATTCTGCGGATCATTCTGAGTTCCTTTCATTGCGCCGAAATGGCGATGACAGGGAGTTAGAGCATGCAGATGCACATACATCTGTGGATCACAGCTATATGAGCGTTTGTGAGGCATCGGACGTCCAGCGCTACTACTTGCTCTGCTGATCGTCGATTGTGAGAAATTCACCGGATGGTGCGCGATGGCCCCCATCTCGCGTGATTGCACCAATCGTTCGATGTGATCGGAATGAAGACCGGTGCGCCATTGCCCAGAAAATTTCCTTTTAGAACCGTGACTGGGATCTATTTGAGAATTTTAATGTTCCGTGCCCGCTGACGGCGCACATGGTGGCGTTGCAGGGGGCCAGTAAATGAAAATCTCAATAGATGAATCTTCAGGCCATCGCGACCGCACCAAAAGATGGTTGGAGCGACTGAGCCAATCGAAGCGGGCATTGTGGATGCTGTTTGGCGCATCTTTTGCTGAAACCTTGGTCCTACCAATCCCGATTGAGCTGATCCTGATCCCTGAGGTGCCCCTAGATTTGTAGACGCTTTGCTTGGTAATTTTGGAACCAAGGAGAGACGGATATGAACAAGGGAATACGGTTTACGGACGAGTTTAAACAGGACGCTGTGGCACAGGTTGTCGAACGTGGTTACGCGGTCAGCGAAGTTGCTGAGCGGCCGGGGATCAGCACCAAATCGCTGTACACCTGGAAGGCTCAGTTTGCGAAGTCACCACGCGTCCGATCTGAGGTTGCGGAACAGGCTGCTGAGATCAAGCGGCTGAAGCGAGAGCTGGCCCGGGTGACCGAGGAACGCACGATCCTAAAAAAGGCGACCGCGTACTTCGCGCGCGAGTCTCAGTGAAGTACGCGTTCATTGAGGCTCACCGTGCGGAGTTTTCTGTGCGCTCGATGTGCCGTGTTCTGGCTGTGCATTTCAGTGGCTTCTACGCATGGCTTAAAGAACCGTTAAGCCAGCGTGCGCTTGAAGATGCGCGGCAGACAGATCTGATCCATCAAGCATGGACTGATAGCGGCAAGGTTTATGGATATCGCAAGCTGACAGACGACCTGCGCGATGCTGGCGAGACTTGTTCAGAGAACCGTGTAGCACGCTTGGCCAGCCTTGCAGGTATCGCGGCGCAGATTGGTTATAAACGTCGCCCTGGTAGTTACGGAGGGAAGCCCGCTGTCGTTGCTGACAATACCCTGGATCGGCACTTTGAAGTTGATGCGCCTGATCGAGTGTGGGTGACCGACATCACGTACATCAAAACGCATGAGGGTTGGTCATATCTGGCTGTTGTAATCGATCTGTTCTCAAGGCGTGTCGTTGGTTGGTCAATGCAGTCACGCATGACATCCGAACTCGCATTGCAGGCATTACTGAGCGCGGTCTGGCGGCGCAAACCTAAGGCCCGGGTCATGATCCATTCTGATCAGGGTTCGCAATTCACTGGGAAAGATTGGCAGTCGTTTCTCACTAAGCACGATCTGGTTCCCAGCATGAGCAGACGTGGGAATTGCCATGATAATGCGGTTGCGGAAAGTTTCTTCCATCTTTTGAAGCGCGAACGGATCAGGCGACAGACCTACCTCACACGCGACGCAGCAAGGCAGGACGTGTTCGACTACATTGAGATGTTCTACAACCCAACACGCAAGCACACAAACAACGGCATGCTGTCACCGGTTGACTATGAAATAAAACAACTGAAAATGAACGAGGCAGGTGTCTAGGAAACTAGGGGCACCTCACCCCTTTATGGCAGCAAATCGGTCGCGCGTGTGGATCGTAGCAGGCATTGAGACATTGGGATGTTTGGCAGCCGCCCTTGTCGGTTACGCGGTCGGACTGCTTCTAATTGAGACGCTGGGTCTACGCGTATTGGAAGCAATGGGCTGGACCGATGGGATGGCGCGCTTTCGGAGCCTGTTCGACAGCCATGGCTTCTGGGCCATTGTGGCCGTGGGCATTCTGCCGATCCCGTTTCAAGTCGCAATTCTGGGGGCTGGGGCGGCATCTTATCCGATCGCCTGGTTCCTTCTGGCTGCGTTGATTGCCCGAGGCAGCAGATATTTTGGTCTCGCCCTGCTGGTGCTGATGTTTGGCGAGCGCACAGGTGATCTCTGGCGCCGCCACAAGGGTCGCGTGCTGTTGATCGCAGGCGGGCTAATGCTCTGCACATTGACGGTTATTGTTGTCCTGCGGTGAGGCTTTCCCAGTAAAACGTCGCCGGCATCGGTGATGCACCAGCTTTCGGTGGACCGCGAATAGAGTGGCGTTACCAATGCAGCGCCACTCTCTCTCAGCCAGCAAGATAAGTGCGAAACCAAGCGATCATGCGCGCCTCAGCGAGCTTGGCGGCGGCTTCATCGTAGCGCGGTGTCGTGTCATTGTGGAACCCGTGGTTCACCTCAGGATAGATATGCGCCTCATAGCGCTTGTCATTTTCTTCCAAAGCTTTCTGGAAATCCGGCCACATCGCGTTGATGCGTTGGTCGAGAGCCGCAAGTTGGATCATCAACGGCGCTTCTATCTGCGCGACCTGAGCGCCGTCTGGCGCCGCCCCGTAGAACGGAACACCCGCAGCCATTTCCGGATAGGCCACGGCCAGCTTGTTGACGACGCCCCCGCCGTAGCAGAAACCCGTAGCGCCGACATTGCCATTGGTGCCGTCCAGCGCCTGAAGATATTCGAACCCGGCAAAGAAGTCGTTGAGCAAGGCTTCGCCGTCCAGGCTGCGCTGCATCTCCCGGCCTTCGTCATCATTGCCGGGATAGCCGCCTAAGGATGACAGTCCGTCCGGCCCCATCGCCACGAAGCCCGCTTTAGCCAGCCGTCGCACCACATCGCGGATGTAGGGGTTAAGGCCACGGTTCTCGTGGATCACCAGCACCGCAGCGGGAGGCTGGTCGGGGTCGGTTTTTGCCGGTCGGGCCAAATAGGCAGTGATCTCGCCCGTGCCGTTCGGGCTCTGATAGGTGATGTCCTCGCCCGTGATGTCGGCATCGTCCTCCGCTACCTGCTGGGCCAGTGCGTAGTTGGGCGTGAGCGTGCTGAGGACGGCCGCGGCAGTTAGTCCGCCCACCGCCCACTTTCCGGCGCGGTCGAGAAACTCGCGTTTTGAGATCTTGCCGTGCGCGTAATAGTCATAAAGGTCGAGAAGCTCTTGGTCGAAATCGGCCGCGGTCAGACGGCGTTCGGGGGTCCGGTCATTCATATGCGAATCTCCTGCAGCATCCGTTAAGCGTAGCACGGGCGGATTTTCTCTTCGGTCACGATTTGCGGAAGCGGACCTGGCGGTCAGGCCGGCGATTGCCGTCAGGTCCTTCTGCTGCGGAAGCTTCGCCAGATTTTCAGATCAGCCATGACCTTTGCCGTTGTAGCGACAACGAGCACATAGTCCATTGCGCCTGCTTTGAACGCGCGATCGATGTAGCTTTGCCCGGCCAACATGGTCAGCATGATGATGGGTGTCTTACGGTACGAGGCGATCGTTCACGTAAGGCCGCAAAGCTCTATACCATCCATGCCTGGCATGACGATGTCGAACAGAAAGCAATCGTATATCACGTTGTCAGTGTTCAGCAGCTGCCATCCCCGTTCCGCCGAAGACACAGCGGTCACGTCGTTATATCCAAGTTTCGCAGTTATGAGCGGCACGAGTTAAAGGATAAGCGGGTCATCGTCTACTAAGAGGATCTTCATTCAATGGGCCGCCGAGACAGGTAGGATGTCGGGGGGCGGTGTATCAGAAAGAACTTTCTGGCGTCTCACCACGCGTTGAATCGCTCGCGAAAAAGTTCGTTTAACCCTCTGATATTGGCTGGCGTTCGGGTGAACCGGTCTGCCAACAGACAAAGATAAATCCATCCTAACGCCGTTGTCATGGTGTAATTCCAAGATATCAATTTGTTCCTGGATCACATCCTCAATCTCAGGCCAATTCGGCAATTGGACGCCCGAGGCGACGCATAACAAGGTGCCATTGCCGTTATGGGCCATCAGCAATTGAGGGTGGTCCACAACCTTCGCGATTGCCGCAACGGTGGCAGCGACCGCGACGGCAAATTCACGGGTGCTACCCTGAGTATAGAGTCTTCCCGCATCCTCAATTGTCGCTGCGAAAACCTGGCAATCGCTCAAGTCGTTCCGGGCAAGCTGCGATAGATAATTCCCTAGCGGGAACGGTAAAACCAACTGATGGACATCTTCGACGTGTAAAGGGTCTTCTATCGCAAAGTCATGTTGCCCCAGGCGACCCTTCCCATGCAATTCAGAAAGGCTCAAACGAGGCGCCAAACTCGAACTCTCCATCATCCGCTTCGCTACACGCAGCCTGGATCTGAGAACCTTGGGATCAAAAGGTTTGGTGACATAGTCTGTTGCACCCGCCATAAATGCGCGCTCGATTGAAGCCGTCTCGGTCCTCTGGGTGAGCATGATCACCGGGGTATCGCGATAGCTCTTTAGCGCTCTGATATGGCTGCACAAGCTGATGCCATCCATCTGAGGCATCTGGATATCAAGCAAGATGCAGTCGAAATGTTGGTTTGTATCGGCCAGCAGTTTTAGGGCAACTGGGCCGGAAGACAAAACCGTGAGCCTAACCTCTGGGGACCTAGATCGCCTGAAGGTAGCCTCAATCATCTCCAAAATGATGGGGTCGTCATCAACGGCAAGAACTTTCATGGTGAACCACCTTTCGGATCATTCTGCCTGCACATTGCTGCATGTAAATCTGACGATTTTACGACCGGACCGGATCGACAGAAAGGCATGTCAGAGGCGATCAGCGCTACAAAGAAACGCCACGTCGCCTGAGCGGAATAGCACCAGCTACTTTGGGCAAAGTCATCTACTTAGAGATGGCCGTGGCGCCGTTCTAGCTGACGTAAATTCATTTCAAGGGGCGGGCGGGGAGCGTGATGAGAAACTCAGCCCCCGACCCCTCACAAGCTTCGACTGATAGCTCACCGCCCATTTTTCGGATCGCTTGGCGCGAAATAGTCAGCCCGAGGCCAATACCCTGCTGGTCCCTTGTGTCAGACAGGTCTTGCTGCCAAAAAGGCTGAAATATCTTCTCGTGCAGATTGTCGGGAATGCCGTGGCCTGCATCCTTAACGCGGATATTGAGGTGCCGCGTATCCCTCGTCACGATAACGCAGATCTCACAATTGTCAGGAGAAAATTTGGCCGCATTTGAGAGCAGGTGCCTCAGCGCTTTATCCAACAGAACCGGATCGCATTTCCAGAAAATCTCGCTTTCCTGTAAGATCATGCGGGCTGAAACCTTATGCTGAGCCATGGCGGGTTGGCTCTTCAGCAGCGCCTCTCCTAAAATTTCAATAATATTCGTCTCAGTCAAGTTGAGGGATAAAGTTCCGCCAGACACCTGTTCGAAGTCGAGTAAATCCTCCAACGCTGTGCGCAACCGGTCACCTCCGCGTTTGGCAATTTTGACAAGTTGCTGCACTTTTTCTATTGGACCATTAGGACAAACGACGTCGAGCATATCCAGCGCCCCTACGACTGCCGTCACGGGCGTGCGTAATTCATGAGCAATGATGGACATGAACTCGTTCCTGAGAAAATCCAACTTCCGCGTCTCAGTTATGTCTAGGACTTGGGTTATGTAGTGCAGGGGTTGGCCATCTTCGCTGCGCACCAGGACTACACAGAGGTGCCCCCACACGACCTCTCCATCGGGGCGAACATATCTTTTGTCGATTTCGAACGCGTCAACTTCACCACTTAAAAGTTTTTGGACATTCAGCAGGCAACTTTCCAGATCATCATCATGCGTTATGGATTGGAAATCGGTGCTTCTGAGTTCTTCTTCCGGATAGCCCAGGAACGCAGTCATTGCTGCATTTGTCGCCAGCCACTTACCCTCCAACGAAACCAACGCAGTTCCGATGGGGGCATTGTTCATCAGATACCTAAATTGTTCTTCGCTACCTTGCAGCGCTATCTCGGCGCGCTTTCGGTCTGTAATGTCTCTTTGCGTCCCGACCAAGTTGAGAGCATTCCCCTGAGCATCCCACTCAGTTGCTTCGGCATCTGTACGCATCCAGAGCCAGTCCAGCCCATCACGGGAACGTAGCCGATATTCCACTGCCACGCAGCGGGCTCGGCCACTTACGTAGTCAGTCAATGCGCGTTCAATAAGCGCTTCGTCGTCAGGGTGGATCCTCTTTCGCCATTCAGTTTGAAAGTCGACGCCGTCGGATAGGTCGACATCCATGAGTTCACGCCAAGTTGCTGAAACATTCGAAGTGTCTGCAACCAGATCAAGCTCAAACACGGCTATCCCAGCAGCTGCCAGCGCCGCTTCCATAGTTTCGATCGCTATGGCATGCGTTCCCATATTTATCGAAGCATCTCGACCTTTAAGCTGGTCGGTCGGACAACTTGCAGGAGAGGCGCTGTGCGTATGTTTTTTCATAGGTACACCTTCCTCCGACAAGTGAATTTTTAGCGATGCGGCGCCATTACTACTTAACCATCCTCCCAGCGTGGAGGAAAGAATCCTATGGATAATCAATATTGTTAAATATTTGTTTGGAAAATGGCCTTAGTGAGGAAGGGGGCAGGTCAACTGAAAATGCATGGAACGCTTATCTAGAAATGAATGTTTAGCTCAGCATACTGTGTAAATCTCAGCGCATAGGGATATCTCTGATATGATCGTTAGTGATGCATGCGGCGTTCTCGTCGTAGAAGCTGATCCATTTTTGCGCCTAGCGGCCATGGGCCTTGTGGAGGATGCGGGCCTCTCGGGATACGCTGCTGCACATTCGGCCAAAGCATTCACTATTCTCACATCGCATAATGACATAGGCATCATGTTCACAAATATTGAGATGCCTGGCTCAATAAACGGTTTAGAGCTCGCCCAGATCGTTCACCGCAGATGGCCCCACATTGCGATCATTGTCGCATTGGGATTCTCAGATGTGGGAGCAAACAGTCTTCCTACCGGCTCGACATTTATTGCTAAACCCTATCTGCCCGAGACTGTTATCGCTTTTTTGAAAGACGCCGCTTCATCTGATCGTTGAGCTGCTGCGCAGCTAGATCCCCCCAAACCACGCGTGATCTAGCTCGCACCCAGAGAGCAGGCATGCACCCCCACTTTACAAGCCCACCTGACGTTCACCGCTGCGCGGCTAGTCCTTATCTTGCAAAGTTTTTAAAAAATCGGAACTTCGTTGGCTCCGTCCCAGCCGATCAAACGTACAGAGGGTCTGGCGATAATAATCCTGAAGAGGTTGCAGTTTGCATTGCGGGTGCCCAATTAACTCAGGAATAAAGGAGGCTAACCGATGCAATGTCCGATCGATGGAACCCAGCTGGTGATGACGGATCGCTCCGGTGTTGAAATTGATTATTGTCCTGAGTGTCGCGGGGTCTGGCTGGACCGAGGCGAGCTAGACAAGATCATTGACCGGTCGGGTCCCGAACCTGCCCCACGTGAGGTCGCCTCCCTGCGCAGTTCGGGACAAGATCACGACCACGGCAGGCCCTATAAAAAGAAGCGCCGTGAAGGCTTCTTGAGCGGGCTTTTTGACTTTTAAAAGGCCTTATAGGGGGGTGCGGACAAAAACTTGGACTGTTTTCACTGCATAAGGCCGAGGCTTTTACGGTATTCGATCGGGCTTCTGCCACCAAGGGACATCTTGATGCGTGTTTCGTTGTACCAGCGGATGTAGGCATCAACCTCGTCAATAAACTGGGCCACGGTGAAGGCTCGCCAATCGCGAGAATAGAAGAACTCAGTCTTCAGGCGTCCGAAGAAGCCTTCACATGCGGCATTGTCCTGCGAACTCGCCTTTCTTGACATCGAACGAACGAGCTTTGCTGCCTCGATACGTTCCAGCCAGCCAGGCCAGCGATAGTGGCCTCCGCGATCGCTGTGGACGATGGGCCGCACTTCGCTGTCAGCGATGGTCTCTACCGCTGCATCAAGCATTGTGTTCACGAGATCGGCATCCGGTCTGGTCCCTATGGTCCAACTTAAGACCAGGCCGTCGAAGCAATCAATGATTGGGGAAAGATAGACCTTTCCCGCTCGGATGTGGAACTCGGTGATATCGGTCAGCCACTTCTCGTTTGGCGCTGCCGCCTGGAATTTTCGGTTGATGATATTCTCCGGCGCAGGACTAATCTCACCCAGATATGAGCTGTAACGTCGGCGCTTCGGCTTTGGGACGATCAAAGCTTCCTGCTTCATCAGGCGCCGCACCACTTTTTCGGAGATCGAGATAGAGTCCCGCGTCATATATGCTTTGAGGCGACGGTAGCCGTAGCAGCGATGGTTGCTTTCGAAAGCCTCCTTCATGGCCTGTCGAATGGGAAGATACTTATCTCCCTGTTTCATGCGAGCGCGGTGGT
>Ga0209345_10001086_pt1 | contig 33876 bp, 22 predicted proteins | sample Cruoilmetagenom7_FD_187294 | JGI IMG/M metagenome (GOLD analysis project Ga0209345, IMG submission 187294) | Oil polluted marine microbial communities from Coal Oil Point, Santa Barbara, California, USA - Sample 7 (SPAdes) (version 2) | ecosystem: Environmental > Aquatic > Marine > Oil seeps ...
GGGAGCCGGGAGTCCCTGAAAAAAATTGTGGATCGCTACCGGGAGCTGACCGCCGGTCTGGATATGATTCAGGGCATGCTGGCCTCCATGGCGGGTGATGATGCTGCGCTGGAAACGGCCATTACCGATAACATTTCGGGGATATACGCCAGTATCAATCAGCAGCGTTCAGAAGCAGAAATCCGTCTGAAAGAGCAGGGCAGTGCCGAGGCGCGGGCTCAGTTTGCTGCCCGAATCCGTTTGTTCGAACAAAGTCTGGCTAATGGTGTCAGCGCGCTTTCAGATGTGCGGGAATGTGATGGTTTGATGACCCGCATGCTCGATCAGCTGCAAGAGCTGGAAAGTCAGTTTGGCGAATACGATGAGTTTCTTGCTGCAGTTCTGGAGCAGCGTGAAAATGCCCATGAAAGTATCGAGGCCCGACGCCAGCAGTTGCAGGATCAACAGCAGCGCCGGGTGACTACTTTGACGGATGCGGCCGAACGGATCCTGAAAAACGTCAATCGCCGGACGGAACGTTTTACCAGCCCGGAAGAACTGCACGCTTTCTTCGCCTCCGATGCCATGGTGGCACGTCTGCGCAGTATGGCCAAAGAGCTGCGGGAACTGGGTGCGGCCATGGAAGCCGATGACTGTCTGGGCCAGTTGAAAGCCGCTCAGGACACAGCTCTGCGCAGTGTGCGGGACAAGGCTGATATCTTTGAAGATGGCGGCGCAGTCATTCGTCTCGGCAAGCATAAATTCAGCGTGAACCAGCAGGAGCTGGATCTTACCCTGATTCCCCGGGACGACCACGTACTGCTGCACCTGACCGGCACCCAGTACTACGAACGGCTGGATGAGCCGGAGCTGGATCGTCTGCGGGGTTACTGGAACATGAGCCAGCCGTCTGAGTCTGACAAGGTTTGCCGGGCCGAGTATCTGGCCGCGCTGGTGATTGAAGAATTCCGGAAGTTGCCTGATTTGCCGGTAAATATCGCTGATATTGAGGAGCTTACCGGCTATATTCGGACTTTTGCCTCGCCCCGCTACCGTGAAGGCTATGAGAAAGGCATCCATGATCACGATGCTGCATTGATTGTCAGCACTCTTTGGCCCGCTATTCAAAATGCCGGGTTGTTGCGCTTCAGCCCGAATGCCCGTGCGCTGGCTATGCTGTTCTGGGCAGAGCTGAGTCAACAGCAGGTTTCTGCTCAGCAGCTGCGTTCCCGATGCCTGTCCGCCGGTATACTCAGTCGCATGATGCAGTCCAATGAGTTGCTGCAGGCTCTGGAGCAGGAGCTTGGGCCTAGGCTTTCAGAGTTTGTTGAGGTTCAAGGGCTTACGTTAACCGAAAAAGGCAGTGCTGAACGCACCCTGCTGAAATCCGCAGCCCGGTACCTGGTTCTGCAATTGGCAGAAGAGGCAGAGGCCTTTGAAATCACCCGCTATGCCGGTGAGTTGGCTGAAGGCTTTACCGAAGCCCTGAAGCGGGATAACCAGTTTGCCCAGTATCAGAATGCTCTTGGCGTAGTGGTGAATCAGCCCGCTGCGCGCTGGAGTATCACCAGCCATTGGCTGAAAGCCTGGATGGGCAAGACCGGCAATCAACACCTGCTGCACTATCTGCCGGAAGTGGTGGCTGTACTCAATGCTGAAAATGCGATTTCTACTACTGTGCGCAGTGTGGAACTGGCGTTTGAGGTTGAAGGTTTGCTGAGCCAGCACGCCAGCATCAACGACCGGTCCCTGAGCCTGCAGCTGGATGAGTTCGATGAACGCCTGCGCTATCACCGGCAGGAAATTATTCCCGGCTGGCAGCAGCTGCAGGAAGTCCGTCATAAGGTCCTGGAAAAGTGGCGTGGTCAGCTGCGTCTTGATGAATACCGGCCCCGGCCGTTGTCATCTTTTGTGCGCAACAAACTGATCAGCGAAAGCTATCTGCCAATCATTGGTGACAATCTGGCAAAGCAGATGGGGACCGCCGGTGAGGACCGCCGCACTGACCAGTCTGGCCTGCTGATGATGATCTCTCCGCCTGGTTACGGTAAAACCACCTTGATGGAATACGTGGCCAACCGCCTGGGCCTGATCTTCATGAAGATCAACTGCCCGAGTTTGGGCCATGATGTAACCTCTCTGGACCCCGAGAAGGCACCCCATTCCACCGCCGAAGCGGAGCTGATCAAGCTCAACCTCGCTCTGGAAATGGGCAACAACGTGATGTTGTATCTGGATGATATTCAGCATACTCACCCTGAATTCCTGCAGAAATTTATTTCCCTGTGCGACGGCACCCGGCGTATTGAAGGCGTATGGCGTGGCCGTACCAGCACCTATGATATGCGCGGCAAGCGGTTCTGCGTGGTGATGGCAGGTAACCCCTATACCGAAAGCGGCGAAATGTTCAAAGTGCCGGACATGCTGGCGAACCGGGCGGACATATACAACCTGGGCGATGTGCTGTCGGGTATGGAACATGCCTTTGAGTTGTCTTATATAGAGAATAGCCTTAGTGCCAATCGGGTGCTGGCACCCCTGGCAACCCGGGGCATGGCGGACTTCTATCGATTTGCGGATCTGGCTGAAGGCAGAACTGTGGCGGATTCGGATTTCGAGCACGACTACAGTGCCGCCGAGCGGGATGAGATTGTTTCCCTGCTGAAGAAGATGATGCGGGTGCGGGAAACCGTGCTGCGAGTGAATCAGGCGTACATTGCCTCCAGTGCCCAGGCTGAGGCTTATCGCACCGAGCCCACCTTCAAATTGCAGGGCAGTTACCGGAACATGAACAAGCTGGCGGAAAAGCTGTCGCCGGTCATGACCGATAAAGAACTGGAAGCCCTGATTGATGATCACTATCAGGGTGAATCCCAGTTGTTGACTCAGGGCGCGGAAGAGAACCTGCTTAAACTCAAGCAAATGCGCGGCACCTTGACCGAAGCTGAAGCTGCCCGTTGGCAGGCTATCTGTGAAGAATACCGCCGTCGCCAGCAGGCGGGGGGTGACGAAGAAACCGGCGTTAAAGTTGTTCGTCAGCTCGGTCTGATCGTTGAGCAGATGCAGCAGCTGGGACAGCAGTTAGTAGCTGGCCAGGTTAGCCAGAAAGACTCGGGGCCAGATCTCGGTAAAGCTATTGGTGAGCTGTCCCTTTCCCTGAAAACCGGACTGACCGAGGGGCTGCAGTCTGTGCAGCTGGTCCCGGAGGTTACGGTAAATCTGGATAGCCCACCCCAGGTAGGTGAAGCTCTCAAGGCCTTTACCCGAATCTTCGAGGAATCCATTGTTCCATTGTTGAAACTCATGGATGGCAAGCTGGGCCTTGACCTGAAAACCCAACGCGAAATGAGCCGTGTTTTAAAGGTTACCAGAGAGTTGCAAGACAGGCTGGCGACTCTCGATTCAAAGACGGATAGCACCAGGTAACAGAGATAAGCCGGGTGATGAGTTCGACATTTGGACCGGTTCAGGTATATGGGAACCTGTGACTCAACCCGGCCTGTAATGCGGTAAACCTTCGCCAAAGGTACACTGTCTGATCGCATGCCAGTCAGAGTTTTCGGTGGCATACCAAATGACGCTGGCTGCGCTCTTTAGCGTTGCTGGCTGACAGGCCTGGGGCTCCCTATGGATGACGATCAGAAACCAAGCTTACAATGCAGTCCCGAATCCGGGAAAACACTCGCCGACCTTTCCACGCCTATCTACGGGCTTTTCATTCTGGGTGTGCTGTACACGCTGTATCTCGCCCATCAGATCATTCTGCCGATGGTGCTGGCGCTGCTGACAAGCTTGCTGTTGTCGCCTCTGGCTTCGCGCATGTGCTCCGGCCTGCATATTCCCAGAGTCGTCAGCTCATTGATTCTGGTGTTGCTGTTACTTGCCTCTATCGCAGGTGTCACTATGGCGGTTGCCACACCGGCACTGGAGTGGGCAGGTAAAGCGCCCGAGGGTATTTCCCGTTTGCTGGTTGGCGAGAGTGAGCTGAAACGGCAGATCAGCAGGGTGACGGAATCTGCCCAGAAGGTGGAGGAATCGGTCAGTGGCCTCTCGGACGGAGGCGGTGAAAATGCTGGCCAGGAGCCAACTACCGTTGTTCTGCAGACTGAGTCCTGGCGGGCTCAGCTAATGAGCAAAGCCTGGGATGGTATAGCGGGTCTTGCTCTTGCCATGGCACTTACCTATTTTCTGCTGGTCAGCGGTGACAGGCTGGTGCGTAATTTCGTCAGGCAGTTACCGAGAGGTCATCGCCGTACCGTGCTGCGGATCACCCGGGACTCCCAGCATCAGATTGCTCAGTATCTTGGGGTTCTGGGTATCAGCAATACCTCCGTAGGAGTGGCGACGGGGCTCATGGCCTGGGCGGTTGGATTGCCTGATCCTGCCGTGTGGGGACTGGTTGCCGGTCTGGCGCGTTTTATCCCTTATCTGGGGGTAATTCTCACTATTCTTATGCTGGCAGTGGTCTCTGCAGTAAGCCTGGACACTTTGTGGATGATGGCGATTGCACCGGTGGGTTACCTTGCCCTGACTACAATGGTGGGTTTCTTTATTGAACCCTGGATCCACGGTTTCCGCATGGCGATTAACCCGGTCATTATATTCGTTTCCATCTTTTTCTGGGGCTGGCTATGGGGGCCTGTGGGCGTAGTGCTTGCGGTGCCACTGATGACCGTTATTCAGGTTGTTCTGAAGCAGATCCCCAGGCTGCGGCCTGTCTATAAAGTGATTGCCCGTTAGTCTGGCCTTTAGCGAATAGAGTAAAGGATTCAGGCACGGCTCCCTGACACTTGTGTGAATGTCACCTATCCTGATGGGATGGTTTACATTCTGCAGTCAGGGAGGTTCATTTTCTCATGATCCCGAACACCATGAATGCCATGCTCCTTACAGGTCATGGCGATGTAGACAAGCTTGTATATAAAGAGGTGTCTACACCATCCCCGGCGCCGGGTGAAGTTCTGGTCCAGGTAACCGCTACCGCCAAGAACAATACTGACCGAAAGGCCAGGGAAGGGCTGTATCCCACTCAAAAGGGCGAAACCACCTCGTTTCAGATGGGAGGCAAGCCCACTCTCATTTTTCCCCGTATTCAGGGCGCTGATATTGTCGGACGCGTTGTGGCCGTGGGCGCTGGTGTCGATAGTGGTCGTTTGGGGGAGCGAGGTCTGCTGGATTTCAATATTTACGCCAGCGACCGCAGGGATATCAATCTCACTCCTGATTATTACGGCCATGGAGCCGATGGAGGTTATGCAGAGTTCGTTGCTGTTCCTGCAGATCAGTTTCATGCTGTGCCGGGTGAGGAGCTGGATGATGCCCAGTTGGCAGCAATGGGGATGTGCTCATACCAGACAGCTATGCATATGCTCACATCGGCCCATGTAAAAGCCGGAGAGCGTGTTCTCGTTACTGGCGCAAGTGGCGGTGTGGGCACTGCGTTGATCCAGCTCTGCCGCATTTTGGGTGCTATCCCTTACGCACTGAGTACATCAGATAAAACCGAAGCTCTCCAGGCATTGGGCGCAGAGTCGGTGCTCGATCGTTCTGATATGGACCGCTTTGTAGAACGCGTGAAGGCAGCGACTGGCGGCAAGCCCTTTGATGCGGTTATGGATCTGGTGGGAGGTGATATGACCGATAGATTCATTGACGCCATGATCTTTGATATGAACTCCCGAGAGACCTACCCGCGCCTTAGCATTGCTGGTGCCAGCGGTGGAAACATCAGTGAAATCCTGTGGACGCGGATTTATCTGTATCAAGTGCAGATCTTCGGTGTCTCCCATGGCACCCGGGAGGAAGCCGAGCGGCTGGTGGAATGGATTCGCGGCGGCCAGCTCAGGCCGGTGCTTCACGGTACTTTCCGGCTTTCGAAGCTGCATCAGGCTGAGCGCTACTTTATGAATCGCGGCAGTGATTATCTCGGCAAAATTGTCATAGTTCCGGATTCTCAATGGGAAAAGCACGGAGCCTCCTGGTCTCTGGAGAACAGCATATGAAGCAGGAATTGACTATTCAGCTTATGGACACCCACGCAGGTGGTGATGTCAGCCGCATTGTGACAGGTGGTATCGACTCGCTGCCCGGCGGCAGTGTGCGTGCACAAATGGAATACCTGCGTGATGATGCAGACGGCCTGAGAAAACTGTTGCTGGAAGAGCCGTACGGAATCCCGGAAATGTCAGTGGACTTGCTGGTGCCGCCATCCGACCCCCGTGCGGCAGCCGGGTACATCATCATGGAAGTAATGGGATATCCGATTTATTCGGGCTCCAATACCATCTGTACTGCAACGGCAGTACTTGAATTAGGGATAGTGCCCAAAAAGGAGGGGAGGCAGAGCTTTCTCCTGGAATCTCCTGCGGGCCTGGTTGGTATTGATGCTCTGGTTGAAAACGGGGTAGTTGAAGCGATTACCTGCGAGGGTCTGCCGAGCTACATACACACCCATCGAGCGACAATCGAGGTGCCGTCCCTTGGCACTGTTACCTACAGCGTGGCATACAGCGGCGGGTTCTATGCGCTGGTAGAAGCAAAATCTCTTGGGTTCAGTCTTACTCTCGACGAAGAGCGGGATCTGGCACGTGCTGCCCACGCTATTGTCGAAGCGATTCAGGCGGAGCGTGGCTTTTCCCACTATACGCTTGGTAATGTCGGCCCTCTGCCGTTTCTGCATTTCATGGGGCCTGTTGAGCAGGTAGCCGAACACTATTACCGTTCCCGTTCTGCAACTTATGTGCACCCGGGAGTGATTTGCCGGAGCACGACCGGGACGGGTACTTCAGCCCGCCTTGCCCTGATGAATTTTGAAGGGCTTATCCGCCCGGGAGACCGGCTTGAAACAGTGTCGCTCCGGGAAACAGGTTTCATTGGTGAGTTTTCGGGTGCAGAGCAGGAAGGTGATTATCAGGTTGTGAAAAACAACATCACCGGGAAGAGCTACGTTATTGCCCGTTCGGACATCGTGGTGAATTGTGAGGATTCACTTGTGGACTGTGACGGGCTTCATCATATCCTCAGTAATCGCACTTCTTTATGAGTCCCGTTTTGCTAAAGTTTACCTTTACGTAAAGTGAAAGCTGTGATAAATCTTCATCTATGCATTCAATGATAAAAATAGCAGGAGTTGATCATGAGCCTTCCGGAATACGCAGACGTCTATAACAACTTCGATCCCGCCGCTCTCGAGGCGGACATTCTGGACGGAAGTCTGGATGGTGGGTTGAATGTCTGCCATGAGATTTGTGACAAGTGGGCGACCGACCCGAAGAAAGTCGCGCTTTACTACGAAAAAGATGGTGGCGGCGATGGCGTACTCACCTTTGCCGAGTTGAAAAAGCAATCCGCGCGATTTGCCAACTACCTGACATCGCAGGGAATTGGCAAAGGCGACAGGGTTGCGGGTCTGCTGCCCAGAGGCCCCGAGCTGCTCATTGTTATCGCTGGTGCTCTGCGTGCTGGTGCGGTCTATCAGCCCCTGTTTACTGCATTTGGTTCCGGTGCTATTGAATACCGCCTCGAGCGCGCCGGGACAAAACTGGTCGTTACAGACCCGGTAAACTACCCCAAGCTCACCGATGTAAAAGATTGTCCGCCAGTTCTTTGTGTTGATGCTGAAAAAACCGGGGCAGCTATCCCGGATTTCCGGAGTACTCTGGACGGGCAGAGCGCTGACTTTGAGCCTGTCATGATCAAGGGCACCGACCCGTTCCTTCAGATGTTCACCTCCGGTACCGTCGGTAAGTCAAAGGGTGTTGCCGTGCCGGCGCGTGCATTGATGGCTTTCTATGTATACATGAAGTACGCCATTGACCTGCGTGACGACGATACCTTCTGGAACGTTGCAGATCCCGGCTGGGCTTATGGTCTTTATTATGCCGTGGTGGGCCCGCTTCTGATGGGGCACGCTACTCACTTCAATCCGGGCGCGTTCACGCCCGAATCTACCTACGACATGATCCGCAAGTACAAGATTACCAATCTTGCGGCGGCGCCCACTGCCTACCGCCTGCTTAAGGCCAATGATCATGTTCTCCCGGTTGGTGAAAACCTCGGGCTTAGGGTTGCCAGCAGTGCCGGCGAGCCCCTGAATCCTGAGGTGGTTAACTGGATCAGAAACCGTCATTTTTGCCCGGTAATGGACCACTACGGGCAGACAGAAACCGGTATGACCTGCTGTAACTTCCACGCACTTGCTCACCCTGTGCGCCAGGGCTCTATGGGTTACTCATCGCCAGGTCACCGGGTAGTTGCCCTGAACGAGAAGAATGAAGAGGTAGGCGAGGGCGAGGTTGGACAGATCGCGGTGGATGTCAAAGCATCGCCGCTTTTTCACTTTGATGGCTATACCTGGGGTGAAAAAGATCCGTTCGTAAAAGGCTATTACCTTACGGGTGATATGGCGATCTGCCATGGTGATGGCAGCTTCTCATTCAGCGGTCGTGATGACGATATTATCACCACTGCCGGTTACCGGGTTGGTCCTGCTGATGTGGAAAGTACACTGCTTGAGCACGCTGCTGTGGCAGAGTCCGGAGTCGTTGCCAAACCGGATGAAAAACGTGGTTCGATCATTAAGGCCTACGTTGTCGTTAAAGGAGATCAGCAGCCGGCGGATGATCAGACGTTGCGGGATGAGCTGCAGGAACTGGTACGCCGGCGCCTCTCCACCCATGCGTTTCCCCGGGAAATTGAGTTTGTGGATGAGCTCCCGAAGACGCCCAGTGGGAAAATTCAGCGGTTCGTGTTGCGTAATCGGGCCCAGGAAGAGCCTGGTTCATGAAGATTAGCTTTGAGGAGCTGGACAGCTTCCTTCAGGAGCAGTTTCCTCAGGGGGCCGCCTATGGCAGCCTGAGGAAACTCGGCGATGGCTGGGCGGAAATGAGCCTGGACGTCGACGATGGGCACCTCAGGCCGGGCGGGACCGTTTCTGGCCCGGCAATGATGGGGCTTGCAGACGTAGCCCTTTACGCTGCGCTGTTAAGTAAAATCGGGCTGGTGCCACTGGCGGTGACCACAAACCTGAATATTAACTTTCTGCGCAAGCCTGCCGCCCATAAGCCCCTCTGGGCGAAAGCGACCATGCTTAAAGTGGGGCGCACCATGGGTGTTGGTGAGGTTTTTATCTATTCCGAGGGTGGGGAAGACCCTGTTGCTCATTCAACGATGACTTATTCGATACCGCCAAAAAAACATGAGAATTAGATTGACGTATACGTAAACGTCAATCTAATCTGTAGGTAAGTACAAACGTACAACAATAACAAAAGGTAGATTGGCTCATGAGTGACCAGTACGTGCTGGAGACCCGAAACCTTGTTAAAGAGTTCAAGGGCTTTGTAGCGGTTGACAACGTGAATCTTCAGATTCAGAAAGGCCATATACATGCTCTGATCGGTCCCAACGGTGCAGGTAAAACCACAGTGTTCAACCTGCTCACCAAATTCCTCATCCCGACACGCGGACAGATTCTCTTTAAAGGCGAAGACATTACGCCTCTGAAGTCAGCCGCCATTGCCCGTAAAGGCATGGTCCGTTCATTTCAGATTTCCGCTGTTTTTCCCCATATGACGGCACTGGAAAACATTCGCGTGGCGCTACAGAGCTTTGAAGGCAGTTCGTTCAGCTTCTGGAAATCCGGTACATCTCTGAACAGGCTTAACGGCCGCGCCATGGAGCTTCTGGAATCTGTGGGGCTGACCGAATTTGCGAATACCACCACTGTCGAGCTGGCCTATGGCCGTAAACGGGCTCTTGAGCTGGCGACGACCCTGGCCATGGAGCCGGAAATTCTGCTGCTCGATGAGCCTACCCAGGGCATGGGCACGGAAGACGTTGATCGCGTTGTGGAGCTGGTGCGCAAGGCGGCTGAAGGCCGAACTGTGCTGATGGTTGAACACAACCTGAGTGTGGTGTCGAAACTGTGCGACCGTATAACGGTGCTGGCTCAGGGTTCCGTACTTACGGAAGGCGACTATGAAGCCGTTTCTGCCGATCCCCGCGTCCGCGAGGTTTATATGGGAACCGGTTCCAGTGGTGAACGCGGAGCTTCAACCGAAACTGAATCGGAGGCTGCGCAATGAACCAGAATGCGGCAAAGGAGTACGAGCAGCTACGCATTTCCGGGCTGCATGCGTTTTACGGTGAATCCCATATTCTGCATGGTATTGAAATGGTCGTTAACCGGGGCGAACTGGTTACGCTTCTCGGCCGTAACGGTGCCGGGAGAAGTACCACGCTCAAGGCGATCATGAATATGGTTGGCCGTCGCACTGGCTCCATCATGATCAACGGGGAAGAGACCATGTCTTGTGCCCCGCACAACATTGCAAGGCTGGGGGTCGGGTATTGCCCTGAGCATCGGGGCATTTTTGCGTCTCTCAGTGTTCAGGAAAACCTCACTTTGCCGCCAGTAGTACGCAGCGGAGGTATGAGCCTGGAAGAGATTTACAGCATGTTCCCTAACCTCTACGAACGTCGGTTCAGCCAGGGCACCAAGCTCTCAGGTGGAGAGCAGCAAATGCTGGCGCTGGCACGCATCCTTCGTACCGGGGCCAATATGTTGTTGCTGGACGAAATTACAGAGGGGCTTGCGCCGGTTATTGTTGAAAAGCTGGGCGAGGTCCTGGTGGCCCTTAAAAACAAAGGGCTTACCATCATTCTGGTAGAGCAGAATTTCCACTTTGCAGCGCCATTGGCCGACCGACACTACGTGGTAGAGCATGGACAGATAGTGGAAGAAGTCAGTGCCGGCGAGCTGCATGCGAAGCAGTCAGTACTGGATGGCTATTTGGGTGTCTGAGCCCTGATAGGCGTACGTGTAAAGTAAAACAAGAGCAATAAAAAACCGAACCAACGCAAAACAGTAGCGGAGATACAATAATGACAATGATGAAAAAGCTTCTGACTTCAGCTGTTGCATCAGCCTTGATGGTGGGTGGCGCCCAAGCGGAAATATCCAATAACACGGTTAAGATCGGCTACCTGGCCGATATGTCCGGCACCTATCGTGACCTGGCTGGCCCCAATGGCCTCAAGGCTCTGGAAATGGCAGTGGCCGATGTTGGTGGAACGGTCAACGGAGCAAAAATTGAAATCGTCACGGCCGATGACCGTAACAGCCCGGATGTGGCTTCCAGCACTGTGCGGCGCTGGCTGGAAAACGATAACGTTGATATGGTAGCTGGCCTTGTTGCATCCTCTGTAACTATCGCAGCAACCAAAGTCATTGAAGAACATAACAAGTTTGCTTTGGTTAACGGCTCTGCCGCATCAAGTATTACCAACGAGCACTGTACTCCGAACCATATTCACTATACTTACGACACCTATCCACTCTCTGTCGGTACCCCTACTGCGATAGTCAAGGAAGGCGGTAAAACCTGGTACGTCCTGACGGCTGATTATGCGTTCGGGCACTCACTGGAGGCAGACGTAACCCGCATGGTTGAGTCCAATGGCGGGGAGATCATCGGTAGCATACGCCATCCGTTCCCGACTCCGGACTTCTCCTCATTTATTCTGCAGGCGCAGGCTTCCGGTGCAGATGTTGTCGCTTTGGCAAACGCCGGTGCAGACACCACAAACGCCATCACAACAGCTGCGGAATTCGGATTGACCCAGTCTGGCCAGACGCTAGCGGCATTGCTGCTGTTCCTGAGTGATGTCCATGCTCTGGGCGCTGAAACTGCTCAGGGTATCCAGCTGACTACTGGGTGGTACTGGGATATGAATGAAGATGCCCGCGAATGGGCTGACCGTTTCATGGAAGAAACCGGTGCAAGACCAACCATGGTTCACGCGGGTATCTACTCCAGTGCGGTTCAGTATCTGAATGCTATTAAAGCGACGGGCTCTGATGATTCCCAGGTTGTGCGTAAACAGATGATGGATACGCCTATCAACGACATGTTCACTAAAAATGGCCGTGTTCGTGAAGATGGCCGTATGGTGCACGACATGTTCCTGGCGCAGGTCAAAACCCCGGAAGAATCCACCGGCGAATGGGATCTTTACAAAATCCTGCGCACCATTCCGGCTGATGAGGCATTTCGTCCGCTTTCAGACAGCAAGTGCAAGCTGGTCACCAGTAAATAAAGTGTAGGCAAGTGGGCTCTCCGGCTTTGCCGGGGGGCTCAAGGCACTACTCAAGGCATTACGCAAAAATAAAAATTGATTCAACGTCTGTGCTGCTTCTGGAGTTAGCAACATGTCCATGATTTTCGGCGTGCCCATGGCGGTGCTGTCTGGCCAGCTTCTGATCGGGATTATCAACGGCGCCTTTTACGCGCTTTTGAGCCTCGGACTGGCTGTTATTTTTGGTCTTCTTAAAATTATCAACTTTGCCCATGGCGCCATGTATATGCTGGGTGCCATGGCCACGGTCATTCTGTTCGACACTTTGGGTGTGAACTACTGGGTGGCGCTTTTCCTGGCACCCTTGCTGGTAGGCATTGCCGGGGTGCTTGTTGAATATTTTCTTCTTCGTCGCATTGCCGGGCAGGATCATATATACAGCCTGCTCCTGACTTTCGGCGTCGCGCTGATCATGCAGGGCATTCTCACCAACATTTATGGTGTATCAGGCCTGCGCTATGCAATGCCTGATATGTTCAAAGGCGGCGTAAACCTCGGGTTTATGTTCATGCCTTACTACCGGGCCTGGGTAATTGTGGCTGCCCTTGTTGTGTGCTTTGGCACCTGGTTCATGATTGAGAAAACCAAGTTGGGCGCTTACCTGCGTGCAGGTACGGAAGATTCCCAGCTCATGCAGGGCTTTGGTATCAACGTACCTTTACTTGTAAGCCTGACATACGGGTTTGGCGTCATGTTGGCTGCGTTTGCGGGTGTGCTCGCTGCACCCATCTACTCGGTAACCCCGGTAATGGGCTCGCACATACTGATCGTGGTGTTTGCAGTGGTAGTTATCGGAGGCATGGGTTCCATAGGTGGCGCCATTATTACTGGTATTCTGATGGGGATTGTGGAGGGTCTTACAAAGACGTTCTACCCGCCAGCGTCGTCTGCTGTAATCTTCCTGGTCATGGTGATCGTGCTGATGATCCGGCCCAATGGCCTGTTTGGTAAGGAGGCATAACCATGAGCCAGATCGATATTCAGTCTGATATCCATAAAACCATCCTTGAGCAGCAAAAAACTGAGGATCGCAGAAAGCTGATGCTCAACGGGGTTCTGCTCGTACTTCTGCTGTTGGCACCGTTTGTAATGTATCCGGTGTTCCTGATGAAAATCCTTTGCTTCGCGCTGTTTGCGGTAGCCTTCAATCTGTTGTTCGGGTTTACCGGTTTGCTCTCTTTCGGGCACGCAGCGTTTCTGGCGACGGGCGGTTATACCACCGGTTACCTGCTCAGTAACTTCAGTGGTCTCACCACGGAGATGGGCATCATTGCGGGGACATTGGTATCCACCGTGCTTGGACTGGGCTTTGCTCTGCTGTCCATCCGTCGCCAGGGTATCTACTTTGCCATGGTTACCCTGGCTCTTGCCCAGCTGGTGTTCTTCTTCTTTGTGCAGTCGTCATTTACCGGCGGCGAGGATGGTATGCATGGCGTTCCACGAGGTGAGCTGTTCGGGCTGATCAACCTTGAAGACAACCTGAATATGTATTACTTCGTGCTGGCGGTCTTCCTCGGCTGCTACCTGCTGGTTCAGCGCATTGTCAGCAGTCCTTATGGCCAGGTGTTGAAAGCCATTAAACAGAATGAGCCCCGTGCAGTATCTCTGGGTTACAAAGTGGATCGATACAAGGTTCTGGCATTTGTTATTTCCGCTGCACTTGCCGGACTTGCTGGCTCCATGAAGTCCGTGGTGTTCCAACTGGCGTCCCTGAACGATGCGCACTGGCATATGTCCGGAGAGGTCATTCTCATGACCCTCGTGGGTGGCATGGGCACATTGCTGGGGCCAGTTATTGGTGCAATGTTTGTGGTCAATATTGAGTACCAGCTTGCACAAGGCCCGCTCCGGGATTGGGTAGACCCGATTCTCGGTGGCATCTTTGTGCTGACAGTGCTGGCCTTCCGCAGCGGTATTGTGGGCGAGGTTCAGAGATTTGTGAGGAAAAATATGGGTTAGCGCCGGAAGCTTCGGCAGGTAAAAGTAAAGGGCCACTTGCATGAGTGGCCCTTTTTTTATATCTGGCCGCAACTTTATCCAGACCGGCTATCTTAACGACTTTAAGCTTATGGCGTGGATGATACTACTGGTGCCCTTATTACTGATTTCCGGGAGGCAGTGAGGCGCACATAGACCAGAGTCAGATCACCTTGCCAATATGTGACTGTGTACCGCAAGAATCTGCTGCTTACGCGTTAGTCTGGTATCGGTTACCCCATGGGGCAATTCAGGGTCTGAGGGAAGAAACTGACAAGGAGTGTTCGTGCCTAATATTTTGCATTACAGTCTGTTGTTTATGCTCGCTGTGTCTTCGCTCGCTCAGGCGCAGGTATACCAATGGGTTGATGAGTCTGGTCAGCGTCATTTCAGCGACAGGCCACCGCAAAAAAATGTGTCTTCATTGAAGAAGATGGAGTCTGCAAAACCGACTCAAGCTCCCCGGAACCAACCCTCTCTTGCGGAAACCACGCAGTCGGGCACAGTTGCGACTCGGATGAACTACAATCATCCTGGTTCAAGCGAATCTCTGAAGATAAGGCGTATGCTGGAAGCTCGGAACTTCAGCCAGCTTAACGACCTGCTCTCAAGGCTGCAGGTTACTGTCCAGAGCGATATTGGTCAGGACGTTGAGTTGCAGGCTGCTTACAGGGCGTTCTGGCTGAGCGAGAGCCACTGGGAGACAATATTCGATGACTGGGTGGCCCTTTTTCCTGATACCTATACATCCTATCTCGCGCGTGCAAGCTATCGGATTTCCCGTGCCTGGGACGCCAGGGGCGGCGCCTATATCGACAAAACACCTCAAGAAAATATTGACCGCATGAAGCAGTGGCTCGCACTCGCGAACTCGGATGTCGAGCTGGGGTTGTCTCTGGAGCCCCAAGCGCTTTGGGCCTATTGTTTACAGATCAATGCGGCTAAAGCTACAGGGCAGTACGTAGTGGCGCAGGAGGCACTTGAGGTTGCAAATGATCGGTACCCGGCTAACTATATTGCGCGTAAATTCTATCTTGAGACTCTGGATCCAAAGTGGGGGGGCTCAGTGATCTCAATGCTGGGCTTTGCCCAGGGCGCTCAGGCCCAGGCTAGCCGGAATCCGAATATGAGGCGGCTGCTTGAATATGCGGCTTATGAAGCGGGGCGCATGTCCTATATCAATGGAGAGTATGAGAAAGCCCTGGAGTTGCTGGATGTTGCAATAGAGCGGGTTGGAGCTGCGCGAACGTTTCATTTGCGCGCGAAAACCTACCGACGCCTGAATAATCCTGAACGTGCCCTTAAGGATGCAAATACGGCCATTGCTCTGGAAGAAGATAACAGTAGCTATTTTCTTACTCGTGCTCGCATCTACGCTGGATTGAAACATTATGATCAGGCATTCAAAGATGTTGAACGTGCAAGCGCCCTGGATCCTGATCATGAACCGACAGAGCGACTACGGCAGAGTTTGTTGTCTATCGCTCGTCATCCTGATTCGGAATTTTTTGAACCGAACACACCCGTCCGTTCTGAAGTTGATACACAGGATCCTGCTTCTCTATTTAATTTTGCCAAGCAATTAATCGCGAACAAAAAGTTTGCGGAGGCCAGGGATGCTCTTGATAAGGCGATAAGCTTGAGCCCTGCAACCTTTGATTATTACAAGGCTGTGGATTACGCACTGTTCAAGATGGGTAAAACTCAGGACATCCTGGAGTACTGGGCGCGCTACCTGTCATACAATCCTGATGATGGCAGGGCATATCTTGAACGCTCCGGAACCTACTATCATCTTCAGGATTTCGACGCGGCGAAAAAAGACGCAAAACGTGCGGCAGAACTTGGTACTAAAGGCGCAGCGAAGGCTTATAAGCAGCTTCAGGCGCTGAGCTCTGGCTGAAAGCATGCGCATGCCGTGTAACATTTTCTCTGCGCCCATACAGCGGGTAACCATAGCTGGCTATCTGAGTGCCAGCTCGACGGCTTGCGCTGCATGAATTTCTGTTGTGTCGTACAGCACAATCTGCGAATCAGAGTTCTGGATCAGTAATCCGATCTCGGTGCACCCCAGAATAACGGCCTGGGCCCCGCGTGCGGCCAGTGAATCTACAATATCCAGGTAAGTAGATTTCGACCCGGAATTGATAATGCCCTGGCACAACTCTTCGTAGATGATCCTGTGTACAGATTCCCGTTCATTATCATCGGGAACGAAAACAGTGATTCCCTTTTCCTCCAGGCGCTCCCGATAGAAAGCCTGTTCCATAGTGAACCGGGTACCAAGTAACCCTACCGAGGTTATCCCGTCTGCGATCAACACCCTGGCGGTCGCATCGGCGATGTGAAGCAGAGGCATGGCCGTAGCCTGCTCAATTTGTGGTGCGACCTTGTGCATGGTGTTGGTGCAGATAAGGAGGACATCGGCTCCACCTGCCTTGATGGATTGCGCCGCCGATATCAGTATTTTCGCCGTTCCGTCCCAGTCCCCCTTGTGCTGGAGAGCTTCAATCTCGGCAAAGTCCAGGCTGTAGAGCAGGATCTTGGCCGAGTGAAGCCCGCCAAGGCGTTCCCGAACTTGCTGGTTGATCAGGCGGTAGTAAGTCTGGGTAGATTCCCAGCTCATGCCGCCGATTAAACCTATGGTTTTCATAAGACCCCGGTTGCGCAATAGGTTTGTAAGGATTCCGGCGCCTGCTTTTTCTGCCGCATTGCCGGGAATACGTTTGTTTATTAGCCCACAAACATCTTCTTCGCAAGCGGGAGTTCTTGTTACGCAAATCTAAATGAGTATAATTACTATTAATATTCAAGTGTGATTTACATCTGGAGATTTGTTCATGACCCCACGAGCGATGGGTTGGTTGCAGTTTTTCGGCGGCCGGAAGGCAGCTTTGATATTGGCCGGAAGTCTTGCTGTCGCGGGTTGTGGTGGTGGCTCTGGTGGTAATTCAGCATCGGCTGACTCAGCCTCCGGAAACGTGACATTTGGCGGGATTGTTACCGACCCGGCCATTGTCGGATCCTCGGTGCGCTTGGTTAACAGTGATGGTGATGTGCTGAGCCGGCTCGGTCAAACGGGGATTAATGGTGAGTTCCAGCTTGAGCTCGACGCTGAGCAGGCGGAAGACGTTGCAGGGATTTTGGCGACGGGAGGCAAAGACAGCTTAACCGGGCTTGAGTTCAGTGGGTTGGTTCTAACTGCTCCGGTAGATGGTGCGGGCGATTCCTTGATAGTGTCGCCATTAACAACCTTGCTTGGCAGCATGGGGGAACAGGAACTGGCGCAAATTCTGGGGTTGTCTGAAGCTGAGATCAAAGGCGACCCAACTGCATCGGCGAAGTCCCAGCGCGCAAGCATGTTGTTGTCAGAGTTGATGGTTGCCTTGCGAGGAGTTGATGATGCCAACGACCTTATTGTAGATGCCCTTGCTGCGGCAGGCACAGATACAACCGGCGGTGCGAACTTCATCGCAGCTGCTGAGAGGCTGGAGGCCAGTGAACTAACCTCGGACACCGTTGATCTGGCATTGCAGGCACTGGGCAGACGCGTTGCTGCTTTGAATGCACTGGTAACCGACCCGCAAACTACAGCCCAAGACACTGTTGAGGCTTTTAATCGTATCAATCTTCGTGCAGGTGTCGGGCAGTATTTTATTTCGAACCTTGGTCTGTCAGAAACCGAACAGCTAGTCAGTAATGCCGATAGTTTAGCTGATGCCATCTGGGATGCCATTGGAAAGCGGGGTGTCCCCGCAGACAGTTCAGCATTGCTGAATATGGTCCGTTTTGTTCTTCTCGACAACAATGTTTCCGTCACTGAGTTGGCCGCCGATAATATTGCTTTACCTGCGGACATAGGTGCCGACGGGGTTTTGCTTCAGCTGGCCAATCGCAATTATGTAGACGTTACCCAGCCCCTGGCATCTGGTGAAGAGCTGGGTGACGATAATGCTGCCCGCGTTGACTATTTTTTCCGCTCCGATGCATCTCCGTATTTTCGTGCTCTACAGCTTTTTGACGGTGTTTTTGATGATGCATTGCTGGATCCGATATATGGCGCTGTGGCGGCGGGGCAGGCGTCGGCCGGCCTGATTGATGAGGCGGAGCTGACGGTTTCGGCCTCAGTTTTTGGTGCGGTTGAGCGTGCTTTGGGTTATCGCTCTATCGGACTGGCGTTGCTTGATCAGGGAGACAGTAGTGCCGCTGTTGATTACCTCAAGAAATCCCGGGATATCTATGTGAGCTACCTTGAGGCCAAAAGCGATCCTTCGGGCCCGCTGGAGCTTGATGGTGATGACGCTGCGTATTTCCAGCAACTCAGCGATGACTTTCTTGAAGCGGGCGATGAAGCTGAATCGAACGCCTCGTTTGACCGGATATCTACCTACCTGGCTGCGCAGCAAGGAACTTATTCCACAGCTTATGCTCGCCTGGTTTACGCCATGAAACGCAACATTGAAGAGTTGTTTGAAGTCGAGTCTGATCGTGTAGTAACTGCAAATCGTGCTTTTCGCGAAGCAGTTTACGGGCTGGGTTCCAATGGAACGACAAGTAACTGTAACTCTGTTAGAAACGCTCTGTTGGCTGATGTGGCAGATTTTGCCATCCGTTTAAATGACACTGCAGCAGTTGGCGAAGCACTGAGTGCGTTCAGCCAGAGCTTTGATAACGCCTGCGATGTGTCATGGTCCGCACGCATTGCTGAACGTTTTGCATACAGTTTCGGCTATCTGGGGCGTGCCGATGAATTCCGTCAGTTGGTTGAGCAAAAGGTTCTGCCAGAAAGTGAGTCGTATGCCAGCTCTGCACTGGCTGCACTGTCTCTATACGATGCGCTGGCCAGGGTTGAAGAGGGCGATCTGGATGGTGCCATCAATGTGATTGTTGCAAGCACGACCGAGATAGAGGATCAGCTTCAGGCACTGACATACGATGACCTTACTGATCGTAACTACCTGGCGGGCACACTTTACGCCCGCGGAGAGAAAGATAAGGCAAGGCAGGTGCTGGACTATGCATACGATTTATCCATATCTGACGAATTCTACAATCAAACATCGCCTACTACATTCACCGCGAACGGTTGTGCAGAACTGTCACTGCGTTATCAGCAGTGGGAAAGTGATGAGTTGGCGCAGGAGAAGATGAGGCTTTGTAAGGGCGAGGTCACGGGGAGGGATAACCAGCAATCCACGAATGACCAGTTTCTTGTTCGTGCGGTTCTGATACCCAAGTACCAGCGGGTAGATCTGGTTGAGGAAACCCTGGAGCTGGTGCAGAGCTACAACGACCTGATCCCGGTTCTGCAGACGCCCTCTGATCGTTTGGCAAAAACTCTGGTGGCCGGCGAATTTTTTGCTTCGGCAGGGGCTTCTGAAAAAGCCGAACAGAATCTGACTGGCGCCTGGGATCTGGCCAAAGATCTGGTAAATGCGTCAACCACAGATGAAGAGCTTGTCGATGCGGTTGAGAGCTGGGTTAACGTTAGCAAATATCATGCAGACGTTGCCGCCATCATTCGTGAAAACCTTCGCGGTGAAAATGCGGCTCTGACCCAGCGTGTGGCGGATCTTAGATCCAGCGCGACTTCTGAGCTTACTGCGGGTGAGGGCATTCAGTCATATATTGATCAGCTTAATTCACCGGAAACCAGGGAATACCTTTACAGCGAAGTGGTAAGTCAACTGGCCCGGAGCCGGGCCTTTGATCAGGCAGCCGCACTTGCCCTGCAGGCAGCGACTACACCGGATAAAAACAACCGTCTTAAACTCGTTGCGGATGAACTGGTTAGTTACGACGATTTTCCGGGAACAACAGTGATTCGTTTCGATTTTGATCAGGATGGGCTTCCGGATTTTTTCAGCCCTCAGTCAACGCCTGAAGAGCGGGCGGCTCTGGGTGTTGCGTTGGATCCGGATATCGATGGTGATGGTGTTTTCGATACAACAGATATCTCACCATACGATGCCGCTTGATGCGGGCTGATATTGAGGAGGCCGGCGGCTGTGCCGGCCTCCTCCTCCGTATAAAGTCTGGAGACGCTAGCCTTGTCTGATCACGAAGGTCAAATCATTGTTCAGCTATGGAAACAACGCTGTAAGCAGATCAGGATTACCCTGGTTGCGGGTATTCTGGGTGTAGGCAGCGCGTTTTCATACGCCGGCACTGCTGAGCCGAAAAGCTGTGAATCCTCCATAGATGCCTTACGCCACTGCTATCAGCAGCCTGTTGCAAACTGGCCTGCTCCAACCCTGGACGTAGAGGAGCACATTGAACTGGGACTTGTGCCCAAAGCCCCACCCGCAGAGGGGCTTGAAAAACAGCGTCAGGCACTAGGGAAACGTCTTTTCTTCGAACCTCTTCTGTCTGGCTCGGGCCAGATCTCATGCTCCTCGTGTCACCGACCTGAGCAAAAATACAGTGATGGTTTGCGTGTCCCTGTTGGTCATAATCATCAGAGGGGCTCGCGCAATACTCCGGGGTTGTTGAACGTCGGCTTGAAGCAGGAGTTTTTTTGGGATGGCCGGGCTAAAACTTTGGCGGAACAGGCTGCGGCGTCAATGACCAGCCCGATTGAAATGGCCGCTGACCCGGAACAGGTTGTGGCACGGTTAGCTGTTCACCCTGATTATTCTGTGCTGTTTGCGGAGATCTATGGTGATGAACCACTTAATTTTGACCAGGTGACAGAGTCAATCTCGGCGTGGGTTGGCACGCTGAGGTCACGCCAAAGCCCGTTTGACCGGTTTCTGGCAGGAAAATCCAATGCGTTGAGCGATAGTGCGGTTCGCGGATTACACCTGTTTCGCACCAAAGCTCGCTGCATGAACTGTCATCAGGGGCCACTGCTCAGTGACGGTAAATATCATAATCTGGGGTTAACCGGATACGGCGGCAAACGAGAAGATCTGGGGCGTTATCTGGTAACCGGCAATCCGGAAGACGTAGGGCGCTTTAAAACCCCCTCGCTGAGGGACATCAGTAGTACCGGGCCATATTTTCATTGGGGTACTTTTTCTGCGCTGCATAACGTTTTGTCGACATACAACGCCGGTGGCTACCACTTCAAACGAGGTGAAAAATACCGCGATGACCCGCTATTTCCTTCGACCTCGGAATTGCTTCAGCCTCTGGGTTTGACAGACGAGGAGTTCAATCAGCTTGAGAGCTTCTTGTACAGCCTGTCATCCGACACCCGAAATGGGTTTAGCCTCAGGTCAATGAGATAAGTCAAAGGCAAACAATAATGATTTGCATTATTAAATGCAGGTAAGGATAATTGCTGCCTTAAAAATCATATTGGTTTTGTTGGCGGAGTTCCTATGTCTCGTGCAAATATGTGCAAGCCTCGCGTTCCGGGGCTGATGCGGCTGATTGCTGTTGTTGTTACTGCTCTGTCTGTGAGTGCCTGCGGGGGAGGCTCCTCCGGTGGCGACAGCTCCTCAGCCCAGGAATCATCTTCGGTAGTGTCCGGGGTTGTAACAGATCCGGCCATCGAACAGTCTGCAGTGCGTCTGGTCGATGTTGACGGCAATGCACTAACCAGCATTGTGCGTACCGACGTCGATGGCGGCTTCCGTTTCGAATTGAGCGATCAGCAGCTCGGTCAGCTTGCTGCCGTGGTTGCTATCGGCGGACGGGATGTGGAAACCGGAGCCGATTTACAGGGCGTTACCCTGCGCGCGGATGTCAGCGCCAGCGGTGAATTTGTGGTTTCCCCTTTAACCACATTGGCTGCGAACGCCAGTGACAATTTATCCGCACAACAACTTGCCGATTTGCTGAACCTCAGCTCCGCCGAAGAATTGGATGACAACCCCGCTGATAATCCGGAGGTTCAGGTTCTGAGCCTGAAACTGGCCGAAATCGCGAAAGTATTGCGCGACACCGGGCTTGATTGGGACGACTTTATTGAAGAATTACAGGTAGCTGACGGTGATTTGACCGGCGCGATCAATGGGCTGGCCACGGCAAATACCGAACGCCCCGTGCTGGCAGTGGTGGCTGAACGCCTTGAGGCATTTGATGCAGCGCTGGTGAACCCGGAACCTGGTGTTGGCACCGTGGAACTATGGAACCGGCTTCAGTTCGAGAGTGGTCTGGCGCGCTTTTATCGTGAATCCCTGAATGTTGTCGAATCTGAGGAAACAACCGAGGCTGTCGCTCGCATCGCGCAGGCGGTATGGGAAGCGAATGGGCGTAAGGGTGTCGACCCCGACAGCCCGGGAATCGATAACCTGGCGCGCTACCTGATCAGCATTTATGGGCTTGATAGCGATAGCTTGACGCAAGATCTGGTGGTGCCCGGCGAAGTGGTAACGGACGAACTCGTCGCTTTCGTGTCGAGTATCGATTTTGTTGATCATGAGTTGCCCCTGGCACAAGAAGAGCTACTGATCGACGATAATGAAGCCAAAGCCCAGTACTTTCTGAGTTCTGATCTGTCGCCTTTCTACAAAGCGGAAACCCTGTTTACCGGGTTATACGATGACGCTATTACAGATCCGGTCTACGCCCAGATTGCTGTCGGTCTTGCTGCAGCAGGGCTGGACGAACGCGCTGAGTTGATTGCACTGAGTAAAATCTTCCAGCCCAGTGAGCGGGCCGACGCCTTCCGGAAAATAGGAAAGGCATTCTTTGATAGCGGTAACGCAGAAAAAGGCTCTCGATATCTGGACCTTGCTGCTGACATCTACCTTTCCGGGAACGGAGTCCTCGCGCAAAAAGGCGTTGAAAACCTGAGTTTTGACGATACCCGGTTTCTGCAGAACCTGAGTACTAACTACGGTCAGGCCGGGCTGAATCAGAAAGCTACAGAGGTTTTAGAGCCAGTGGAGTCGTTCAGAGATCAGTTCGGAGGCCCTGGTGCTCCCTGGTCAGGTAACTACTTTAATCTGACCTATGCATTGCTTGAACAGGCAATTAATCTCGTGGATCAGGCAGAGGCAGAAGGTCTTGTTGGTTCGTCTGTAGAGCAGGCCCTCGACTACACAGATCTGGCTGCATCCTGGATTGATAACATGCCTGTTCAGCCTGGCTCAATTACTTGTGCCGCTCTTCAGACCCAGTACACAAGCCGTTATATCGATTTGTACAGCCGCCTTGGAGAAAACACCAAAGCGTTGGCCGGGATTGAGAAATTTGAGCCACTGCTCAGTGTCGCATGTAATGGGTTTGCACGATTCTACGTGGGCACTGCAGCAGCTCCCTATGTGCGCCTGGGCCTGATTGACCGTTATGAGGCTCTGCTCACCGAAAAAGTTGAAGGTCAGCCATTTGGCGCGGACGCAGTGACTGCTGCACGGCTGGAACTTGCTGTGTTCAAAGCGGTCGATGCGGCCAGGACCGGTGACGCGAATAGTGCTATTGAGGTGATGACAACGCAGGTTCCAGACGTTCTGGATCGCGTTTATCACATGGTCTATCAGATTCGGGGCCTTTCTTTCCAGGGAACAACACTTGTCGCCCAGCTGCTGGAGGCAGATTTGTCCGCAGCAGCAGAAGCCGCGGTCGAAAATGCCTGGTCCCTTGCGTCCAGTGATGGTTTCATCGCCAGTACAACAACACCCCAGCAGCTGATTACAGAAAGTTGCGCCGCCGCAGCCCGGGCAACGGCTCTGATCGGTAATCAGGCCCTGGCCCTTGAGCGCATGGCGTTTTGTGCCAATACAGCGATCGCGCGCTATGGTGACACTGCGGCCACTCAGGATCGTATTGATGCTGATATAGCCGTGGCCAATGGGTATGTCGCGCTCGGTGAATATCCGGAAGTGCAGATAAATCGCGCCAAGGGCCTGGTGGCATCGGTTGCTGAGCCTGAGGACCAACTTGAACTCTATCGCCAACTGGCAGTGTTGCAGAGTAACGCGGGGTATCCCGGTGATGCGATTGAGACTCTGGATGTCCTCTCATTGCCGGTCCTGAACACCATGATGGCAAGTGCAGACAGCATAGATGCGGCAAATACTCTGGCCAAAGAGCTGGAGGATGTGGCCGATGACTATGCCGATATTGCGACTGCCACACGCAAGTTGCTGGCGACAGAGGGTACCTGGAATTCGGAAAACGCGGCCTATATACAGCAGGCAAGAGCCCGTGTAGCCGATATGGCAAAAGGAAACGCCGGTTCGCCCCTGGTATTTGGTGGCGCTCTGGAGGTTTTCGGATTGCTGGATGATAACAACCGGGTTTCGCGCAGCAAGGAGCTGGTTGTTACCTTGGCTGAGGGTCGTAATTACGAGCTGGCTGAAAGCATCGCACGTACGTCGGCTAATGCAACGGCTGATCGCAATGAGATGCTGTCGAGCATTGCTCTGAAACTGTCGGGTCAGGATGACTATCCTGGAACAGACATAGCCCGCTTTGATTTCGACGGCGATAGCAAAGCAGACTTTTTTGACCCGCAAAGTTCTGCCGAAGAACAGGCTGCTGCCCCATTTGAAATTGATGATGACATCGATGGCGACGGAACCAGCAATAGCCTGGACGAAACCCCGTACTGCGCCACCTGTGTAGATGCGGCCTAGCAGATTTGCGCTGTACCTGCTGCTTGCAGCAGGTACAGCTCTGGTTTCAGCGGCTCAGGCTAAGGCTACGGACTTGCGGGCGCTGTACTCTGTGCCTCAGGAACAGTGGCCGGCCCCTATTGTGGCGCCGGGCAACCAGGTAACACCATTAGCCGCCTTGCCAGAAAATGCTACTCATACTGAATCCGCTGGTTCCGGGACGAGTTCGTTGCTAAAGGCCCGACGAGAGCTTGGGAAGTCGTTGTTTTTTGACCCTGTTTTGTCTGGCTCCGGTCAACATGCGTGCGCGTCCTGCCATGACCCGGATCTTGGTTGGGCTGATGGCCGCCGCTTTTCATTTGGCCATGACCGCCAACAGGGGCAGCTGAATTCACCAACGATTCTGAATGCTGGTTATCTGAAGGAACTGTTCTGGGACGGTCGTGCTGGTTCATTGGAAGAGCAGGCGGCAGCGAGTATTACCAATCCGATTGAAATGGCGGGCAATCCGTCAGAGATTATCGAGCGGCTTCAGGCTGTTGACGCTTATCGCCAGCTTTTTGAGAAGGCTTTTGGTGACCCGGAGGTGGACTTTGACCGGGTAACGGTCGCCATTGCGGATTTTGTACGCCAGCGTACCACCACTGCCACACGTTTTGATCGATTCATGCGTGGCGACCAAAGCGCACTGAATGATCAGGAACTGCACGGTTTACACCTCTTTCGCACCAAAGGCCGCTGTATGAACTGCCACAACGGCCCGCTACTTACTGATGGGAAATACCACCATCTGGGGACCGCATTTTATGAAGTTGGCAATTACACCGGCCGTTTTGCAGTGACGAAAAAAAATGAAGATTTCAGTGCGTTTCGTACCGCGCCATTACGCAATGTGGCAGTTACGGCGCCATACATGCACAACGGCCTGCTGGCGGATCTTGATCATGTGCTGGCTTCATACAACATGGGTTGGTGGCAAAACCAGCCTACCGAACTGGGCCGCCAGGATCCCAGGTTCGCTCAACTGTCGTCGCTGATTCAGCCGCTGAATCTGGACCAGCAGGAGCTCCAGGCACTGAAAGCTTTTTTGCTCACTTTGGGTAAGGGTGCGCCTTATATGACGCCCACAGAATTGCCCCGCTGACATTTTGCAGTTCAATGGTTTTAGATTTTCCTTTCAGGTTTAACTCATGACAAACAGGCGTTTTTTTATCAATGGCCCTTCGCGAAAGCATTATGTGTCGGGCTGGCATTGGGTTGTAGCTTCGGTTCTGCCCCTTACGGGTTTTGAAGTGCTGGCTCAAGAGCAGGAAGCAGTTTCGGTCTCCAGCCCGGCTCAGCTACCGGAATTGCTGATTACCGCACCGGTGCAGAATCCGGGTGGTATAAGTGAATCTGGTGCTGGTGAATATATTTTTGATCAGAGCTATATAGAGCGCTTTGGTAGTGCTGATGGCGGTCTTGAGAACATTTTAAAGCTGGTGCCAGGTATCCAGTTTGGCGAAAGCAGTCAGAGCGTTGAAGGGTTGACCGACCTGAAGCCTGAATCGATATCTATATCTGGCGGGCGATTCTATGAAAACAACTTTGTTCTGGACGGGCTGAGTAACAGTAACCGTCTTGATCCGGCTTCAGACAGCAGCAGTTCTTCTGTCAGCGATATTGGTGGTCATGAGCAGTCGCTTTTCATCGATGCAGATCTTATTGGCGAGTTGAAGGTATACGACAGCAATGTGCCAGCGGCGTACGGTGGTTTTACCGGCGGCGTGGTGGATGCGACAACCAGGCGTGCTGGTCGCGAAGCGGAAGGCAAGTTGACGGTTAGCGGTACTCGTAGCCAGTGGACGCGCTTTCGTACGTTTACAAGGGAGTGGGACCCTGAGATTGAAACACTGCCTCCAACTCCTCCAGAAGAGCCGGAATTCGAGCGATACCGGGCAGCCTTTACTTATTCTGCACCGCTTAACGATGAGATTGGGCTGATAACCAGTGTTAGTCAGGCCTATTCCGAAACGCCCGATGTCAGTTTGGGTAATACCCGAAACCGGACGCAAAGCAATCAGAACGTGTTGCTGAAGTTGTCCTCCCAACTCGGAGACGCCGCAATTCTGGACCTTTCGGCGACCTGGTCTCCTTATTCCAGCGACACCTTTATTACCGACACCAAGGCCAGTGATTATACGGTCAACGGTGGAGGCTATAACCTTAAAGCCGGTTTCGAATACCTTGGCGAGCAGTTAGAACATAATCTGGATCTGGGTTGGACAAGCAGTGTTAACGAGCGGGAGGCACCAAACGGATACTTCAGTTGGGAAAACACCCGTAGCCGCCAGTGGGGCCGTGAAGCCGATGTTGGCCTGAGCCGTGAAGGTGGTTATGGCGACCTGGATAAAATTCAGAATTCAACCGATCTGGCGTATTCTGTGACAACCTTGCCGGTTGGTATAGGTCCTGTGGAAGTCACCAACGAAGCCGGAATTCAGGCCAGCCACAGTACTTATCGCTTTCGGCGTGATGAGGACCTTGCGATATACAGTGGTGCAGTGATAAATACCGATGTGCAGTGCCGGGGTATTACATTGGACTGCGTGCAGAATGAGCAGTATTTTTCCAGTCGCAATATTTATCAGGCCGACGATGTTGAAGTAGCCCTCAATGAGGCTGGTTTCTATGGCGAAACGACTTTGGCCTGGCTACGCCTGACCGGAACTCTTGGCCTGCGTTATGACTACAATGATTTTCTTGAGAACCATGATGTTGCATTCCGTAGCCGCGCGACGTTCGATGTGTTTGATGATGCACGTACCCTTCTCATTGCCGGATTTAACCGGTACTACGGCGCCGCGCTGCTTACCTACAAGTTGCGCGAGGCAAGGGCGCCGTACTATAGCGAGTATCGTTCCACCGAACAGAATGTTGTGACGGAATGGCAGCGTGAAGTAGGCCAGGGTGACTATCGGTATGTGTTTGACGATGTAGACACCCCCTTTAGTGATGAGCAGACCCTGGGTCTGGATCAGGCACTCCTGGGTGGTCGCATGGTGTTGAAAGTGGTGAAACGTGACAACCAGGATGAGTTTGCCAGAACCACCACTGATACTCAGGCCGACGGTTATCGTTATTACATCATGAATAATGAGGGTAGCAGCGAGTACCTCGGGATTTCGCTGGGCTGGAACGGAGTTTATGGTGACACCATGGTCAGCGTTAGTGGTACCTGGTCTGAAACCAAAACTAACAATGCCGATTATGATGACCCCATAGATAACACCTCGCCATCGGAATTTGTCTGGTATCAGGGGCAACGTCTGACATACGGGGAACTCGATGTACTGCGCAGCGATTTTAACCGGCCGGTTGTGATTAACATCGGTGTATCACACCGTTTCAGTAATCAGCTCAGTGGAGCGCTGAACGGCAGATATCGCGGCGATTATGCCCAGATTATCGATACCGGCCGGGAAGTAGATGGTGAGCTGATCACCTCTGCCAGTGGTGAGGTTGTCCGTGAAAGCCTGACTGAATACGCGGATGAAGACCGCCCCGATACATTTCTGTTCGATCTTTCCATGCGCTATACCCACCCCGAGATATACGGCACTTCACTGATTGCCGAAGCCGAACTGCGCAACCTGTTCAACGACCGTGTGCACACAGTTCTTGATGGTGACTCCGGAATTGAACCCGGACGTCAGCTCTGGCTGACCCTTGGGTTGGAGTTCTAAATCATTCAAAAGGTGCTGCTGGGCCGGGCAGAGTTGATTCTCTGCCCGGCCGCCGGGAACATGGCTTATCAGTCCACAAACATCTTCTTCGCAAGCGGTAGCCCTTTGAAACCGCTCACCGCAATCGTGGTCAGCAGGCCACCGAGCATTGCACCAACTACGCCACAGGTCATGATGTCCTGGCCGGTAAGGTAAAGGCCGGGAATAAGGGTTTTGGGTTTCAGCCAGTCCAGCTCGAAGCGGTCAGGGGTATGGTCCAGACCGTAGATTTCCCCTTTGCTGTAGCGGCAGAAGTAGTCAGTGGAAAGTGGGGTAGATAACTCGTAATAATCTACTTTGCCTTCAAGGTGCGGGAACTTCTCGTACAGCTTTTTCAGCAGGCGCTGGGCGTATTCTTCTTTTTTTGCTTCATAATCTTCACCTCGTTTGCCCCAGGTTTTGTCGGCCCAGTTTTCATACCATTCAAACGGGCCGGGTGCCACGATCTCGATGGTGGCGCGGCCAGGGTAGCGGTCGGCAAAGCTGGGGTCTTTGGCGGAGGGGAATGAAATATAGGTCAGAGGTATGTCATTGGCCTCCGGGTTGGCCATGAAGTCCTTAACCTGTTTTTCGTAATCCGCTCCGGGGTAGATCCAGTAGTTGGTTTTTGGCAGTCCGAGGTTCTCAGCAGTATCCTGCAGGCCGATATACAGGCAGTTGCTGGCCATGGAGCGCTTCACGGTAGTCAGCTTGTCCTGATAGTAGTCCCAGCCCGGCGCCTCTTTGGGTAGCAGTTTGTTAAAGGTATTGAACACGCCAGCGTTGCTGATGACCAGTGGAGAACGAATCTCTGCGCCGTCTGCCATGCGAACGCCCACGGCTTTGCCTTTCTCGATCAGAATGCCGGTTACGTCGGCGTAGGTGAAAACTTCGCCACCGCTTTTCTGTACTACCGGGATGATTGTCTTGGCCATTTCTGAAGCACCACCGACAGGGTAGTAACCACCATGCAGGTAATGGCGGGCAATCAGTGAGTGAATGATGAAGCTGGACTCGGCAGGCGGCAGGCCGTTATCTCCCCACTGGCCGGTAAGCACAGCAATCAGTTCCTGATTACTGGTAATGCCCTCCAGCACCTCGCGGGTAGGCCTGTTCAGGAAGTCCGGGGCACGGCGTTTGGTGAGCATGCTCAGCGGGCCTGCAGCCACATCCGGCAGAACCTTGCCCAGAACAATTCCCGGCATAGCCTTGGCTACCTGACGCAGGTAATCCATGTATGTGTCTATGGCCTTTTCTTCTTCCGGGAAGGTTTTCACCAGCTCCGCACGGAAGGCCTTCGGGCCGGCGACCAGATCTACGTGTTTGTCGCCCAGGAAAATACGGTCGTAATGGGCATCCAGGGGCGCCCAGTGCAACTGGCCATCGGTAATGTGGTCAAACAGGCGCTTGCCCATTGTCTGGTCTGAGCCCATGTCGCCGATGTAGTGCACACCTACGTCCCACTCATAGCCGTTACGGTCGTAGCTGTGGGTAAAGCCGCCTGCAGTGTAGTGCTGTTCAAGGACCAGGACCTTTTTGCCCATCTTGCTCATACAGGCGGCAGCTGTGAGGCCGCCAATGCCGGAGCCAATGATAATGGCGTCGTAAGGGCCGTTGAGCCGGTTGGCGCGATAGCGACGGCCAACACGGAGGGTGCTCGGTTTGGGGCTGCTCATAAGATCAAATCCTGTTGTGATTGTTGTTGGTGATCAGACCGGGAGCCGTCCAGCAGCAAGCCGAGTACGCCTTCGGTCAACATGGGGTCGGTCTTTGCTGCGGGCAAATGGCCGTCGATGGTAAGTTGCGACAACCCGTGCACCAGAGACCAGGCTGCTGCGGTGATAAGCGAAACCGGGGAAGCCTTGAGATACCCAAGCTGTCTGGCGTGGGCCACGGTGTTTTCGAGAACCTGGAACGCGCTTTTCCCGGCGGCATCCAGCCGGGGATGCGTGCCTTTGGTCAGGACTCGGCCGCCGAACATCAGACGGTAGAGGTTGGGCTCATCCTGAGCAAAATTGACGTACACCCGTCCAATCTCGATCAAAGCCGTGCGCGGGATCTTTTGATCTACGGCCTGGAGCCGTTCACGCAGGGCTTCAAACCCGTGGATGGCCAGTTCAGCCAGTAGTGTGTCGCGATCTGAAAAGTGCCGGTATAACGCCGGTGCGCTGACACCCAATTGTTTGGCAAGAGCGCGCAGGCTGATTGCGGCGTCTCCTTGCGACCTGAGTGTGTCGAGTGCCAGATGCTGAACCTGCAGAGGCAGGTCGCCATGATGGTAGGCCGGTTTCGCCATGGGTGTCTTGGCTCGCTTGATGTTATCGGTGGTAACAATGTTAACCATGATAACATCACGAAGTTGTGCTGCAGTCAAACAGATTTTAAAGGTAAAAAAAAGCCCCGGTATTCCGGGGCAAGCGAACTCTCAGGGGTCAGCTCTGGCGTTTACTTCAGCCCCATTTCCTCAATGGAAATCTCCCGCATCTTGAACTTCTGAATCTTGCCGGTCACCGTCATCGGGAATTCATCCACGAATTTGTAATTCCGGGGAATCTTGAAGTGGGCAATCTTGCCTTTGCAGAAAGCCATCAGGTCATCCGCATTTACCTGGTCAGTATCCGGGCGCAGTTTTACCCAAGCGATCAGTTCTTCACCGAACTTGTCGTCGGGAATGCCGGTTACCTGCACTTCTTCGATAGAGGGGTGGGTGTAGAGGAATTCCTCAATTTCTTTCGGGTAGATGTTTTCACCGCCGCGGATAACCATATCCTTGATGCGGCCGACAATCTGAACATAACCTTCTTCATCCATGGTCGCCAGGTCGCCTGTGTGCATCCAGCCGGCGTCATCTATAGCTTCGCGGGTTTTTTCTTCGTTGTTCCAGTATTTCAGCATCACGCTGTAGCCGCGGGTGCACAACTCACCAATTTCGCCACGGGGCATCACGTTTCCGGTTCCCGGGTCGACAATTTTAGTTTCCAGATGCGGCTGTGTCCGGCCCACGGTGGTGACCTGCTTCTCGAAGGGGTCGAGGGAACTGGTCTGAGTGGATACCGGGCTGGTTTCAGTCATGCCATAGGCAATCTGAACCTCTTTCATGTTCATATTACCGTTGACCTTTTTCATCACCTCCGCCGGGCAGATGGATCCGGCCATGATGCCGGTGCGAAGGGTTGAAAGATCATAGGACTCGAAATCCGGTTCAGCCAGCTCTGCGATGAACATGGTGGGGACGCCATAGAGTGCTGTAGCCTTTTCCTGGTGCACTGCCTGCAGAACGGCTTTCGGTTCAAAGCCTTCTCCCGGGTAGATCATCGTGGAGCCATGGGTAATGCAGCCCAGATTGCCCATCACCATGCCGAAGCAGTGGTACAGAGGTACGGGAATGACCAGGCGATCTTTCTCTGTCAGGACCTGGCTTTCACCCACAAAGAATCCGTTATTCAGAATGTTGTGGTGGGTGAGGGTGGCGCCCTTGGGGTTTCCGGTTGTGCCTGAGGTGAACTGTATGTTGATGGGGTCATCAAACTGCAGTTGGCTCTGTACCTTGTTTACTTCGTCCTGGCTGACGTCACCCGCAAAGCCGGTGAATTCATCCCAGCTCCACATGCCTGCGTGTTTTTCAGTATCCAGATTGATCACTGCGCGCAGATCAGAGAGCTGTTGGGCCTTGATCTTTCCGGGGGTGCCTACTTTCAGCTCAGGCGCCAGATCGTAGAGAGTCTGGCGGTAGTTAGACGCCTTAAAGCTGTCCGCAGTTACCAGCACACTGATACCGGCCAGGTTCATGGCGTATTCCAGCTCATACATGCCGTAAGCCGGGTTGATGTTGACGAGAATGGCCCCGACCTTGGCCGTGGCAAATTGGGTAACCGTCCATTCATAACGGTTGGGAGCCCAGATGCCCACGCGATCACCGCGTTTGACGCCAATGGCCATAAACGCCCGGGCCGCCTCGTTGACCTTTGCAAGGAATTCCTTGTAGGTCCAGCGTACGTCCTGATGCAGACACACCAGGGCTTCGTTATCGGGATACTTGTCGGCTGTGCGGTCGAGCATTTCGCCGATGGTCATGCCCAGTAACGGTGTTTTGGAGGTACCGCTGGTGTAGCTTGGAAGAGTCTGATTCATTGTTTGCCTCCGGTTGTTTTTGTCTTCGAGGTCTGAGATTTTTTGAGTCTGTCAGCGACTCTGGCTGTGGTATTCAGGATTAGGGCGCATGTCACTGGCAATAGCTACGCGGTTGGACATATTGTAGAAGCCGATCACATTGCTAAGATCCCAGATGCCGCGGTCGCTGAACCCTGCATCCCGAAGTGCCTGCACTTCGGCTTCTGCAACCGTTGTAGGGGAACGGGTAAGGATGGACGCGAAATCAAGCATTGCGCGCTGGCGCTTGTCCAGTCGGGCCGACCGGTAATTCATGACCAGATGCTCGCCCAGCACCGGGTCGCCGCTCAGGACGCGAACAGCGGCTCCGTGAGCCACCAGGCAATAGAAGCATTTGTTTTCTGATGAGACGACAACAGCAACCATTTCCCGTTCCAGCTTGCTGAGTTCACTCTCGCCCATCATTAACTCGTTATAGAAGCGGGTGAAACCATCAAGCTGCTTCAGGTTCTGGCTGAAGGCTGTGAGAACATTCGGAACCATTCCCAGTTTTTCGATGCAGATTTCAAAGTACTTTCTGACATCATCTGGCAGGTCTTTCATGTCCGGAATCGGAAGGTCCAGTGCGACGACATTTTTATTATTGGTCATGTCACATCCTCAGAATTGTAAAGCCTGGCCCACTTTGGAGCCGTTCTGTCGATTGAGTTGGCCGGTGATCCATTTGCCGGTGGTGACCAGTTTGTTCAGGTCTACACCTGTGCGGATGTCCAGGCCATTGAGCATGTAAAGAACGTCTTCGGTTGCCACGTTGCCGGATGCGCCCTTGGCATAGGGGCATCCGCCCAGGCCGGCAACAGATGCGTCAATAACCGCTATGCCTTCCTCCAGTACCGCATAGAGGTTGGCCAGCGCCTGGCCATAGGTGTCGTGAAAGTGTGCGGCCAGGCGCTCGATGGGCACATGGCTTGCCACAGCTTCAACCATGCGCCTGGCTTTCAGCGGGGTACCTGTGCCGATGGTGTCCCCCAGCGAAATCTCATAGCACCCCATATCGGCCAGAGCTTTTGCGACTTTCGCCACCTGTTCGGGTGCAATATCGCCCTCGTAGGGGCAGCCGAGCACGGTAGACACATAGCCGCGTACAGGTATGTTGTGCTTCTTCGCGGCTTCCATTACGGGCAGGAAACGTTCCAGGCTTTCAGCAATGGAGCAGTTGATGTTCTTCTGGCTAAAGGACTCGGATGCAGCGCCAAATACTGCTACTTCATCAACGCCTGCTGCAAGGGCGCTTTCAAACCCCCGGAGGTTTGGAGTAAGAACTGAGTAGCGCACACCCGGTTTGCGATGAATGCCTGCCATTACTTCAGCTGCATCTCCCATTTGTGGCACCCACTTGGGCGACACAAAGCTGGCAGATT
>Ga0209345_10001087_pt1 | contig 33869 bp, 44 predicted proteins | sample Cruoilmetagenom7_FD_187294 | JGI IMG/M metagenome (GOLD analysis project Ga0209345, IMG submission 187294) | Oil polluted marine microbial communities from Coal Oil Point, Santa Barbara, California, USA - Sample 7 (SPAdes) (version 2) | ecosystem: Environmental > Aquatic > Marine > Oil seeps ...
CTAGCGGATACTCTAAATATATGGAGCGTTGGACTGCATTTAACGACGGGAAACTAAAGCACCCGGAACAAATTTACGGATTACCTCAGGCTTTAGAACATATCGAGGAGCTGAGACGCTCTCGTACTAAAGACGGAAAATATCCTTTAGCTCGTACTAAATTCGAGGTAGTCGAGGTTATGATTATTAAGACTAGTTACAAAACTTTAAAAGGTCGTAAGTAATGAAAATTCAATCTAAAATAAACGCATACTCCGGTATGCGTTTTTACAAAGAAAACGGAGGACAAAATATTACTGAAAATGTGAAAAGCGGTAAAACAGTCTTATTTAAAGAAAAATCCGAGGCGGATAAATTCGCTAGACAAAAAAGATCCTACGTAGAGGGAGTACGATATACTGACGCCGAAACTAAACATAAAAAGACCAAAATCTACGGCTATGGGGTACCGGCATAAAGAACAAGTTAAACAAGCGTACAGAGCTATTAAAATTATTTTATTGGCTTGGGTTTTAATGATTGCTTTTATATTTTTCCTTTTTACGCTAATGGAGATTTATATCTATATGAATGAATTAAATTAAATTTCAAAAATCAATATTATGAGTAGTACAAAAATTTTTTTATTAGTAGACGGATTATTATTTTTAGTCCTATTGTTTTTCGTAATTAGAAACGGTATCCGAGGAGTAAAACTAACTAAAGCTATGGATCATTTTAAAGCTCCGGAAATACCCGGAGACGTTTTAACTACGGAGGAGATAGTCGATACTATAGAATTTACTCAGGACTATAGTAAAAATTTAAAACTACATAACGCTTTACAAAAAGACGAGGATTTTTATATACTAGAAGTCGCTAAAGTTTTAGCCGCGGAGCTTGTTAAAAATAAAGCTGTAGACATAGAATTTATACAAGGAGTCGAGAGAGATACAATAAAAGGAAAAATTAAATACGTTGTTAAAGTTTAATTTCCTACCTTTAATACCCTTAATTTATTAACCAATAAATTTTACAGTAATGAATAATATAACCTTTCAGTACTACCCGGCTAAAGTAGATACTACTAAGCCTCTAGGCTTTGTTACGCTAGCCGAGTTTATAACCGCTATTAAAAATCCGTCCGACAATATTAAAGAGATTTTTAAGCAAATAGCAGCCGCAGAAAAAGCCGGAGATATGAAAACTAAGGCAGCTCTAAAGCAAAATAATCTATTTTATTTTACTCCCTGTATACACTCGAACGGAAAAACGAGAGGGTATAAAGATATAGAAAAGTTTACCGGACTGGCTGTTTTAGATTTTGACCATATCGACCACGCGGACGAGTTTAAAGAGTATATTTTTAATACTTATAAATTTGTATCCGTCTGCTTTTTGTCAGCATCAAAACGCGGAATAAAAGTTTTAATTAAAATCCCAGTAGTAAAATCTGTAGTAGAGTTTAAGGAATTTTTTTACGGACTAGGCGTTATTTTTGAAAGGTATAAAGGTTTCGACGGGACTACTCAAAACTGCGTACTCCCTCTTTTTTTAAGTTATGACGCTGAGTTATTGCACCGGGAGAAACCTACGACTTTTAAAGGTAGAGGTATAAAGCTCGACGCGTTTAAAGAAAATACGACGGTAGATATTAAGAATATCGTTATAGACTCAGAGGACAGTAAACGAGTCTACGCCAATATAGAAAAATCATTTAATAATATCGTTAGCGACGGTCATCCTCAGGTAATTAGCGCGTGCGTTTCTCTCGGGGGCTATGTTGCCTCCGGCTATGTCTCCGAGGCGGAGGCTCAGACTTGGGTTAGTAATTTTATCAGGAGTAACGGTTATCTTAAAAAAGGTATCTCCGGATATATTAAAACCTCAGTAACAGCAATTAAAACCGGTATGGGCTCTCCGTTAATTCTTACTAAATCTTAAATACTTATGATTGATAATAGCAAATTTTTAAAAGAGGATTTTTTTATAGGAAAGTATTTAGATATTGACGCTAAAGAGGAGGTAAAAAAGGAGGCTAAAGCCGAGGTAGTCTCAGAAAATAAAAAATCTTGGAAAGATATTTACGGGTTTATACATCAAGTAAACCGCTCTGGTAGACCTTGGACGAGTGCCGACGTAATTAATATGTGTGAAATACATTTAGTATCTGAGAAAAAAGTAAAGGCAGCTTTCGAGAAAATATTTAAAGAGAATAAGGACGAGTACGGTATTGTAGATAAACCCGAAATTTATAAGGTCGAGGTATGGCTTAAAAAAAACTGGGACTTTGCAGAGAATGAAATAACTCAGGTTACTGAAATTAAAGAGAAAAAAGATAAAATTTTCGAGCCTCTTAATGTAGACTCAATCTATAGAAAATTACAGCACGTTAATTTTAAATTTCCTTTCGATAAATTAAAGAGTCTTTTTAAATCCGATTTCGTAGAAAAATATAATCCTTTTATAGATTATTTTGAGAGCCTGGATCCTTGGGACGGTAAAACCGATTACATAACAGAGCTAGCTAATTACGCTCAGGTAGAGGATCAGGATTTTTATGTAACTCAATTTAAAAAAGCTCTCGTACGTTGTATAGGTTGCGGTCTATATAATAAAGAAAATCGTATTGTTTTCGTTTTTGTAGGAGAAAAGCAGAGCACCGGTAAAAGTACTTTTATACGTTTCCTTAATCCTTTCGGAGCTAAATATTATACAGAGGCTCCGCTCCATAATAATAAAGACTCTAGTTTTTCTCTAGCTGAAAATTTCATATACAATTTAGAGGAGCTCGCTAGTCTCTCAAATATCGACGTTAATAGATTAAAAAGTATTATATCTATGGCAAGTATTAAGGAGAGAAAAGCCTACGCTCGGGACGTAGTAGAACAGCCCCGGAGGGTTAATTTTTTCGCGTCTACTAATAAGAACGAATTTTTAACAGATACCGAGAATACGCGTTGGCTTTGTTTTAACTTGGAGTCTATGGACTGGGGCTACTCCAAAAAAGTAGATATAAATAAAGTTTGGGCTCAGGCTTTTGCACTTTATAAAGATCCAAAATTTAGCGACCAATTAACAAAAGAGGAGGCAGAGTTTCGAGATAAAAAGAATAAAGGTTATGAGATTAACGATTACGAAAAGGAGCTAATAAAGCGATATTTTCAAGTCTGCGAACCGTCAGAGGGAGCGTTTTTTTCTAACGCGGATATACTCGAAATTCTACAGGCTGACGGTACAAAAAATTTAAACTCTAGATTTATAGGTAAAAACATGGTACAGCTCGGTTTTGAGCGCGGATTACGTAAAATAAATAATCATCCAGTACGCGGATATTTCGCAAAAAGAACGACCGAGGATTATAAAACGGAGGAAATTAAAACTAAAAAAGGTAAAAAGCCATTTTAAAAAGTTACGTTAGAAAATGCTAATGTAACCAAATAACAGCCGGGTTACATTAAAAGTTACATTATAAGGATAGTTAATGTAACCTATAACTAACTAAAAACCAATATATTAAACTATGGTTACATCAGTTACATTAAAAATGACAAAACGGAAGGATTACAACGTACGCACTATATATACTACTATATATAATAATAATATTAAAGTTGCTATATTTAATGTAACTAATGTAACCGCCTTGTATCTTATTGTAAATCAACTAATTACAGGTTACATCATTAATGTAACCTTAATGTAACTAATGTAACCCTAATCATAAAAACTATATAAAATGTTTAAAAACAGCGAGTTAACGGAGTCAGAGGCAAAAATTCAAGCGGATAGCTATACTTGGTTTCATAATACTTACCCTCATCTACGCGGATTACTTTACCACGTACCGAACGGGGAGAAAAGAGAGCCAATCGTAGCGAAAAAATTACAGGCTATGGGGGTAGTACCGGGAGTCCCGGATATGCCTTTTCACTATAGAGGTAAAACTCATTTTTTTGAGTTTAAAAAACCTAAAACAGGGAAAGCCTCAGACGCTCAGAAAAAAGTACATAAAGCTTTAGAGGATCAGGATTTTTTAATTTGGATGCCTGAGAGTGTAGAGGAGTTTCAAAAAGTAATTAAAAATATAATTGAAATTAAAAATCCGCTTTTTACAAATGGAGTTACAAAAGAGGATTATTATTATAGACATAAAATTTTTGATTATCTTTATAACCTCGGGGACGCCGAGCTAGTATTAATAAATGATATTTGCGAGGAGGATACCCAACAGAGATTTATAAATATAATTAGCGAGTTTATGAATGAAAACTACGACTCTCTCTCTAAGTTTTCAATATTATTTACTCCTGATTTTAAAGCTTTCTATAAAAAATTAGACGGCTCAGACAGAGAGATAATTTATAAAGGGAGTAGTATAGTACAGAATTACTAAAGTAGTTATTAATAGTTAATTATGCCAGTAGGAAAAAAATACGGAGGACGTCAAAAAGGAACCGAGAACAAAGTAACTAAAGATATTAGAGCTATGTTTAAATCTTTGGTAGAGAATAATTTAGAAGATTTACAGGACGACATAGATAAATTAAAAGGGACTGAGCGCGTAAAGTATACGCTCGAAATGGCTAAATTTTGTATACCTACTTTAAAATCTGTAGATTATAAAGGAGACGTAGAGGTAACGGCTAAACGTCGTATAACTTTCGTCGATAAATCTAAAGCTCCTCAGGAGCCTATAGTAATTATTAAAGATAAACCGGAGGAGGATTTTATACCTCCCAGTAATGAGCCAATATTTTAAGTATGGAGGAGGAGGACGTAATATTTTCGGATAAATATTTACCGCTTTTCAATTTACTAGAGGAGGATAACCCGGCTTTAAAAGAAGTCGATACCGTTTTAATATCAGGAGGGAGAGACTCCGGTAAAACTTTCGGCTTAGGTTGTTTCGTTGGTACCGCTGCCTCAGATTTTAACCATAGGATTTTATATACTCGTCAGACTATGGCTAGTACTTCTAACTCAATTACTAAAGCTTTAAAATTACGTCTCGAACTTCTAGGGCTCGATACCGATTTTGTTTTCGCTAATAACGAGTACAGCTCTAAAACGTGCGACGGTTGTATCTCGATTACCGGACAAAAGACGAGCACCGGGACAGATACCGCTAAACTAAAATCTATAGAGAATTACTCTATTTTTGTAACGGACGAGGGGGAGGAGCTCGTAAGCTTTGAGGACTGGAAAAAAATTAAAAGATCTATTAGAGCTCAGGACGTACAATGTCTTAGTATAATTTCGTTTAACCCTCCTAGTAAAAGTCATTGGTTATATAAAGAATACTATACAGATATACCGCCGGGGTTTAATGGAATTAAAGGAAACGTTTTATATATTCATACTACATATTTAGACAATGGTAAAGAAAACATGGCTCTCCATAACTGGAACGAATACGAGGAGCTGCGGAAAGCGTACGAGTATTATTTAGCTACTCCTGAGACTGACCGAGATTTATTACCTAGGACAGTTAAAAAAATGTATGAGGAGTATAAAACTACTATTCTCGGAGGTTTCCGCAACGTAGCCGAGGGAGTAATTTTCGAGTACACTATCGGAGAGTATGTAGCTCCGGAGTATGGAGAGGTTATCGGAGCGGATCAGGGCTGGACACACCCTAGCGCATTTGTAAAAATGAATGTAGATAAAAAGCGTAAGCGAGTTTACGCTAAAGAAATATTTTATAAAACCAATTCGACGGAGGGAGATATTTATAATAGTATCGGAGCTGACGTCGGTAATACTCGTATATGGTGCGACAATGCCGCCGCGCTATTCATTAGAAATTTAAAGAATAAAGGACTAAATATTAAGGGCTGCAAAAAACCTAAAATAAAAGATAGTATTTTAGCTATGCTCGGTTACGAGTGGATTATAGATCCAGGATCTACAAATTTACAGACGGAGCTAGATAATTATCGTTGGGCTGACAAAAATAAAGAGGAGCCTATAGACGACTGGAACCACGCTATAGACGGAATGAGATACGGGTTTACTCATAAAATAAATGAGCGCGTACCTCAGCTATTATAAATTTAAAAATCATCATCATGAAAAAACAAAAAGTACAGATTAAGGATTTAAAGAGAAACCATATCCGACAACATTTAAAAATAGTACACCCGTTTTTAAATCGGGAGTTTAGAAAATTGAAAGCTACGGAGCTCGATAGTAAAAAAGTTTTTACGGAGCTTTTCGGGTCTGAGAAATTCGCAGCGTATAAACTCCGCGCTATTTTCGAGTATCAAATGTAAAATTATGAACACTTATTTAACAGCTAATTTAGACGGCTCCTATAATAGCACTCGTATAGAGGCTAGGACATACGCCGAGGCAGAAACTCAGAAACCTGAGGGAGTCCGTATTATAGGAATACTCGTAGCGGAAACGGATTAAAGACTATGAATTTTATTAAAAAGAAAATATATAAATCTAAAAACGATATACCCTACTTTAAATTTTTAGAGTTTTCGGAAATTATCGAGTCCCAGTCTCAGGCGTTTATTATCTCGGAAACGGTTAGGCTTTTTAACCCGGAGAGTATAGAGGATTTTTCTGTAGCAATTAAAACGGAGGCTCCGTTTCGTCCTAACTTTAAATTAGATTTAGATTTTAAAGCTGCCGGTACTTTTATCGACGCGGATACCTTTTATACTGACAAAGAGTATAGAGATTTTTTTAAATTAGTATTAAAGCGTAAATATTTCTTTAAAAAGATTAACTTTGAAAATATAAGTTTAGCGGAGGCGGAGTATATTATAGCTCAATTTTCTCAACTTAAAAACGATCTTAAACAGAGTTACGAGTATTTATATAATCCTCCTATTAGGAATGTAGGTAAAGAAATGAGCCCCGGAGGTTTGGAGCGCGAGGCTTTCGCTGAACATTACGGAGCTTATATAGAAATGATTTACGTACTTTGTAAAGGAGACTTTACAAAATTCGAGGAGGTTGTAGCTTGGGACTTGCACCGGTTTTTATTTCAATCGGAGTATTTAATACGAAAGCGAGATATAGAAAATATAAAATAGTTTAAATTATGGCTAACGAAATATCTAGGATTAACAAATTTATAACGGACGAGTATAATAAAAACGAGCTCGTTAATACTATCTCGGTAGTACCAACTTTACAGCTCGATTTAAACAAAGAAAATATTTATCCTCTCGTAAATATTGATATGACTAATACGGAAATAGAGGAGCAAGTAATTACAGTTTATTTTACTATGACAATTCTACAGCAGAGAGATACGCGCCCGGTTAAAACGGACTCTAAATTATTATTAGACGACAATTATATAGATAATATTAACGAGACTAACTCTATAGCTCAGAGATTTATAAACGTATTACTTACGCAAAATAACGAGGAGCTAATAGAAATAGATACGCTTTCCAATTTGAAAATATTAAAGAAATGGAAAGGCGGAAAGCTAGACGGAGTACAATTTACCATACAATTAACAATACCAAACAGAGGGGAAAGCTGTTAGATTATGCCGTTAACGGAGCTAGAAATACGAGCTATAGGAGCTAAGATAGTACAAAAGTCTAAACGAGAGGCTCGGGTAGATACTGGGGCTCTTAAAAGGTCGATTTCTTTTTCCTATGTTCGTAAGATAATGATATTTAGGGAAATGTATTACGGTCAGTACGGGACTAACTCTAATCTAGAGAAAAACGCTATAGCTATGGTACCGAACGGGGTACAATGGAAATTAATACGTACAGCTTTCGGAGGTAATACTCAGGAAATAGGGAGGACTAGGAACGGTCGAGCGACTCAGAGGACTATATTAAAAGGTTTAAATCGAGGAGCTAGTAATAATATAAAAGCTTTGATAGCTCGTAATAAGGCTAAAAAAGCTAAAGAGGCTTTAGAAAATGGCGAAAAGACGTAGTAGAGCACAAATAGACGCGGACGCTATTATAAAAAAGGAGCTTAACGAGTTAGGCGAGAAAATTTATAATCAAGCTGTTAGAACTTCTCGGAGAGATACCGGGGTTTTACAGGATACCCAAAACTACATGGTTAAACCTGATACAGTTTTAACGGTTGCTCAGGTTTATTACGGTCAATGGAATTACCCGGCAGGCGTAACTAGCGGAGAAAAAAACGCTTTACTAATTGCAGTAAAAGAACATTTACCGGAGTCTACTAAAATTATAGTAACCGAGATTACAGACGAACTATTAAAAAATTTTAAATAAAAATGGCAGCACCGACTACATTACCAATAGGAGACAGAACTAAAATAGATAACGAGGAGCAAATAACTTTTATTAACTCTCCTGTACATTTAAGATTACAAAACGACACTACAGACAGCTCTATTATATCTGTAGCGGTTTATCTTTGGATATGGAACGGAGCCCAAAATACCGCACTCGGAAAGCCTAACTTTACGTTAGAAAAAACTAAAGTAAGCGTTAACGACGACTATATTAATTTACAGATAGCGGATTTAATAAAGTCTTATTTAGAAAACCCTTTAAACGCTCCTAATACTTTTCAGCCTAATTTTTATTACAATGAAGTAGACGCCCCGGCTATAACAGGACAGGGGGTTTTTTGGCAGATAGTAACGGACATAACCTCCGCAGCCGGGACGGTTAGAAAAAACTACGATACTAATTTCGCTACTCTCGGTTATCGTTGGAACTACGAGCAAAATATCGGAGTCGGTAATAATGGATTAACGCCTAACGGCTCTCTAGGATTTACCGAAACGGTTAATAAATGGTATAACCCTAAAATACATCATTATATTACTCAGGCGTTTAATTTAACTAACGAGATAGCAGACGCGACCTCCGCTAATATGATTACTCAGACGGAAGTAACGCCTCCTCCTAATTGGAGTAGATGCTCTAGGGATCCGTCTCTAATTGTGTTTTTAAATAAGCTCGGACTATGGGAAATGTTTACACCTCATGGAAAATTTACCGCTAGTACTGGGGTAGATTTCGAGACGTCTAGTATATCGTATAGGGATCCGTCTAGAGTAGATAATTCTTTTTTTCATTCTAAGCAGCGCGGAGCTATAGACGTTACTCAGTCTTACGTAATTAATACCGGCTCGTTAACGGAGGATATGGCGGCTACAGTAGAGGAGTTAATTTATAGTCCTCGTATCTATTTAATCAGGTTTCAGGGAGACATACAGACTCCTGAGCGCGTAGGAATAACGGTAGATAGTACGCTCGTAACTGTAGACGACACTACTATAACGGTAGATAATACTCCGGTAGGATTAGAGGACGTAGGGTTTTTTAAGACTAGCCAACAGATACCCGTAATAATTAAAGACTCCGATTTTTTAAGGAAAACGCGAGTAAATGATAAAAACGAGGTTAACTATAATATTATGTTTGAGGAGACAAATAATAAAATTAATAACATTCGATAAATGGCTACTTTAATTACAGAGGTTTATATATCAGTAGACGGAGAGAATTTTACTAAATTAAATTTACATAAGGACGAAAGTATACCTATGCAGTATACGACTAAAGACCTCCAGGATCTAACTAAAATATTTTCTCCTTATTCGTTATCTTTTACGTTTCCGGCAGACTCTAGAAATAGAGCGGCTTTCGGTTTTTTTGGAGATACGGACGTAATAAAGATTAACCCGGATAATAAGTTTAAAACTAAAATCTATACAGACGGTAATATTAATTTACAGGGGTTTATACAGTTAGAGGCTCTCGCATATAAGAACGCCGTACCTACAGATTTTACCGGGAGCTTTTCTACTTCTATGACTAATTTAGCGGCTAGACTTGGGGACGACTTAATCGAGGATTTACCGGAGGAGAGTATCTCTATAGATTGGAAACCTGATAACGTTTACAGCCTACTAACTAGCGCGCGTAGTACTACTATAGACGGAGTACCGTTAAAATATTTCGTCCCTTTAATATCTAGTACTAGAGTTTTAGCGTACTCTCAGGATCAGGAGTCTAGTTTAAAAGATAATGTAGCTTATAACGCTTTTATAGATGCTGACTCAGACAAAACAATTAAAGCCGACGAACTAAGACCCTGTATCTCATTCTCTACGGTTATAGAATTAATTAAGAAAAAATATAATTTAGACGTAGTAGCTCCTTTAGATTTACGTAAAGAATATACGGAGGCGGTTATATGGTGTAACTCGGAGACTATGTTTAACCCTGTAGACTCTTTACTAACTGTTAAAAATCCTTTCGGGAGTTTAAAAAAGAGAGACACTAGAGACGAGGGAGACATACCCGACCCTAAAAAATATACGCCGTCCGTAGATTTAACGGACAGTAGTTTTAAAATACTATCTAGAAACCCTCCTACGAACGACGACAAGTATTATACTCAGTATTGTAATATTAGAGCTCGTTTAAATAATGTAATTATTACAGACCAGTCCGACAGTCCTACGGCTACCGTTAAAATAATTCGTAAAGGTACGGACGAAATATTAGCCTCTAAAAAGTTTGATATTTTAGAGTATGACATGGGAGGTAATTACTTTGAGCTAGATATGCAATTAAACGACGAGTTATTTATAGACTATGAGTTAGAGTTTTTCATGTATGTACAATTCGACCAACCTACTACATGGCAGTATTGCGACTATGAATTTAATTTTAAATACTACGACCCTAGGACTGGATTATTTAGATCCTCTAACAAAGCTACATATTATTATGAGTCGCCTTTTAATTATAACGCTACAGACGTAGGAGGTACTAATATTAATTTATTTAGTAGCCTCCCTAAAATGAAAGTAGTAGATTTTTTAACTTCTTATTTTAAAACTTTTAATATATCTGTTTTCGATACGTCCCCTAACGACGACCGGTTATATTGGTTAACTCCTGAGGATATTAAAACGGAGCTGTTACCTTATTCAAAAGCGACTATAGATTATACTAGATATTTGAACGCTAAGAGATTTAAAAAAGAGGTGCCTAACGATTTTAACTATTACGACTTTAAACACGCTACGAGTAAATACAGATCTAACGTAGATTATTTAGCAGCTCAGGGCTTAGAGTACGGTCAAGTTAAATACCCTTTAGAAAAACCTACGAACCCAGTAGCGTTTATCTTAGAGACTGGATTTACTTTAATGGTGCCCGTACTTTTAAACGGTAGTAACGATATAGTAACTTATTACGGTTTTGACGACGAGGCTCCGGAAATTTTGGAGACTGGGGAGAGTCGATACAGCCCAAACTACGAGGAGCTAACAGTTTTTTATAATGTTGGAAACACTCCGACGGAGGACGTACTAGGATTTCAAAATATTTTTAATAGCGGAGGGTTTAGCTACTTTTTTGACGGGACTACGATAACCTCTCCTTTATCTTCATATATGAAAGTACTACCTATAAACTCAGAAAATAAGACGCTAGCGTTTTCTGTTTTAAAAGAGTTAGGTATCGAGTACCCGGAGAGTTTATATAAGAGATATTACAAAGCTCAGACGGAGCGTTTATTAGATCCTAACGTTTTGTCTCAGGCTTTTGAGTTAGAGTTACCTCCGGACGAGATATATTTAAACGAGGCTACTACGATACAGGGCTCCGGATTAACTCCTAAAGGCTTTAGATTACAAAACGACATTATACTCCGAGAGGATTTATTTAGTATCTTAGACGCTACTATAGATATAACTACAGGAAAAACTAAAATAACCCTTTTAAATTATTAAAATGGCTGAAAAAAACGAGGATATAGAGCAAAAAGTAATTATAAATTACGATACTAACGCCGAGGAGACGGCTAAAGAAGTTAATAAGCTCGACGACTCCATGGAAAACGTGCAGGATACGCAAAAAAAGAGCTTAAAAACTCAGAAAAAAGTATCTAAAGGACGTAAACAAGCTACAAAAGACGTAAAAAATCAAAAGAAAGGGCTAGAGGATTTAGGCGGCGGTATTGGCGGAACTATAAAAGGCTTTAAAGGACTCATAAAAACTATGTGGGCTTTCGTAGCTAACCCTATCGGAGCCGTAATAGCCGCTATAGCCGGAGCTTTGATTATTTTATTTAAAGCTTTTACCTCAACAAAAGGAGGCGCGGAAAAATTCGAGCAAGTTATGGACGGTATCGGAGCTACTATCGACGTACTCCGGGACAGAGTTTTAAAAATTGCTACCGCTATAGGTAAATTTTTCTCAGGAGATTTTAAAGGAGCTGTAGAAGTTGGTAAAGAGGCGGTTTCCGGGTTTGGGGAGGAGGTAGCTAGAGAGTTTCAGATAGCTGCTAACGCTCGTAAGTCTTTACAGGAAGTAGCCGACGCTATGCGAGATTTAGGCGTAACGCGCGCTAAACTTAATAGAGACTTAATAGCTGCTAAAGAAATTATAGAGGGCTCTACAGCCTCGTATACAGAGAAAAAATCCGCTATAGATGAAGTAAGAAAAGCCGAGACAGAACAAACAGAGGCGGAGTTAGCTAACGCCCGTAAGAAATTAGAGGCTATTCAAGCTCAAAACAAACAGAGCGACAGTAGCGCGGAGGCTTTACAAGCTGAGGCGGACGCTAAGATAGCGGTTTACAATTTAGAGGCGGAGTCCGCTAGAAATAGAACTAAATTTATATTATTAGAGGAGAAAGCGGATAACGACGAGAAAGCTCGTAAGCGAGAATTAGCAGCTCAGGCTAAAGAAATAGAGAAACAAAAGGAGGCAGATTTTCAAGCGTATTTAAAACGCGAAAAAATAAAAGAAGAACAGCTAAAAAAGGAGGAGGAGCAAAAAGAAAAGGAACGCCTACAAAGGGAGCAGGATCTAATAGAGCTACAGGAATACGAGGACGAACAGGAGCGTATTATCATGGAGGCGGAGGACAGGCGTATAGAGAATTTACAAAAAGCCGCCGAAAAGGAGAAAGCTATAGAGGAGGCTAAACTAGCTCAGAAAAAAGCCGTACAGGACGCTACGTTTTCTTTACTGGGAGACGGTCTAAACGCTTTAAAAAATATTTTCGGTAAAAATAAGAAAATACAAAAAGGTATTTTAATCGCAGAGAACGCCGTAGCTCTCTCTAAATTAACTATGAATACTATAGAGGCTGTTTCCAAAGATAACGCAGCGAGCCCCTTAACGTTTGGTATGCCTTGGAGTGGAATACATATAGCTCAGGGAGCTATAGGCGCGGCTAATATTATAGCCTCGACCGCCGCCGGATTAAAGGAGTTGGGAGGAGGCTCCGCCGGTACCGCCCCTAATTTAGGCTCTCCTAGAGGAGGAGGATCTAGCGCGGCTCCGTCTGTAGGATTTCAGTCGTCTAGCGAGAACCAAATAGCTACAACGATAGCAGACAATACTAACGATTTACCGCCTCAAAAAGCTTACGTAGTAAGTAAAGAAATTACAACAGCTCAGGAGGGAGACAGAAATAAAGTAGATAGTAATAGTCTCGGTTAAAAAATAATTCATTATATTTAAACTCTAAAAATTAATTTAAACCTTTTAATTATGAAAAAAATTTTATTACTATGTTTATTTTTATTTTCTATAGCCCTCAGTTACGGGGGTAGTTTAACGCCCGAGCCGGCGGAAAACGTAACTATAGAAAATGTTTTATCTTTAGATATAGACGCCGCTATAATTATGGCTAGCCCAGTTATCAGCTACGATATATTTATTAAACAAAATTCTTTAGCCTGTTATAATTATGAAAGAGATATTTTTTATAATGAGCTTAGAAAAAAAACAACTAGGAAACGTCATGCTAAAACGATATATAGGGAGGGCTTGTTACTATTCTCAATTTCAGAATTAAAAAACTCTAACTCTAACGGCTATAGCTTAATTTTAAACAATACGTCCGGGGGTTTATCTGAGATACGGAGTTAAACTATTACTTAGTAAGAAAAAAGAGCATATTTTAACGATATGCTTTTTTTATTGGCTTAAATTAATTACATTTACTATGCTTTTAAGGATTTCATATAGATTTATTGGTTAATTTATTGTTTAAAATCCGTTAGTTTTCGGAAATTCTAACGGATTTTTTTCGTATACGAGATTTATTAAAAAAAAATTACTACATTTACTACATGAAAGTTTACGAACTTAAATTACAAAAAGGCGGTAAAGGAGTTTTTAAAGTCTCTTTAGTTAAAAATCCGGCTATAGAGAGTACTCTTTTAAAGTTTTCTAAAGAGTCTGAGGAGGTTTTAACCTTTGCCGACGAGGAGAAACGTATTATCTACTCCGTAGCTATGCGTCCTAACAAAATGATTTTTAGAAAAGACGTAAACGGAGAGCCGGCTAACGTATATTATACTCCCGAAACTGTAGAGGAGGCTCAAATCAATTATTTTAGAAATAACGGAAACAAGTCTACGAACTTGAACCACGCCGACAACGATATTAAAGGGGTTTTTCCTTTTGAGAGTTGGATAGTAAAAGACGCTAAGACCGACAAAGCTACTCTTATGGGTATGGAGGTTATAGACGGGGACTGGGTCATGGGTTATAAAATAGATAACTCCGAGGTTTGGGACAAATATATAAAAGAGGGTAAGCTCGACGGCTTATCTATAGAGGCTACTAATTTAGAACACATTTTTAAAAAAGATACAAAAATGAATAAAACAGAAAAAACACTTTTAGCTAAATTTCTAGAGAGCATTACTAAAATGGGCTCAGATCTTTTAAATCCGACTATAGAAATTATGTCCGGAGAGAAAAAATTTACTGCCCCTAATTTAGAGGTAGGTGCTATCGTTTTAGATGCTGACGGGAAACCGGCTATTAATTTAGTTTTTGAGGCTGACGAAAAGGAAATGAAAACCGGAGAAAACGGAGAAATTTTAGAGGCAGCCGAACCGCCTAAGCCTGAGCCTACAGAAAAGGAAAAGGAACTTTTAGCAAAGGTAGCCGAGCTAGAGGGGGTTATCGCTACTTTAAAAGCGGATAAAGTAAAAGAGGACGAAAGTTTAGAAACTATGACCGCTCAGGTTGTAGAGGCTAAAGAAAACTTAGCAGCTTTACAAGTTGAAAAGGATACTGTAGACGCGACTGTAGTAACTATGACGGCTCAGATTACCGAGCTTAAAAAGAAAACTCCGGGAGCTCCTCCAATACCTCCGACTCCTAAAGCTGATAAACATTTTTCGGAAAAACCTTACGCAGAAATGAGTAACGTAGAGAAAATGAAGTTTAACAGAGATTATAGAAAATAACCAAAAATTTATATTATGTCAGGTAAAAAAGAAGTAAAAAAAGAAACTCCGGCGCAAATTCAAGCGAAAAAAAACGCCGCAGAAATAAAAGCTAACGGATTTTTAAATCCATTTAGCCCGGGAGTAACTTATAAAGCGTATTTAGCTACGTTAAAAAAAGATGAAACCGTAGCGGAGAATTTAAAAGATAAAATTTCTCCGGCTAAATTAAAATGGCTGTTAAATGATTTACAAAATTTAAAAAACTAAAAAGATATGCCTATTATTTTTTCGGGGACTAAATTACCCCAATCAGAAATTAAAGAAATTCAATCCGAAATTTACGCGGACTGGGGGACTTTCAGAGAGAGAGACGTAAATATACAAGAAAACCACAAATCAGGGACAGAGGTTTACGAGAGTAAAGTTACTGTAGCTAATAAAGCTTACTCTAGCGACGCGGTAACGTCTGACGCTAACGCTAAGGCTGAGGTAGATAGATCTGCGGTTAACTTAGTTAAAACTATGTTTTCTGACGTTATAGATTATAACGTTTTACTAGATACTCGTTTCGAGAAGTCTATGAAACAAGGAGCTTTTAATACTGTATCAACTGAGTTTGATAATGCAGTATTACAGTACATTACTCCGGCAATATCTGAGGATATGGAGGAAATGACATGGGACGGAGCTACAACAGCTCAAAAAGCTGCTATTGCTGCTTTAACTCCGGGAGCCGGACAGGGTAGTATATCCGCAGCCGCTCAGGTTTTAGTCGCGGCTATGCCTACTAGATTAGTAAACAGTTTACCGGCTACTATTCTATATAACGACTCTCAGTCTAAAGACACTCCGGGAGCCGGATTAGGAGACTACAAAAAAGTAGCTGCTACAGCTTACGACGCTACAACAATAGCGGACGAGTACGCGAAAATGTTTAACGGTATCGAGCCTAAAGTATTGGCGGATAAATTAAATCCTCCATGTATCTATGCTCCATTAGCTGACCGTCAGTTAATGCTAACAGCGAATAACTCAAAAGGAGCGGCTAGTAACCAAAACTTTTTATTCGCGGACAAAACGTTACATAGTAAATGTTACTATAACGGTATCGAGGTTAAATTTAAGCCTTTAGTAGGTTTCCATATTATTAGCCCGGCAAAATATTTAATTTTATTGTTTGATTTAATCAACGATATGAATATTTTAGAAACTGGGAAAGTAGCTAACGGAGCGGATCAGTATTACTATAAAAATGTACAGGCTTTCGCTACTTGGTGTACAAACCAAAGGTACATTACTCTTTACGGAGGATAGAAAAAAAGTATTAATTTAACCTCTCTATTTTATAGGGAGGTTATTTAAAAAAAATATTATATATGAGTTGCGTAACTTTGACAAAAAGTAGAAAATTAAACTGTATTTCCAAAATGCCCGGCGTTAGAGCTGTAGGTATAGGACAGTTTGACTCTCTTACTAGATTAGTAAAAACTCCTGAGGGAGTTATAGACGTCGCTACAGCTTTCGGAGCTACTACTATAGCGCGTTTTGAGTTAAAAAATACTACTACGAATTACATAGAAAACGGAGTATCAGGAGGAGACAATAGATCTACAGGAGTTACGGGTAACGTACCATGTATTTTTAATGTACCTGAGGGAGCCGACGCGGAATTAAACGCGGTAGTAGAGGAGCTATTAAAAGGAGAGGTAGTTTTATTTTTAGAAATGAACGACGGTACTATTAAAGCCGCCGGATCTCAGTTAGGAGCGTTAGCTATTACAGCGGACGACCAAACAGGAGGTACTATCGGGGATTTAAACGGATATACCGTTACTTTTAATACTATGGAGCCTGATTTTTCAAGGGGTTACATATTATCAGGGCAAGCCTTAACGGATTACGCCGCGGCGTTAATGCCTTACACATAAGAAACTAGAATAAAATAAATCAAAAAAGCCGTTTTAATTAATGGCTTTTTTTGTAATTTTAAAAAATGAAAGTACTTTTTTTAGATGCTGCTTTAGATTTATACCTCATACCTAGAGTTTATCCATTACTTACGGATACTTTAACGTTAACACTACGTAACGAAAGCTCTAACGAAACTATTACCCCGGCGGTTACATTCGTTTTAGGGGAAAAATTAAAAGTAACTATTACTACTCAGCCTACAGATTTTAAAACTCAGAATAAATATGAGTTAGAATTAAAAAACGGAACGAGCGTTATATACCGCGGAAAAATTATTATCTTAGCGCAAGGTACTGACGTACAGAATTACGAGTATAGCTCTCAACCTAACGCGAAATATGGATACAAATAAGAATGAAGTACACATTTTTAGGAATGAAGTAGATAAACACTCCGCTTTTCAGCCTATTGATATTAGACCTAGGTTCGGTCAGGATTGGGTATTAAATGGGGTTAATAATTGTAATTTTAAAACCTATCGAGACGCCTACGACGACTCTCCTACAAACCAATCTATTATTAACGCTTTTGTTAATTACATTTACGGAGAGGGTTTAATAGATACCTCCCAGGATCCAAAAGATTTAACGATATATATTTCTGACGAGGACGTTTTATTAATGGTACAAGATTATAAAACGTACGGAGGCTACGCCGGTCAGGTAGTTTGGGACTCTAACGAGCTCGATAAAAAGCCTTTAAAAATTGAGTATATGCCTATCTATAAATTAGGCGTAAATTACATTTATGAAACAGCCGTAATAGACGGATACTGGTATAGTTGGGACTGGACTAGACGTTTTACCTATAGACCGAAATTATATCCAGTATTTACAGGAACTTATAAAGGAAACGATTTAGAGCTGTTAGTTGTTAGACGACCTACAGCGGAGCCGTTTTTTCCTATACCGGATTATTTATCGGGTATACCATGGGCTCAGGTAGAGGGACAGTTAGGTAATGCCGGTAAAAATCACTTTTTAAATGCTATGTCGGATATAACTGTAGTTAACTATAATCAGGGTAGACAAGAAACCCCGGAGTTAGCTAGACAGGAGGCGGCTAAAGTTAGAGGTAAAGTAGTCGGTACGGAAAACCAAAGCGCGGTTATAGTTTCTTTTAATGATAGCGCGGACGAGGCTGTAGTCGTTGATAAAGTATCTCCTCCGGAGTTGAACCAACAAAATGTATTTTACTCAGAGGAGGCAGAGCGTAAATTAATCGTAGCTCATTCTGCGCCGCCTATATTATTTAGCGGATCTAACGCCGGGAACGGATTTAGCTCTAACGCGGACGAGATTAAAGTAGCTACTAACTCTTTATATAGACGACATATAAACCCTAACAGGAATGTAATTTTAAAGGGTTTAAATTCTGTATTTAGTTTAATAGATAGTAGTATTAAATTAGACTTTGCAGATTTTGAGGAGGAGGATTTAGAAAATAAAGAGGAGGAGGTCGTAGAGATTACTCCGGAGCAAAAGTTTAATTTTTTCCAAAAAATGTTTAAATAATGATTACTTTACTTTTAAACGAAAACGATATACCGTCTCTAACTGCTTTTAGCGGTAACATAGACGCGGATAGTCTCAAACCTCACATTTATACAGCTCAGACTAACGATATTAAGCGTATTTTAGGAGCTGCCTTATACGATAAAATAGTCGCGGATTATAAATCGGATAGTTTAGCCGGAAATTATAAAACAATTTACGAGGATTACGTCGTAAATATGCTAGTCTATTTCTCCTGTACTTACTATATGAGTTTCGGAGGATATAAAACTACTAATAACGGTATACATAAACCTACTTTCGACGGCGGACAGACCGTAGATTATAAAGAGGTTAATAATTTAATAGGTCGTTATAGACAATTAGCTAATAATTTAGAGCTACAGTTTTACGACTATATGAAAACTGTAGAGGTGCCGGAGTACACTCGTACCCAAACAGACGAGAATAATAATAATCCTGTAATACCTTGGTATTAAAATTTTAATATATGGCTCAAAAATTTATTAATACTTCAACGCCTAACGACGGGTTAGGGGACGCTTTAAGAGACGCATTTAACGACACTAACGCAAACTTTACGGAGCTTTACTCTATTAAAGTAGATAAAGTACCGGGACAGGGTTTATCTGACAATAATTTAACGGACGAGCTCGTCGCTAAGATATTGAGTAATGAAGAAAACGCTCAGGAAAATATACAAAGCGATTGGTTACAAAATGACAATACAGAGGACGACTATATTAAAAATAAACCTACGTCCGTAGATTTTGATATTAATTACCCTGTAATGTTGTCTTTTGATTTTCCGAAAAATAATAAAAATGTTATTAACGGACTGCATGGGTCTTTATTAATTAATAACTCAGAGGACGGTATAGTATTAAATCCTACTACAGATATAACCGGAGACGGAGGAGTATCTAAGGTATTAGCGGCTGTTTTAGCCGGGACTGACGTAACAGGGAGCTTTACTATTACTGGGACGTCTGTAGACAGAGAGACAGGCGTAGAAACTGTAGGAGATAGCGAGGTAGTAGCTGTAGACGGTTTGTCTACAGGGAGTACGACTCCAGACGCTAACGGAAACCCGGTTTATAGTTATGATAATACCTATATCTCGTCTAAATGGTGGAAAGGTACGCTAGTATTTTCTACTACTGATTTAGATATAACGGAGGTACGTTTTGCTCAGATAGCTTTTGAACAGTTTAACGATAGCGATTTAATAAATATAGAGACTCTAGACGCTACCTATATAATAGATAATAACGACGCCGAGTTAGACGCTTATTTATACGCTGTAGAAGTTGACGAGGATAATAAATGTAGCGTTAGCGTAATATCTGAGCTGCATCATGAAAGCGGATTACTAGCAGATAATAGCTATAGACGCCGTAAAGGAGGTATTAATAAAGTATTAAACGGAAACCGTAGCGGAGTTTTTGTCGATTTATTCATGGCTCCGTTAACTAAAGAGTACTTTACGAGCTTTGTTTTAAAAGTTTGGGGTACTGTAGCGAGCACAGGACAGGTCTATATTAATAATACGTCTAATACTGATACGATTACATACGGAGAAACTTTAGCCGCTGGAGATATTGTTTATTTAGCTCCTAACGGTAAATATTATAAAGCAGATAATACAGACGTATCTACGTCTACTACTCAAATAAGACTAATTTTAGAGGGAGGTCTAGCCGACGACTCTAAGACGGCTTTAGTAAAAGGTAAATATTCAGTAACAGGATTAACAGCCGGTAACGAATATCTAGGAATTAACGGAGGTATAACCTCGACTCCTCCTACAGGAGCGTCCGAGGTTGTTAGAATTTTATCGACAGCTATATCCACTAACGAGAGGTATTTTAATCCGGACGTTACCTGGATCTCAGGAGACGGAGCTATAATTAACGGAGTAAACGTTAGTCCGGAGTCAGACGTAACACTCTCCGACGCTTGGAGCGTAGGAGGTTTAGACGTTAGAGCCTACGCTACTAACGCTCCTATATTAGATCAGTTTTATACTGGGGCAGCTCAAACTATAACAGTGAATCCGGCTCCTACGACTGTAGATTACCTCAGATACATAGCTATAGTTATGGACGTTAACGGTATTATTACCGCTCAGGACGGAGCAGAGGGTACGGCTGTTTTACCTCCGGCGGTAGATTTGGATAACTATTACTTAATTAGGTATTTATTAATTTCTTACGGAGATACAGAGCCAACAGACGAGGACGGAAACCCTACGACTACGTATAATATACTTTATGACGAAAACGGAACGGAAGCCGGAGGAGAGAGTAACGTGACTGTAAATAATGCAGCGATAACCATAAACGAGCCGGCGTCTCCATTTGGAGGAGTAGGTATCCGCGGTATAAATGTACCGAGATACGGCGCGTATATGTATTTTACATATACTACTAAAAAATTATTTTCAGCTCTTACAGGATTACGATTTAATTTTAAATTAGATACAGCAAACCGTAGAAATAGAATTTATATTTATTTTTATAACGGTACTGTTAGAGTCGGTAAAGTTTTATTAAGAGACGGAGATTACGGTTTTACCCCTAACAGCTCGTTAGGTCAAAGTCTATATATACCTAAAGAAAATTTACAGGTAATTAATACTGAGTTTGATAGCGTGCGTATGTTTGTTTATACTACCTCCGGAAATATACCGGGGTACTGGGTAGACGACGTAGAGTTAATAAACGCTTACGTATATAACCCTAATTTAGGTCAGCCTCAAAAGCAAAGCGATTGGGATCAAACAGACGTCAACGCTGTAGATTATATAAAAAACAAACCGGCTAACGTAGTAGAGTCTGTAGTAGCCGGGACTAATGTAACCGTAGATAATACAGATCCTAAAAATCCGATAGTAAATAGCTCGGGAGGCGGAGGCGGAGGAGATACGGGGACGTTTACGAGTGCGGATAATAAATTAATAACAGTAGTTAACGGATTAATTACTACTATAGAGGATATTTCAGATAACGAGGCTTTATTATTTATAAACTCCCCAGTACCTAATACAGAGGTAAATAGTGGGGATGCTCTTAATATTAATGTAACGGCGGAGGAGGCTACGGCGGTATTATTAGAATATAAAAACATTTCCGGAGCTTGGGTTACTATAGGTAGCGCGGCTAACTCAGGTAATAGTATATGGATTTTTAATAATTGGAGTCCTACCGTAGCGGCTTTATCTCTAAGAGCTACAGCTACTTACTCAGACTTAACAACTAAAGCAGTAGAAAATAGTTTATTATCGGTTATATTGTATGATACTTTTACAGACACTAACGGAACATTACTAGCTAATCACACCCCCGACTTACAGCTCGGGGCTAATTGGAACATAGTTAGCGGAGACTGGGAGATACAAAGTAATGAGTTACAAATAAATACGGCGGACACTAATTTACATTTTGCGTATGTTGATATAGGGCAGCCTAATACTATATTAAGTTTTGTTATAAACTCTTTCGACTCTAGTAATACTACTCAATTTATTTTAAGATATACAGATGACTCTAATCATATTTTATTCTTGATAAATCAAGACGGTAAAATAACTATAGGTAAAAGAGTAGGGGGAGTTTTTACCTCTTATTATGTAGGTAGTAACGGAGATTATACTCCGGGGCTAACTTGCGAGATTAGGTTAATAGATAATACGTTAAATGTTGTTATAAATAACTTACCTATACCTACTATAGACGTTTCCGATTTTGCTACAGGAAATAAACATGGAGTAGCTAGGGGAGGGGCTAATATTACGCCTCACATAGATAATTTTAAAATTATACCTATAGGTTTACAGCCTATAAATAACGATGTTAGCTATACAGCGACGAAAAACGGGACTTTGATTTTATCTAAGAACTTTATGCCTCCAACAGATCAAAACGGTATAGCCGGACATGATATTTATACTATAGGTACTACTAATTACATGGTATTCGCTGCTAGAGATAGTAGTAATAATTTTGTAGGTTTAACTTACGCAACGTCTCCTACTAACGACCCTCATAATTGGACTAGGTATAACGGGTTAATATTAACAGGAGGTTCGGAGAGTATAGCGGACTGCTCTACATACTGGGACGGTAGCGAGATTTACGTAGTTTATAGCGATAGGTTTACGGGTAATATACATTATGCTAAAGGGTCAGATTTATTAAACTTAACTAAACAAGGGGTAATATTAGCGGCTAGCGGTGGTACTTATTATAGGCATCCGGCTTTATTAGTTGAAAACGGGGTATTTTATCTCTATTTAGATGTTAGATACTTTCAGGCTGCCGGGGAGTTTGGAGTAATTGGATTATTTAGCGGAAATTCTTTAAATACTTTAGGGAATTATAAAGAGGTTTTATCTAATTTAGGTTATGATTTTGAACAATGCGACGTCGGAGCTCCGGCTATTAGATATAATTCTGTAAATGAATATTATGAGCTTTTATTTGTAGGGTATCCGGGAGGCGGAGTCCCTTATATACATGAGATAGGTTTAGCTATATCTAAAAATCCTTTAGGGAAATTTGAAAGGGTATCTACAGTACCTTTAATAGCTAACGGAGGCTCCGGGGCTATAGATGAAATTTTCGCTATAGATCCAACATGGTTGCCTAATACAGATATAGTATACTATACAGCGGACGCGTACGACGGCTTTACATACGCTACATTAACGTAAAAAAGTAAGGAGAAACCGTAAATTTTAAGGAGTTTCATTTTCGTATCAAAAAAAATGACTATTTTTATATTATGATTAAAAACATTAAAAAAGGTATAATTACTACAATACTAGGTATTATACTAATCGCCTCCGGTATTTTTTATTTACTATTTCCATTAATTAAAAATATGAGTTACGATATATCCTCTACAGCCCTAACTATTTTATTTGTTTTCGGCGTAGGATTATTAGTAGCTCCTGATAATTTGTTAACTATTATTAAAGATAAAATAAAAATTTAATCCTCACATTATGACCGTAGCCGCAAAAAATAATTTAAAGATATTCGCTCCTTATTTAGCGTTTTTACCCGTTGTCTATATGCTTGTAGCTTGGGGACGTTTTATCGAAAAAAGCGAGTCCCGTATGTTTAAGGACGCGCACCAAAAAGAGGAGGTTATATCTCATACTACAAAAGGTACGGACGCTTATTTAAACGTACACATGGAGCTCGATAAAAAGGATAACCGCTACGTTAAAAAAGGAGAGTTAAAAAACCTACAGGAGGACGTAACGGAAACTAAAGACGCTGTTAAAATAATTCAAAAAGATATTAAAGAAATTCTAAAAAATCAGTAATGTATAAAACTGAATTTTTTACTTTGTCCGAATTAGCGCACCCTCAAATTATAAAGGATATAGGAGAGGTTAATACTTGGAGACGTTTAGACGCTGAGGTTTTAAAAGACTTAGATTATATCCGGGAGGAGTGGTATTTTTTACATAGATCCGGAGTTTATTGTAACCGTTTAAATCTAGGTATTGACTCTAGAGGTTTACGACCTCCTAACGACGAGGACGGCTCGTTTTACTCTACTCACAAAGAGGGAGGTACTTTCGATTTAGAGCCTGTAAACGGAAAACATAGAGCTTTTTACGAATTTGTAAAAGGTTTAATATCCTCAGGAAAATTAAAAGCTCTTAATACTTTAGAGAATTTCGAGGATACTTTAAAATGGACTCATACCTCTAAAATGAATACAGGAGAGCGACCTTTAATTATTAATTTATGATTTTAAAATATTGGAGTAAGCAAACAGGAAAGGAAAAACTATTTTTAATTATAATAGCTGGACTCCTTTTTTTTGGTATTTATACTTATATTAAATACGAGATAGCAAACCACAAATTAATAAAGACTCAAAAGGAGCAGCTCGTAGTATACAAGGATAGCCTAGAGATAACTAAAAAAATGTTACTAGATAACATAGCCTCAGGAAAAAAAGCGAATAAAGACGCTAAAACGAGCTCTCATAAAATTAATAATAAATTAAAAAATGATACTCAAAAAATTAATAATACTCCTGTTACTGATTTGGAGCTTTCCGAGTTTCTCGCAGAGTACGAAAAAAAAGCTGCTAGTAAGTAAAGAGGCTTTAGTTTTAATCAAAAAAGATTTAAGGATTTGCGATAGTTTAGCCGTCGCTTACGAGGCTCAAAAAAAAACGCTCTTATCTTTAGTGGACAGGAACGTAATTTTATTTAATAAAATTGAGGAAAATAATAAAAAATCTGAATTTTGGCAAAGTCAAATAAAAAAACAGGAGGACGAGATAGTAAAACTTCAAAAGCGGAAAAAAGACCGTCTTTTATGGTTAGGAGTTGGCGTCTTTACTGGATTGGTTACAGGCGTAGTCATATCTAACTAATATTTTATATCTAAATCAAAAGTATTCTTTAATAACTCTATAGCCGGATTTTTCTCTTTTAATCTATTGTACTGCTCGGTTACTGTACGGGGTTTATCCTTTATTTTAAAACTTATTCTATTTTTTTTAATTGTCATAGCCCCAGTAATAAATTAAACCTCCGTAGGCTGAGTCCCTCCATATTTGGGAGACGTCCGTAGCCCTCTCTCTAGTAGCTTGTACTGATAGTTTTAAATGATTGGTTATTTTGTATGTAACCTCAAAATTAAACGAATAGGATAAAGCAGATACAGCGTATTTTACTGATTTAGGTCTATAGATATGAGAAAACGAGACTCCCGGTAAAATATCTAAGTTATCTGTTATAGGTATCTCCTGATCTATTTTACAAAAAACCCATTTTGTATATTTAATCTCCGGGAAACGCTCGACCTCGATACCTAGTCTAGTATATGTCCCGTTATAGTAGTCTGAGAAACTAATTTTATAATTTAAAGCCGGCTCATTTACAGGGGAGCCGTAAATTAAATTACTAAAATCGATACGTAACCCTACGTCCTGAGAAAATACGGACGTAGAGATTAATAGTAATATAAATATTATTTTTTTCATTTTAACAGCTTTTAGTTATCCGCGTCTAGTACTATCTCTAATTTAGTAGCCTCTCGGTCTACTAATTCTATAAACAGCTCTATATTTTCAGACTCCGCCCAGTTTAGAACCTCCTCGAAATTGTTTTTATCAATTAGAGAGGCGTCTACTTTTAAGATTTTAAGCTCTTTGAGCGTAGAGGCTCCGATTTTCATACCGGCAATTAATTGAGCGGCTGTATTAATTTGGTTTCGGTCAAATGGCAGCCCGTTATATAGGAAACACTCCCCGGCTGTATCGTAAGTAAGTCCCTCGACTCCGATTAATTCAGAAATACGAGCGGCTTTTTTACTTTTTAAGCTCTCGATATTGTCGTTATTTTCAGATATATTTTTTTCTAACTCATCGATACTTTGCTCCTGGATCTGAGCGGCTTTAGCTGAGGTAATTTTAGCGTTAGTTTTTGTAACATTTTCTAAAGAGTCCTCTAATTCTTTAAACTCGTCTCCGTTTAGAGGTATGTTTTCAGCGTCTTTTAACCAGTTTTCGCCGTCGATAATTTCTACCTCAGTCTCCTGTAAATCTTTAGTTAATTTAGCGATATCTTCTTTTAATTCTTTTACATTTTTCTCCCTATCCATTATACCGCCCTCTATGCGCGCGTAATTCTGCCATTTTTCGCGCTCGGCTGCTATCTTTTTAGACAGCTCGACTACGTCTATTACTTCTTTTTTAGCGTCCTCCGGGTCAAAGTAAGCTATAGTATCGGACAAAGTTTTTAATTCTCTTTTATCGAACCTCCTAGACTCCTCGTTTTCTTCTATTTCCGAGTCTATATCCGAAAAATCCGCGTCCATTATTTTAGCAAAATATTTTAACTGCTCGGCGTCCGTTTTATTAAAAAATTCGTCTATATCAAAATTTAAAACCCCTATTTTATCCTCCATAAAAGAGCGCGGAGCTTTTACAAATTTTTCAGTTTTTTTAGTTGCGTTTTTGTTTTCAATCTCGAAAGCTGTAGGTCGTCCTTTCGTAAATTTTGTACGAGCTATATAGTCTCCTAAATCTAACTCTATTAATCCTTTTTTAGCCCCGTTAGTAGTTGGCTCAGGAGGGAGGTTTTTTCCTGTTAGACCGCACCAAACGGCGTGAATAAAAGAGGTTTTTCCTGTACCGTTACCTCCAATTAAATAAACGTTTTTTCCGTTTACGTCTCCTGTAAAAGACTCGATACCTTTAAAATTTTTAATATTTATACTTTGGATTTTCATAATATTGCTTTTTTGGTTAAAAAAACCCCGACGCTCTCAAAAAAAACCAACTTATTAATAAATAAATTACAATTTACGCCGAGGCTATTCTTATTTTTATCTTACAGGTCTAGCCTCTCCTCGAAAAGTAGAATACTGCATATCTATACTCTCTAAATTTTCTTTAGCTGAGGATAAACGTCTCTCGTAATGTTCGTTAACATTTTGTTGAGCCATTTGTAAAATATTTCTTTGATCCTCAGGAGTAAAATTATTTACTAAATTCTCGGCTATTTCATTAGCTATTTGAGATACTGGGTCTTGTTTAACACATTCGTTATTCATGATAATTTATTTTTTTTGGTTAATAAACTCCGGAGTAAATAGTACCCCGGAGTTAGGTTATTTAGATTACCTTAAAAAGGTAGTCCCTTTTTTTCGATACCGTCTCCGGCTGCATTTAATTTGTAGCCCTCAGGTATTGCGTCTCCTGTAGCCCAATTCTCAGGAGTTACTACCTTTTTTTGCTCAGGTGCCGGAGCTGTAGACTCAGTCGAACCGCCCGGAGATAGGAAAGGATTACCGTTTTCTACTAACAACTGGCTTAAATCTATAGGAGTAGCTATAAAAGCGTCTACTATCTCCTGAGTAGGCTCTTTTTTAGGTTTAGCTATAAAACTATACTCCGTATCCATACCGGAACCTTTTTTACTAATTACTATATCATAGTATTTAGGATGTCCCCAGTCAGCGTCTGCGGCGTGTTTATGTAATGCCGCTATAATTGTCTGTTTGTCTAACTCTAAAACCTCTATAGACTCAGTCTCGTAATTCCATACGATTAAAGCCCATGCGTGTTTTACAGAGTCTTTTTGTCCGGCTCCTTTTGCCGGTTTATTGTCGCGGTCGAATTTAACTCTTTTAGGTTTTCCGTCCGCCCAAATTAGCCAAACCATTAAAGGAGAGGATAGGATACGGAAACGGTTATCTCCCGTCTCTAACTTTGTAAAACCTCCTCCGCTAGTAGGTACCTCGTACCCGTCAGGTAAAAAACTTTCTTTACTCATAATTAAAAAATTTAATATTTATTTATTGATTAATAATAAAACTAGATCCTCTAGTTTTTTCGTTATATTCTCGTCTGTAGTCCTAGTCTGTAGGACGTTGTTTAGCTTGGATCTATTTTTAGCCGTCTCCGGAAAATCCGCTTTAAAGTAATGAAAAAATAAAGAAGTAATACCGCTTTTAGGTAAATCTTTTTTAGCTTTCAAAACTCGTATTTTTAAATCCTCGGTCGTAGTATTCATTTTCGTAATAGTTTTTAAATCTGAGACAAATATATAAATTAAATTTTAATGTACAAATTTTTTTTACAAAAATATTTTACATACATTTACAGAATATTTATAACCAATAAATTTTATATTATGTTTGAATTATTTTATTTTGCCTATTTATTTTTGATTGCTTTATTTTTAATTTCTGCCGGTACTTTAGTATATGTATTAGTAAAGGAGCACTTAAAAAAATGAGTATATTTAAACTTAGACCGTATCAGGAGGAACTAAAAACTGATATTCGTAACCTATTTTCTAACGGTAAAAAGCGCGCTATTTTATGCAGCCCTACAGGGTCAGGAAAAACGGTTACTTTTGCAGACATAGCCCGAGAGAGTGTAAAAAATGGATTTAAAGTCCTTATTATAGTAGACCGTAAAGAGCTGTTAAATCAAGCTCGGGAAAAACTAATATCTTACGGACTTAATCCGTCAATCATTACCGCCGGGAGGACTGGGAGATTAAATAACGACTCCTATATAGCAACCGTACAGACTTTAGTAAGGAGGCAATTTCCGCCGGTAGACCTTATTATAGTAGACGAGGCTCATAAGCAAATATTTGATAAAGTTTTAATACGTGAGGAGTATAAAGACGCTTTTGTAATTGGAGCTACAGCTACTCCGTACCGTACCGGTCGTATGACTCAATTAAGTAGTATTTATAGTAATATTGTAGAAACTGTAAATATAGACGACCTGATAAAATCAGGATTTTTAGTCCCGGCTATTACATACGGAGCTAAGGTAGATACCTCAAAAATAAAGATTAAAAGAGGAGATTTCGATAATCAGGAACTATACAAAGCTTTCGATAAACAGACGCTTTACGCCGGAGTAGTAGAAAAATATAAAAAATTCGCTAACGGTACAAAAGCTATCTGTTTTAATATTAATGTAGAGCACTCCAAAAAAGTAACAGCCGCCTTTAACGCTGCCGGTATTTCTGCTATCCATTTAGACGGAAAAACTCCAAAAAAGGAGAGAGAGCGTATATTAGATAGTTTTTCTAAAGGTTATTTTAAAATACTTTGTAACGTAGACGTTTTAACCGCCGGCTTTGACGAGTGGACTATAGAGACTATAATCGTAAATTTAGCTACAAAATCTTTAACCAAATGGCTACAGATGAACGGTAGAGGCTCTCGTATTACTCCTTTCGAGTTTAAAGGTAAACCCGGATTTTTACAAAAAGAGCATTTTAATATTATAGATATGGGAGGGAACGTTTTTACGCTCGGATTTTGGGAGGCTGAGAGAGAGTATAGTTTAACTCATAGAGTAAAATCTACTATAGATCCGGCTCCTGTAAAAATTTGTCCGGAGGATAAAGTAGACGTTAATATAAATAGAGGTTGCGGAGCTATCGTACATTTATCCGCTCCCCGGTGCAAAATCTGCGGCTTTGTTTTTCCTAAAGAAATTAAAAAAGAGGTAGAGTCTGAGTTTATCCAGTTAGAAAATCAGCAATATTTACCGCCTGAGCTAATCGGTAAAAGTTGGGGTAGTATGACCGTACAGGAGTTAGAGTCTGTTAGAGTTATTAAAGGATATAAACAGGGTTGGATCGTTAGGCAAATATTACTTAATAAAGATTTACAGCTCATAGATTACGCTCGATTTAAACAATACAAAAACGCCGCTCTTTGGGTCGGGCGTATGGAGGATATGTATATAAAGTAAATTATTTTTGTACAATTAAAATATAATTTATATATTTGAGCATTATTAATATAAACCAATAAATTAAAATTATGAATGTATTATCACTTTTCGACGGTATGAGCTGCGGACAAATAGCGTTAAATAGAATAGGTATAACTCCCGATAATTATTTCGCTAGTGAAATAGATAAACACGCTATAGAGGTAACTCAAAAAAATTACCCCAGTACTATACAAGTAGGAGACGTACAATTTTTAACAAAAGAAACTTTTTTAAATCATAAAATAGATTTAATAATAGGAGGTAGTCCTTGTCAAGGCTTTAGCTTTGCCGGAAAACAATTAAATTTTGACGACTCTAGGAGTAAGTTATTTTTTGATTTTGTTAGATTGTATAAAGATTTAAAAGAGGTAAATCCTGATATTAAATTTTTACTAGAAAATGTAAAAATGAAAAAAGATTATCAGGATATAATATCTAAGTATTTAGAGGTAAAGCCTATAGAGATTAATTCTAGCTTACTCTCAGCTCAGAATAGAAAACGTTTATACTGGACGAATATACAGGGAGTATCTCAGCCCGAGGATAAAGGTATTTTTCTTAAAGATATATTACAGCCGTTTGTTAGTGATAGTTTTTTAATGAGTGAAAAGTGGGGCGTATGGTGGGACAAAAATTTAGAGTTTCAATTAAAAAAGAAATATTCAGCCGTTAACCCTGATAAAGCTATTACTATGACGGCTAGACAATACGCCAACTGGAACGGTAATTTTGTTTTTGTAGGAAATAGCGCGCTAGTTAGGGAGGCTACTAAAAAAGGGTATACAGAGATTAAAGATAAAGACTGTGTAGATTTAACTTTTATAGGTAGTAAAACTCGTAGAGGTCGAAATATGAAAGAAAAATCTAACTGTTTGACTGCAAATAATTTTAATTTTTTTCAGTTTAAAAATGGAACCTTTAGAAAACTAACCCCTGTAGAATGTGAAAGACTACAGACAGTACCCGACAATTACTCGGATATAGCTAGTAACTCTCAGCGTTATAAAATGCTCGGTAACGGTTGGACTGTAGACGTTATAGCTCATATATTTAAAAATCTTAAATTATAAAATTATGAAATTACTAAGAGTAGAAAATATCAATAGTATAATGTTTCTAGACATAGAGACAGCTCCCCAATGGGAAAAACTAGAGGACGCTCCCGAGTACGTGCAAAAAGAATGGATCTATAAATTTAAGTTTAGAGACGACGCGCCTAAAAACCCGGACACTTTAAAAAAAGAAACCGTAGAGAATGAGAACCATACTAATATATTTAGAAAAAAATTAAAAGAAAACTATTTTGAGTATTTCGCTAACCTTTGGACGGCGCAAGCCGGGCTATATGCTGAATTTAGTAAAATTATCTGTATCTCAGCCGGATATATGGACGGATATAATTTTAAATTAAAATCGTATTCGAGTGAAAATGAAGCGGATTTATTAATAGCTTTCAAAAATGACCTTAATAGCTTTTACAATTATAATAAATTTCTAAAGCTATGCGCTCATTATGGTAAAGGTTTTGATTTTCCGTTTATTGCTAGACGCTTGTTAATTCATAGACAAGTACTCCCGGTATTATTGGATAACTACGGTCTAAAACCTTGGGAGGGAGTTAATCTAGATACTCATGAGATATGGAAAATTGGTAGCTTTGGAGGTAGCGGTACGCTCGGCTCTATTGCTATGGCTTTCGGTATACCGTCTCCTAAAGACGACATAGAGGGAGCGGACGTAGCTAGAGCTTATTACGCCGGAGAGTTAGACCGTATAGTTACGTATTGCGATAAAGATACATTTACCTTACTGAACGTATTTAAAGCTATGAGAGGAGAGGATTTATTAGACTGGGGAGCTGTTCAAAAAACTTTATAGTATGAAAAACAAAAGCCCCATTTTCTACGTAACTCTAACGGGACATATCACTACAGGAAAATCTAAAAAAGTAGTGGTAGTAGTTGTAAAAGAGCTCGTAGTAAAAGGAACCGACGAACAAATAAAAAACAGCGAAAGGGTAAAACGCAATTTTTTAAAGAAACATTTTAAAAGCTCTAAAAAAGCTTTTGATTTCGATTTAAGTAGATTAAAAATAGTAAGTATTAAAGTTTTAGAGAGCTTAGGATATGGAACTCCCGTTTAATATTAGCGAGTCTAAAAAAGCTAAAGGTTTGAAATGCTGCGCGTATGCTTGTAATAATAAACCTTTAGCTAAACTCGGCGGACTTTGTCCTAAACATTACAGGAGAAAACGCCGAGTCCTGGATCCTGTTTATTGTAGGTATAATGGTTTTAAAGGTAACGCTAAAAAGCGAGGTAAAGATTTCGGTATTACGCTAACAGAGTTTAGAGCTTTCTGTAAAAAAACCGGATACCTCAGCAAAGGGCAGCGAGGACAAAACGCTACAATAGACCGCCGCTGTAATATCCATGGTTATTTTATATGGAATATTCAACTTTTAACAAACAGACAAAACGCTAGTAAAGGCTCCGGATTTTCCGGAGATAATTTCGAGAGGTGCGACCCGGAGGACTTACCGTTTTAATTAATATAAATTATTAAATAAAATAATGTAAATTATTTTTGTACAAAAGTTTTGTATATCGAAATAAATACTTTACATTTGAATATTATTAACCGATAAATTAATAAAATGAATAATACTGTAATTTTAGGATATAGTGAAAAGGAACTAAAAAAGATTAAATCTAATAGTATAGATTTAATAATAACATCTCCTCCCTACGCAGATAGGAGAAAAAAAACTTACGGGGGTATAGCTGTAGTTAATTATATAGAATGGTTTAAACCTATAGCTATCGAAATTAAAAGGATATTAAAACCTACCGGTAGCTTTTTTTTAAATATAAAACCTCATACAACTAAAGGAGAGAGAGAATTATATGTTTTTGAGTTGGTTCTATTCTTAAAAAAAGAATTAGGATTTATGTTTATAGAGGAGTATTGTTGGACTAAAAACGGTTTTCCGGGAAAATTAAACGGTCGGTTTAAAAATGCCTTTGAGCCCGTTTATCACTTTACAAAATCGAGCCCTAGCTTAATAAAGTTTAATCCGTTAGCTTGCGGACATCCTGTAAAAAAAGAGAGTCTAGCTAGAGCTAATAGAAAAAGGAGCTCCGCTCCGGCTAACGGATCCGGAATGACTGCTTTTAATACTGATAATCATAAAAAATTAAAAATAGCCAGACCCTCTAATGTTATAAATGTGAATAACGTTAGTAATCAATTTACTCTAAAAAGTAAACACTCCGCTACGTTTCCTGTAGGATTGGTAGACTTTTTTATAAAAAGTTTTTCAGATCCTGGAGACTTAATTTTAGATCCATTTGCAGGGAGTGGTACTGTAGGTTTATCTTGTATTGATAGCGGAAGGAAATATATACTTATAGACAAAGTTTCTGAAAATGTAGATTTAATTAACACAAGGATAAATAGACTTATTGAAAAATTATGAGCTACAACGTAAAAATAAGATTTAAAAGGACTAGATCCAAAGATTACAAATCCGAAACTAAAGACTTTGAGTCGGAGGAGGATTTTAATAATTGGCTAGATATTCAATATAAAGACGAAAGTTATAGGAAAGTCCTAGACTGGATTAAAATAGATTAATTAAATACAGAATGAACAAAAAGAAAAAAGAGACTCCGGTAAAGGAGTTAAACGTAAAAGCTGAGATAGTTGCTTTAGAAACGGCTAATCTAGCGACAGGACAAAAGGTTTATTATAATAACTGGGAGGTACGTCCTGAGGGAAACACTAACGAGGTTTATCCTCCTAGCGGATACTCTAAATATATGGAGCGTTGGACTGCATTTAACGACGGGAAACTAAAGCACCCGGAACAAATTTACGGATTACCTCAGGCTTTAGAACATATCGAGGAGCTGAGACGCTCTCGTAC